>OKSB01003033.1_pt1 | contig 13827 bp, 10 predicted proteins | sample 1601171 | NCBI WGS metagenome assembly OKSB01 (sample SAMEA3541496, study PRJEB24748) | human gut metagenome | biome: human gut; feature: human-associated habitat; material: faeces | place: China | collected 2012 | reverse complement strand
ATATCCCACTGAGATAATCAGGTAAGACCCCTTGAAGACTACAAGGTTGATAGGCACAATGTGTAAGTGGCGCGAGTCATTGAGCAAGGGTGTACTAATAGGTCGAGGGCTTGACCCCATTTTCGATTGATACTTCATTTGCTGTAGCAGTTCGATATTCAGTTTTGAAGGTATATGCCTTCTAAGAAAGAGAAGCTGACGTTGGTCAGGGTATGGCCGGTGTCGATGACGGTGAGGAACCACCTGTTCCCATTCCGAACACAGAAGTTAAGCTCACTTGTGCCGAAGATAGTTGGCTGGAAACGGCCTGTGAAAATAGGTAGATGCCGGCTTCTCTTTTTTATGGCCCGTTGGTCAAGCGGTTAAGACAGCGGCCTCTCACGCCGTTAACGTGGGTTCGATTCCCGCACGGGTCACCAGGAAGAGCACCATAGCGTAAGCTAAGGTGCTTTTTTGTATGTCTAAAACCACTCGCTAGGCGAGTGGTTCGATAAAGATTATATCGATGAGTAATGAAACTCAAACGAAGAATTTTGGAATAGTACCAGTGGGGCAATTCCAGACTGGGTTATTGGCGTATCGCCGGTAGTCCTGTATTAAAAGGTTCCATTGCAAACGAAAGACTCGCAGAAGCAGGATATTTTAGTATCCTCAGGCGCTACTACGAGTCCTTGCACTTATGCGGTTGAACCGCCGTGTACCGGTCGGTACGCACGGTGGTGTGAGAGGTCGGCTCTTTAGTTAAGAGAGCCTCCTACGCGATTCTTTTAGGTAAAAAAGCAAACAAACAGAACACTTCATTCAAATGCATATAGTGGCTATTTATTTCATACAGAGACAAGTAGCGGCACAGAACAGATATAATAAAAGAAGCTATAAAAAGCAGGTATTCACGTGGAGGACGATATCGTTTCTACATGAATATCTGCTTTTTTATTTATTATTTACTGGTGGAATAAATAGTGGTAGCCAAGTATTCATCACTGACCCAACCATAAATCCCATTGTAATATACAACAACCCAGTCAGGCACATTGCTGCTATAGCCGCATTCCCATACGATGATACCGTAGGGGATATTATCCATTTTTTCATAATTTGTACCGGGACCTTTACGCATAACCAGCCCATGATCAGCAGTGGTGTAGGTACAAAGGCTATCAATTCGGTTAAGCGTTACATCTGGTGCAACGCATCCATCCGGCAGAATAATGTCAGCATTGTTTTCGGTATAATCCTGTACTTGCAGCAAGCCCCAAAGGCCATTCTGTTTTGCCCATACGCAGCCATCGCGCGCGGGGGCTAAATCTTCATATTGCCCAGCGGAAATTATCTCATTGCCGTAAACATCCAGAACTAGCTTTTGTCCGGATTGATTTTTCACAACTACCATGCCAGATAAGTCTGCGTAAGGATATTCAACAGTTTCGTTCATGATGGACAAACTCATCTGCGGCTGATAAATGCAGGGGATTACTAAAGCACCGCTTTGGTCGCAATATCCCCAGTTACCGGCTGCATCCTTTACCGCGATTAAAGATTCACCGGCCATGCAGGCATCCTGGTAGTCGAAATCGGTTAAAATTGTACCGTTTTTATCCGCAACGGCAAAAGGTGCAGAATTGTCAACAAGATAACCGGCATATTCATCATCCCAAATGCCTTGCTGGATGCCAACCAAATCAGGAGCATACACCTGTTCGATGGGCGTGCCACTAAATGTATAGACACCAATAGCAGAACGGTAAATCTGGCTGTCACCTAAAATCCACTGGATGCCATACCCGCCGTGCCCGCCCAGCATGGTTATAAAAGGCATTTGTTGGGCAACCAGCTCCTGGTTAATCTGTTCTTCCAGGGCATTCAGCTTCTGGTAATCGTATGTATCATCTACCCCAATGGAGAGCTCCTGCTCACCATACAGGTACGGGATGCTTTCTGACAAATCTTCCAGAAAAGCATTACAGTTGGCAGCATTAAACAGGCTCCAGCGTTCGCCTTTGCGCACAGCGTACAGATTTCGGGCAGCGGCGTAACCGGCAGTGTGGGTTTCGCGGGAGAAGAGAGGAATCATCTCGTCAAAATCATATTGCGGCGGTAACTTCCAGTTGGCATTGCTAGTGGATGGTATAGCTGTGGCAACAGCTTCACTGGTCGGGGAAAGAGCAGCGGAGGAAGCAGGTTTATTTTCTGGCGCTGCAGCACAAGCGGTAAGCATTATTGCGGTGATAACACTGGCGGAAAATGAGAATAACTTCCTTTTCATGGCTTTTCACTCCTTGCGTAAATGATTTTTCGGTAAGATGAAGAAGTAATATAAGAAAGTGAATTCATAAACCCTATAATATCTTATTTTATCAAAAATATCTGCTAATGGGAATAGCTAACAATTCTACATGGATAAATTTGGATAGTATGACAAAGATTGCAGAACTGGAGTGAAAGTCCGAATTATGGGATGAGTTATCTGCTATAATAAAAGAAACAAAGAAGCCGCCACAGTCGGGCTGTGACGGCTAGGAATAAGAAGAAATGTGGAACTATTATAAAATCCATTTCTATCCACAGAAAGCCTTAAGGTCGCTTTCTGACATAAAGTAGTGTACATGATTTTATCATGAAAAGCAAATTTTTTAGTAAAGAGGATTGACAGAGTCCTATTTATGATGTTATAGTGATTGCAACAAATGAAACTTTTATATAATCCGAAATAAAAATATAAGGAGATGATTACCATGTTACTCGGTCATACCAAACAAATCAATGGCGTCTGGAAAATACAATCCCTAAAACAACACAGTGAAAACGTGGCCGAGTACTGCGCACGGGCATGCCAGCCGCTGGGACTTGAAAACTTGGGCCGTCTTACAGGCTGGCTCCATGACGCTGGGAAATCTCATAGCAACGTGCAAAAACATCTGAGAGGCCAGACAAACGAAAGAATCAATCATTCCAGTGCCGGAATGCGGTGGCTATGGGAAAATTATGGCGGAGAAACAGCTTCACCACCTTCTCGCTTGACTGCGCAAATGGCAGCATTGGCAATCGGATCCCATCACTCTGAACGTATGGATGTTTTCGACCTGGGTGGAGTAGAACCCTGGATAAAACATATGTATTCAGAGCAGGCTCAAGAGCTATATGAAGAAAGCTGCCGGGCCTTTTTTGCGGATTGCATAAGTGAAACAGAGATACGGCAAATGTTTGCCAAAGCTGCGCAGGAGGTAGAATGTCTTGTGCGGAAAATCCGAAAGCAGGAAGGAAAGAAGCCGCGGCTTTGTATCTATCAGGTCATGTTGGGGTTGGCACACAGATTTTTGTTTGCAGCCCTGATCGATGCAGACTGGTTGGATTCAGGCAACTATTATAATCAAGAAGGATGCCTTCCCCCGGAGCAGCTTCCGCCATGGGATCTGATAGAAAGCAATGTTGAAACATTCCTGAACAATTTGCAGCCCCGACATAAAATAGATACCTTGCGTGCAGAAATTTCGGAGCAATGCAAGACAGCAGGCGAATGTGCAAAGCCGGGCATTTACCGCTTGTATGTGCCAACAGGCGGAGGAAAAACATTTTCCGGGCTGCGATATTGTGTGCATGCGGCCAAAAAACTTTCGGCCCGGCATATTTTCTATGTTGCACCGTTCCGGTCGATTATCGGACAGAATGTACAGGAGTTCAAAAAGGCATTAGGCGGCAGTGAATATCTGTTGGAGCACCATACGGATGCGGTACTGGATACAGAGAACCCCGAAATTCTCCGCCAGCTGGAACGCTGGCAGGAAGCGCCGGTGATATGTACAACTATGGTACAGATGCTGCAAACCCTGTTTTGCAGCAGGCGGCAGAATGTGCGCCGCATGGCAGCACTGGCAAATTCTATCTTGGTGTTTGACGAAATACAGTCCCTGCCCATTTGCCATACATACTTGTTCAACCAGGCGGCAAATTTCTTGGCGTACTATTTGGGGTGCGTTGTTGTTTTGTGTACGGCAACACAGCCAGCGTTAAGCGAAGTAGCAAACCCTTTGCGGTTTGCATCGCCGGTGGACCTGGTCCCGGATTACCAGCTGCGCTTTGCGCAGTTCCGAAGGACAAAGATTGAAGTGCCCGAAACAGGAAATGGATTTCAGGTAGGAGAACTCGCAGAATTTGTACGGAGCAAGCAAGACGAGAATGGCAGTATTTTGATCATCTTGAATACCCGTTCGGCGGTCGAAAAGGTGTTTGAGGCTTTGAAACAATGCCAGCCGGAACATACACAACTTTACTGCCTGACCACGCACCTGTGTGCAAAGCACCGTGCAGATGTTATCGCAGAAGTTAAGCAAAAATTAAACACCTTACACGGTCAGGAACGTTTGATCTGTGTAAGCAGTCAGCTGATAGAAGCAGGCGTGGATGTAAGCTTTGATTGCGTCATTCGAAGTATGGCAGCGCTGCCCAGTGTGGCCCAGGCTTCCGGCCGATGTAACCGCAATGCGGAAAGGAAATGCCGCACGGTGTATCTTGTTAAAACCTACAATCTGGAAAATCTGGATCGACTTCCGGAACTGCGCAACGGCAGGGAAGCCACACGGCACCTGCTGCAGCAATTACAAAGGGATGCGGACCTGTTAGAGCCGGAAAGTATTTTGAGGTACTACCAGCTTTATTATGCAGAGTCCCAACAACAGGAACGGATGGGCGATCCGGTTGAATTAAAGGGGTACATTCCCCCAAAAACAGTGAATTTGTTTGACCTTTTGTCAGATAATCAGGAAAGTGTGCTAGCCTGGAAAGAGACAACAGGAAAACAAAAGTTCCCCAATTACTTGCTCCGGCAGGCGTTTGCCACGGCAGAAAGGAATTTCCATGCTTTGGAGGACATTACAACGCCGGTGGTGGTTCCCTATGGGGAAGATGGCGCGGATATGGCAACAAGACTTTCGTCCAGTAAACCGCTTACCCCCAAAATGCTGCGGGACGCACAACGCTTTACCGTTGGTATTACAACAAATGAAAAAATACGCCTGGCAGATCAAGGCGCACTGTACACAGTAAAAGAAGGGGCAGTGATAATTCTTAACAAGGAATATTACGATGACGAAAAGGGAATTCAGACAAGCCCCGGATTTATGCCGATACAATTTGCTTAACAAGGAGGGTTAGACTTTGCAATACGAAAATTCAATATCCATGCAGGTATATGGGCGTTATGCACTGTTCAGCGACCCAATTACCCGCGTAGGCGGCGAAAAATTCAGCTACCCGGTGCCCACCTACCAGGCATTGAAGGGCATTTATGAAAGCTGCTATTGGAAACCAACGTTCACCTGGGTAATTGATGAACTGCGCGTGATGAACCCGATTGAAAGACAATCCAAAGGCATCCGTCCCATTATGTATAACAATGGAAAAAACGATCTTTCCATCTATACGTACCTTTCCGATGTTTGCTACCAGGTGCGGGCACATTTTGAATGGAACGAACATCGCCCAGACCTGGAAAAAGACCGCAATGAAAACAAACATTACGCTATTGCAAAGCGTATGTTGGAACGCGGCGGCAGAAGAGATATCTTTTTGGGAACACGCGAATGCCAGGGGTATATTGAACCCTGCATTTTTGGCCTGGGAAAAGGGCATTATGATGATGTTTCATCCCTGGACCTAGGCCTAATGGAGCACGGCATTACCTATGCGGACGAAAACGGGAAAGGCGTGATGCAGGAACGCTTTTGGCACCCGGTAATGCAGAACGGAAAAATCTGTTTTTGCCGCCCGGAAGAATGCGAAATTGTGCGCGATATCCACCCGCAAAAGATGAAGACCTTTACGCTGGGTGAAACAGTCAGCGACTGCGATGATTTGTACAGGGAGGTGATACAGGAATGAGCTGGCTTAGCTATTGCTATAAAACCTACCAGAATAGCGTGTCAGAAATTGGAAAGCAGCAGCCTGGGAAAGTTCCACTACTGCCGGTGGCTCACACGACGCAGCAGGTCAACATTGAAGTGGAGCTGGACAAGGACGGAAACTTTCAGTATGCAGGCTTGCTGGCACAAGATCAAAGGACAACGATCATTCCTTGCACAGAAGAATCTTCGGCGCGGACATCCGGCATGGTGCCGCACCCGCTAGTGGATAAACTGCAATATATTGCGGCAGATTATCCCACTTTTGGTGGTAGTAAAGAATCCGGATGGCCGCTTTACCACAAGCAGTTACAAGCGTGGTGTACATCTCCTTATGCCCACCCGGCTGTGTGTACAGTCCTGCACTACCTGGAAAAAGAATGCCTGATCGCAGACCTGGTCAAGGCAAATATTTTGTTTATAGATGAAAATGGAACTCTGCCAACAAAGTGGCAGGGAAACAAAGAAGACAAGCCCCCTATTTTGGATACGTTGACCGGTAGTGACCAGACGGAATCTTTTGTCCGGTTCCGCGTTGACAATGTTGATTTGTCGCGTGATACAACAGTCCGAGAAAGCTTTATCCGCTTTTATGAAACACAGTTAAAAGATATTGACTATTGCACAGTTCAGGGAATCAAAATGCCGGTTTCTACATTAAGCCCGTATAAGATCCGCAACCCAGGTGACCGTGCAAAGCTGATATCCAGCAATGACAATACGAATTATACTTACCGCGGGCGCTTTGCGGATGCAGCGCAGGCACTTTCGATTGGTTATGAAACAACCCAAAAGGCACACAGCGCCTTACGATGGTTGGTCAGCAAGCAAGGGGTAAATACAGGGGACCAGACTGTACTTGTTTGGGGAACACAGAACGAAGCAGTACCCAATGTGCTGGGGGATACTCTCGATATTGCCCAGGAATATAATCCACTAGCAGGCGATGATTGGGACGATTTTGAGGAAGATACAGAAAGGTTGCCTGCGGATACCCAAGAAGAAATTGCACGGCAGTTTAACCGGGCCATTCTGGGGTATCAGCACCAGTTGAAGGACAATTCCCAAACGGCGGTCATGATTTTGGATTCTGCTACACCTGGCCGGTTGTCCATCCGGTACTATCAGGAACTGCAGGGCTCTAAGTTGCTTGCCAATATAAAGGATTGGCACGATACGTTCCAATGGCAGCTGGAATACCGCAGTGTAGAGGAGCCGACGGAACTGGGCAAAAAGCCCAAGATCAAGAAAGTTGTCTTTGTTGGTGCGCCTGCCCCGGCGGACATTGCAAAAGCAGCCTATGGCGAAAAAGTGGATGCAAAGCTGAAACAAGCGACAATCGAACGACTGATTCCCTGTATTACCAATGGGGAGCGCTTCCCGCGGGATTTGATGATCAGCGCGGTAGATCGGGCAACAAATAGCATTGGCCTGGATTATTGGGAACAACAAAAAACACAAAACATTGCCTGCGCCCTTGTGCGTGGGTACTATCATAGAAATAAGAAGGTGGATTATCCGATGAATGTTGATGAAACCATTAAAGACCGAAACTATTTGTTTGGGAGAATTTTAGCCTGTGCAGAACAGATTGAAAGACGGGCGTTGATTCAGCTAGGAAAGGAGAACGAAAAACGTTTGACAAATGCAGAGCGTTTAAGAACCGCGTTTGCTCTGCACCCGGCAACAACAACACTTCTTTTGGATAAAAAATTAAATCCGTACCTGAACAGAATGAAAAACCGTAACGGAATGGATAGCCAAAGGTATGCGATGATGCAAGAATTATTACATAAGATTGGCACAGAAAACTTTACGAACAAAAGACTTGGTGAACTGTATCTGGTTGGCTATGCCGACCAGATGATAGACTTTAAGGCCGAAAATGCAGAATATAAAGCGAAAGCAAAAAAGCAGGAGGAATAAAAGATGGCTGTGCTGCAGAATAAAATCGACTTTGCACTTGTGATTGCTGTAAACCATGCGAACCCGAACGGTGACCCGCTGAATGGAAACCGCCCGCGCGAAACGTATGAGGGACTGGGTGAAATTTCGGATGTGTGCCTGAAACGCAAGATCCGCAACCGCATGATGGACCTTGGCCAGAATGTGTTTGTCCAGTCAGACGACCGCTGCAATGATGGCTTCAAAAGCCTGAAAGACCGTGCAGACGGCTGCCCAGCAGTGAAAAAGGCTGAAAAAGATAAAGATGCTTATGCAAAGGCTGCCTGTGAAACCTGGCTGGATGTGCGCAGCTTTGGCCAGGTGTTTGCCTTTAAGGGGAAAGAATCCAAGGGCGATGGTGTCTCCGTTGGCGTGCGCGGCCCGGTATCTATTCATCCGGCTTTCAGCGTGGACCCGATTGATGTCGATGATATCCAGATCACAAAGAGCGTGAACGGTACGACTGGCGAAAAGAAGTCAAGCGATACCATGGGTATGAAGCACCGTGTGGCTTTTGGCGTGTACACAACCTTTGGCAGCATTAACTGCCAGCTGGCAGAAAAGACCGGCTTTACAGATGAAGATGCAGAAATCATCAAAGAAACGCTGCGCACACTGTTTGAAAACGATATTTCCTCTGCCCGCCCGGATGGCAGTATGGAGGTGGTTCGCCTGTATTGGTGGCGTCATAACTGCAAAAGCGGACAGTATTCCTCGGCAAAGGTCCATCGCTGTCTGCATGTGGAGCTAAAAGAAAGTGTGGCACAAGCACACCGGGTGGAAGATTATAATATTACTTGCGATACCCTGAACGGATTGACACCGGAAGTGTATGATGAATACTGATGACTATCTGCAAATGTCTGGCATCCAGCACTTTGCATTCTGCCGCCGCCAATGGGCACTTGCGTACTTGGAACAACAATGGTCCGAAAACCAACGCACCGCCGAAGGCCGCCTGCAGCATACCCGCTGCCATGATGTTACCCTGACGGAAAAACGCGGCGATTTGCTGATCGCCCGCGGTATGAGGGTCGTCAGCCACCGCTTAAAACTGACCGGCGACTGCGATGTGGTAGAGTTTCACAAGGATCCAAACGGCGTGTCATTGCAGGGCCGCCGCGGCCTGTGGCAGCCCATGCCCGTGGAATATAAGCATGGCCGCAGCAAGGTAAACGATGCCGACCGTTTGCAGCTCTGCGCACAGGCCATGGCGCTGGAAGAAATGCTGGTGTGCGAGGTGCCGGAAGGGGAAATCTTTTATGAAGAAACCCGGCAGCGGGAACATGTTTCCCTGACACCGGAACTGCGCAGCACCGCGCAGACCATGGCGGATGAGATGAACCGCCTGTTTGCGCGCGGCTATACCCCAAAAAGCAAACCCGGCAAGCATTGCAATGCCTGCTCACTGAAAGAGCTTTGCCTGCCGGCGCTGTATCAGCAGGCAGACCCGGCGGCGTATCTGCGGGAGCATATTGAGGAGGGCGCGCCATGAGAAAGCTGCTCAACACCCTGTTTGTCATCAATGAGGACGCTTACCTGACATTGGATGGCGAAAACCTTGTTGTTACCCGCAATAAGCAGGAAACCCACCGCTATGCCCTGCATACGCTGGAAGGCATCGTATGCTTTACTTACGCGGGTGCCAGCCCCGCTTTGATGGGAGCTTGTGCCCGGCGAGGCATTGACCTTTGCTTTTTTGACCCGTATGGCAGATTTCAGGCCCGCACCGTGGGGGAAGAACGCGGCAATGTGCTGCTGCGTCAGACGCAGTACCGCGTGTCGGATGACCCGGCCCAGAGCTGTCGCTATGCCCGGAGCTTTATCCTTGGTAAAGTGTATAACGCACGCTGGGTGCTGGAACGCGCAACCCGCGATCATCCCCAGCGTGTCCCGGTCGAAAAACTGAAACGCACCTCCACCCAGCTGGCCGCCGCGCTGCCGCTGATACAGACCAGCGATGATCCGGAACAGCTGCGCGGCCTGGAAGGCGAGGCAGCCCAGCGCTACTTTGACTGCCTGAATGACCTGATTCTGCAGCAAAAGCAGGATTTTGTGTTTGAGGGCCGCAGCCGCCGTCCACCGCTGGACAATGTGAATGCGCTGCTTTCGTTTGCCTACAGCATGCTGGCGCGGGAGTGTGCATCCGCCTTGACCGCTGTGGGCCTGGACCCTTATGTTGGCTTTATGCACCGCCCGCGCCCCGGCCGCAAAAGTCTGGCACTTGACCTGATGGAAGAACTGCGGGCGGTTTATGCAGACCGGCTGGTCATCAGCTGCATCAATCAAAAGATCATCACGGCAAAACACCTGCAAAAACAGGAAAATGGTGCCGTACTGCTGACGGATGATGGCCGCAAAGCTTTCCTGACCGCATGGCAGAACAAAAAGAAGGAAGAGATCACCCATCCGTTTTTGAAAGAAAAACTGCCCTGGGGGCTGGTGCCCTATGTTCAGGCGCTTTTGCTGGCCCGTGCTCTGCGCGGCGACCTGGAAGTGTACCCACCGTTTTTCTGGAAGTGAGGTGCCGTTATGTTGGTGCTTGTAACCTATGATGTCAACACCGAAACAGCCGCCGGTCGTCGCAGGCTGCGCAAAGTAGCAAAAGTCTGTGTAGACTACGGCCAGCGGGTGCAAAACTCCGTATTTGAGTGCCTGCTGGATGCCGCGCAATACACGATGTTCAAAGCAAAATTGACCGAACTGATCGATTCGGAATCGGACAGCCTGCGCTTTTATCAACTGGGAAACCATTACAAAAGCAAAGTCGAGCATGTGGGTCTGCACCCGGATTTTGATCAGGATGGAATCTTGTTTGCTTAGTGCGAGGGGAAGGCAATCATAAAATTCCCGGTTCCTTCGCACCAGAAAATATGGAAAAAACAGGGGCAGAAAGGGTAAAATACAGCCTTGCCTGTCAGCATGAAGATGCAATCCCCATAAAATTTGTTTCATATGCGCAAAAGTGCTCCACTGTTTTGTGCACTTTTGCTGTCGCTCTCCGCAAGGAGAGCGTGGATAGAAATCCTGGCGTGCTAGGCTGGTTGCCGGTAGGCCTAACGTCGCTCTCCGCAAGGAGAGCGTGGATAGAAATTTGTGACCTTGAACCGATACGGAACGCCGAAGCGTGTCGCTCTCCGCAAGGAGAGCGTGGATAGAAATTTTGGCAGTGCGCATCCAGGTTGCGAAATCGTATCGTCGCTCTCCGCAAGGAGAGCGTGGATAGAAATGACTTGTGGGGGTGGGCAGAGTGATTAATCACATTGTCGCTCTCCGCAAGGAGAGCGTGGATAGAAATATCTGGGTCGACAAAACCCAGAGCGCGCCGAGCGTCGCTCTCCGCAAGGAGAGCGTGGATAGAAATATCTTTTCGCTTCCTCTGGTGTTGATTTTTCTGAGTCGCTCTCCGCAAGGAGAGCGTGGATAGAAATATAAGCGAAGACGTGTTATAAAGCATAATAGTCAAGTCGCTCTCCGCAAGGAGAGCGTGGATAGAAATTGCGTAAAATTACAATTACTGTTGACGATGTTACTGTCGCTCTCCGCAAGGAGAGCGTGGATAGAAATGCTTGAATCGAAACAGATTGACCCTTCCGTTATGCGTCGCTCTCCGCAAGGAGAGCGTGGATAGAAATGACTTATGATGGTTTGATTGCTTCCGCCAACTTCGTCGCTCTCCGCAAGGAGAGCGTGGATAGAAATTTTTTTGCATGATGTATCATTAAATTATAAGGAGGTCGCTCTCCGCAAGGAGAGCGTGGATAGAAATCATGTTGTCCTTGTCGTTCCTTCCGGCTGTTGGCTGTCGCTCTCCGCAAGGAGAGCGTGGATAGAAATAAGCTATGACAGAAGAAGATATGATTTTCGAAGAGCGTCGCTCTCCGCAAGGAGAGCGTGGATAGAAATGACTTGTGGGGGTGGGCGGAATGAACAACCACATTGTCGCTCTCCGCAAGGAGAGCGTGGATAGAAATTTTTTATGTGCTCTTGACAATACGCCAAGAAAGGGTCGCTCTCCGCAAGGAGAGCGTGGATAGAAATAGAGCGATTCAGAGCGTGTAAGAGAGCGATTTAGAGTCGCTCTCCGCAAGGAGAGCGTGGATAGAAATATTGATATACTTCGTCATATACTTGCTAACTGCTTCGTCGCTCTCCGCAAGGAGAGCGTGGATAGAAATCGCTATGCTTATGCAATACTTAGACGGATATAGGTCGCTCTCCGCAAGGAGAGCGTGGATAGAAATTCAAGTTATATTTTCCCTATGCTTGCTATATCTCTGTCGCTCTCCGCAAGGAGAGCGTGGATAGAAATGAATCATGTACAGAACCTTTAGGGGCTCTGTATTGTCGCTCTCCGCAAGGAGAGCGTGGATAGAAATTTTTTAGATGCCTTTAAGGGATTTGAAGTACAAGCGTCGCTCTCCGCAAGGAGAGCGTGGATAGAAATTTCTGTCACGAGATATAAGCCTACACCTGCACCGGTCGCTCTCCGCAAGGAGAGCGTGGATAGAAATTCTTATTGTCTCCGTAGCCATAGACCTTTAAGAGTCGCTCTCCGCAAGGAGAGCGTGGATAGAAATAATCAGCTGATCGGCTCCGTTTGAAAAATCTGATGGTCGCTCTCCGCAAGGAGAGCGTGGATAGAAATACAATAATTAGCCAAACGGTCTCCGAGGTCATCGTCGCTCTCCGCAAGGAGAGCGTGGATAGAAATGTAATAAACAAATCAAACATCCGGCACCGCTCCGTCGCTCTCCGCAAGGAGAGCGTGGATAGAAATCGTAAGTAGGAGTAATGGGTACCGCCATTACTCCTGTCGCTCTCCGCAAGGAGAGCGTGGATAGAAATTGTGTATTTGTACAACTTCAAAATGTTTGCTTGCAGTCGCTCTCCGCAAGGAGAGCGTGGATAGAAATCTACTGTTGTCGGTGTGCTCGCTACTCTCGTTACGTCGCTCTCCGCAAGGAGAGCGTGGATAGAAATAAGTACGTTGTACAATGTCGCAAAACTCTGGGCGTGTCGCTCTCCGCAAGGAGAGCGTGGATAGAAATGTACTAACGTTGAGTTGCATGATTGGCCACCTGTCGTCGCTCTCCGCAAGGAGAGCGTGGATAGAAATACAACGCGACCAGCAACCCCATGAATAAGCTGAAGTCGCTCTCCGCAAGGAGAGCGTGGATAGAAATAATCATCAAATTACCTCCATGATCTTGTACCCCGTCGCTCTCCGCAAGGAGAGCGTGGATAGAAATTTCCTTGGCGATGGGGCTGTCTACCAAGTCAATGAGGTCGCTCTCCGCAAGGAGAGCGTGGATAGAAATTCCTCGGCGCTGTACTGGTTCTCAATCGCGGACCGTCGCTCTCCGCAAGGAGAGCGTGGATAGAAATGTTAAAATCGGTCAAGTCAATGTCGCCCATGTACTGTCGCTCTCCGCAAGGAGAGCGTGGATAGAAATGACGGATTGTGTAAAAGAGAGCTACACCGGCAAAAGTCGCTCTCCGCAAGGAGAGCGTGGATAGAAATGCTCACTCCGGCTATTGTGGTAGTAATCCTGCCGCGTCGCTCTCCGCAAGGAGAGCGTGGATAGAAATTGTCGTAACCGTTTTTGCCCGACTTGTCAATGGGTCGCTCTCCGCAAGGAGAGCGTGGATAGAAATCGCCGCCACGAGGACGGCAGCTTGCGGCTGGATACGTCGCTCTCCGCAAGGAGAGCGTGGATAGAAATCGGGCCGCGTTGGCGCGGCCCTGTGTCGCTGCTGAGTCGCTCTCCGCAAGGAGAGCGTGGATAGAAATTGACGAAACAACTTGACAGACCTGCGCCATTGGCAGTCGCTCTCCGCAAGGAGAGCGTGGATAGAAATCGCCGCGTCAGGCTGTGCCCCGTCTGCCAATGGCGGTCGCTCTCCGCAAGGAGAGCGTGGATAGAAATTGCCGCGTCAGGCTGTGCCCCGTCTGCCAATGGCGGTCGCTCTCCGCAAGGAGAGC
>OKSB01003031.1_pt1 | contig 13840 bp, 9 predicted proteins | sample 1601171 | NCBI WGS metagenome assembly OKSB01 (sample SAMEA3541496, study PRJEB24748) | human gut metagenome | biome: human gut; feature: human-associated habitat; material: faeces | place: China | collected 2012 | reverse complement strand
ACGGTGCGCGCTCCATGACCCACGTTTATAACGGTATGTCGCCCTTCAACCACCGTGCAAACGGTCTGGTGGGCGCAGCTTACCGCATCCGCACCATGTACGGCGAGATCATCTGTGACGGCTGCCACTCCACCCCCGCTGCCCTGAACAACTACTTCATGAGCAAGGGGCCGGACTACGCCATCATGGTCTCCGACGCCCTGATGGCCAAGGGTACGCCCGTGGGCAGCAAGTACCTGTTCGGCGGCAACGAGATCATCATCTACCCCGACGGCAGCGCCCATCTGACGGCCACCGGCGGTCTGGCAGGCTCCACCCTGAACATCAACAAGGGCCTGCGCATCCTCGTGGAAGAGGCTCTGGTCCCCTTCAACTACGCTCTGAACTCCTGCACCATCAACCCGGCCAAGTGCCTGCATCTGGACGACCGCAAGGGCTCCATTCAGGTGGGCAAGGACGCCGACCTCGTGGTGCTGGAGGATAACTACGACGTCCTGCAGACCTACTGCATGGGCCAGCCCAAACTTTAACACCCAAGCAGACACGAAGGAGATAGCAAACATGAAACACCCGCTTCAGGAAATGATGGACAAGCGCCGCCAGGGCATCCGCTGCGGCATCCCTTCTTATTGCAGCGCCAACGAGCTGGTCATTGAGATCGCGCTGCGCCGCGCCAAGGAGCGCAGCATCCCCGTCCTGATCGAAGCCACCGCCAACCAGGTCAACCAGTTTGGCGGCTACACCGGCATGAAGCCCGCCGACTTCTACCAGATGGTCCTGAAAATGGCCAAGGACATCGACCTGCCCGAGAACATGATGATCCTGGCAGGCGACCACCTCGGCCCCCTGACCTGGCAGAAGCTGCCCGAGGCCGAGGCCATGAAGAACTCGGTCGAGCTGGTCTACCAGTATGCCCGCGCAGGCTTTACCAAGATCCACCTCGACACCAGCATGAAGGTGGCTGACGACGCCCCCGGCCTGCTCAAGACCGAGGTCATCGCACGCCGCGGCGCGCAGCTGTACAAGGCAGCTATGAAGGGCTACGAAGAGCTGAAGGCCGAGAAGCCCGATGCAATGCGTCCCGTCTTCGTCATCGGCAGCGAAGTACCCATCCCCGGCGGTGCTACCGAGGCTGAGGACACGCTGGCTGTCACCAGCCCCGATGCTTTCCGCGACACCGTTTCCACCTACCAGCGCGTCTGGACCGAAGAGGGCGTGGGCGACGGCATGAAGGACGTCATCGCTGTGGTCGTCCAGCCCGGCGTCGAGTTCGGCGACGAGCAGGTGTTCGACTATGACCCTGCCGCCGCTGTGGACCTCTGCGCAGCCCTGAAGGAGTTCCCGGACATCTGCTTCGAGGGCCACTCCACCGACTACCAGACCGCCACCGACCTGTACAACATGGTCACTGATGGTATTGCTATCCTGAAGGTCGGTCCTGCTCTGACCTTTGGTCTGCGCGAGGCTCTGTTCTCTCTGAGCATGATGGAAAAGGAGCTGGTGCCGGAAGAAAAGCGCGCCAACTTCATTGAAACGCTGGATCAGGTCATGCTGGCTTCCCCTGCAAACTGGGAAAAGCACTACCACGGTGACGAAAAGCATCTGGCACAGTGCCGCAAGTACAGCTACTCCGACCGCGCCCGCTACTACATCGGTCAGCCGGAAGTCGTTGCAGCCATGAACAAGCTGTTCGACAACCTGCGCGAGTACCCCATCCCCATGAATATGCTGCACCAGTATATGCCCATCAGCTATGCCAAGATCCGTGAGGGTCAGCTGAAGCTCGACCCGCGTGAGCTGGCTATGGACGGCATTGTGCAGTTCATGCTGGACTACGAGAGCGCCGTCTGATCTGCCCTTTTTACACGCTAAAGAAGAAGGAAATGAAGGAGAACCCATGAAACAGTTTACTTATACCATCAAGGACGAACTCGGCGTCCACGCCCGCCCCGCCGGTCTGCTGGTCAAGCTGGCAAAGAAGTATGCCAGCAAGGTCACCATTGAAAAAGATGGCAAGACCTGTGATATGCGCAAGCTGATGGCAGTCATGGGACTTGGCATCAAGCAGGGCGAAACCATCACCGTTACGGTTGAGGGTGATGATGAAACTGCCCGGAACGATAGGAGAGGGTCGTTCCGGGCAGTTTTTTGTGTTATGCAATAAAAATGACAGCAGCACGCCCGTTGACTCATCTGATTCAAGGCATTATAATCGACGTATGGCAAAGTTTGTCGAAGAGCAGGAGCGAAGAAAGTATGGATCACAGTCACCACGATCGCACCTACAAAAAGAGCCGCTTTCAGCAGGAGCTGGAGCAGAGCGTCTCCCGTAAGCTGATCTCAAGCCTGCTGCTGGGATGTCTTTTGTTCTGCATTGCGATCGCTGTTGTGAATGCTCTCAACCAGAACGCCCGGCGGGAAGACCATCTGGAGAGTGTCGCCTCCACCTTCCATGAGGTGTACAATAACACGTCAGCCTTTCTGCTGGACGCTGGACACACTGAGCTGTTCCTCTCCGAGCTGCGGAATGATCAGGACAACCTGCGTTATCTTATCAGCCATTACAACGTCTCGGCTCTTGTGGAGATACAGCTCATCCTTACCGACTCTGAGGGAAATGTTCGGTTCACGACCTTTTCGGAGGGAGAGATGAATCTCCACCGGCAGGAATTTAACGGCATCGCCGTGGACAACGCCTGCCATCTTATGCGGGCCGTCTACACCACGGTCTACCACTTCCGAGCCAACAGCTCAGAATACGTTATGATCCATCCGCTCTACCGGGATGGCGAATATCAGGGTGCTGCGGCAGTTTATCTGAATGAGAACGACTGGACAAAACTGTTCAGCCAGTACCAGTACGACGCCATCCTCACCAAATCCAACGGCGATGTCATCGCCTGTTCAAACTCCTCCTTCCTCTCCCAGAAGAACGCCAACAAGTATCTGCCCGCCGATGCGGCGCAGTATGTGCGAGTGAACGGGAACCGCTATCTGCGCAGCAGCCGCTCGCTGGAAAACGGCACGGTGTTGGCTTACTCCTTCATCTACTCGCCCACGAATTACAGTTATCTCTTGGTGGGTCTGCTCTTGATCGTACTGCTGGGACTGAGCTGGGCAGCCATGTTCGCCCGTATCATGCACGCCATGACTGAGCAGATGGTAAAGTCGGTGGACACTCTCGTGCGGCAGATCCGCATCATCCGCAAGGAGGACCCTGATCACATCATCGAGATCGACACCGGCGATGAGATCGAGGAGATCGCCCGTCAGGTCAACAAGATGGTCCGCAGCATTCAAGAGCTGAGCCAGCGCAACATCGCTCTTGCCGAAGTGAACAACCGGATGGAGATGCAGAATCTTCAGGCGCAGATCAATCCCCACTTTATTTATAATACGCTGGACAATATCCGCTATCTTATCCCGACAGACCCCCAGCGGGCCCAGCAGCTGATCGGGCGGTTTATCGGCATCCTGCGCTACAGCATCAACAACACAAAGCACAATGTCCCTGTTAAAGATGATCTGAAATATCTGCAGGATTACCTTGTGATCCAGTCCACCCGCTTCGGTGCGAATTTCTCCTACGAGATCGACATCGACGACGCCTGCATGGAGTTCATCATCCCGAAGCTGCTTTTACAGCCCTTGCTGGAAAACAGCATCAAATATGGATTCCAGAAGAAGCCACGCATCCATATAAGGGTACGGGGCTGGCTGGGGGAGGACGCGCTCTATTTCACGGTAGAGGATAACGGCGGAGGCGTGGACGAGACAATGCTGGAACAGCTGCGAGACATTTTGCGCTCGGATGAAGTGAACATCGAGCACAATGGTCTGCAGAACATCAACCGCCGCATCTGGCTGGGCTACGGCGGTGACAGCGGACTGACCATCGACAGCACCGAGGGCGAAGGCTTCACGGTGAAACTCAAGCTCCGGCTGGGAGGAATGTAAACCATGTATCGCGTTCTACTGGTAGAAGATGAAGAGATCATCCGCAAGGGCATTCGTTACTCGGTACCGTGGGAGGAGTGCGGCTGCTCGGTGGTGGGCGAGGCAGAGAATGGGGCAGTAGGTGAAGAAAAGATCGCTGAGCTGCAGCCTGACATTGTCATTACCGACATTACCATGCCGGTAAAAAGCGGTCTTGAGATGATCGCCGACACCCGGGAGAAATTCAACTATATTGCCATCATCCTGACAGGCTACTCGGAGTTCGAGTACGCCCAGCAGGCCATTCGGAACGGCGTATCGGATTATGTGCTCAAACCCCTCGACATGGACGAGATGCGTACTGCGCTGGAGAAGGCTGTCCGCCTTGCGGGGGATAACCAGTACCTCCAACAGCGGGAGGACGAGGCAGAGGCCGTCCGCAGCCGGACAGCTCTGCCGCCATTAAGCGAAGATAAGGTCACTGACCCGCTGGTGCTGCGCATCGTAGCCTATCTGAAAGAGAATTACCGGAGCAAGATAACACTTGCTGACCTTCAGGAACAGTTCCACTACTCGGAACGGTACATCAACCAGAAGTTTCAGAAAGAGCTTGGCACAACGGTCATTGACTACCTCAACCGCTGCCGTATTCAGAACGCTCTGGAACTCATCCGGAAGGGAAAACTGCCCATCTCCCAAATCGGCTGGGAGTGCGGCATTGGTGAGTACAAATATTTTAACCACGTTTTCAAAAAATACATAGGCTGCTCGGTGCGGGAGTACCAGAACACCTTGAAATAAGTGTCTAGGAAAAAATACCGAACAGCCGCTGTTCGGTATTTTTTCCATTTGTTCTGCAATTTGAGTATTATTTTTGTGCTAGAAGCATTAAAATGGGACTATCGAAAGGTTTCAGGTAAAAAATGGAGGTTTTTACTATGAAAAAGATTTCTCGTCGTTCGTTCCTGATGGCTACCGGTGTTATCGCAGCTTCTGCTGCTCTGAGCGCTTGCGGCGGCTCCTCCGCCAGCACCTCTTCTGCCGGTTCTACCGCTGCTTCCACTGCCGCTTCTGGTACTGCTGCACAGGGCGGCGGCGACCTCGTGATCTACTCGCCCAACTCTGAGGGTCTGCTGAACGCCACCATTCCTCTGTTTGAGGAGAAATACGGCGTCAATGTCGAGCTGATTCAGGCCGGCACCGGCGAACTGGTCAAGCGTATCCAGTCCGAAAAGAACGATCCCTACGCAGATGTCCTGTTCGGCGGCTCCTGGTCGCAGATGTACACCAACGAGGACCTGTGGGAGCCGTATGTTTCCGCCAACGATGCAAACGTCATCGACGCCTACAAGAACAAGTGCGGCTTCATCACCGGCAACGTGCTGGACGGCAGCGTTCTCATCGTCAACACCGACCTCATCGGTGACATCAAGATCGAGGGCTACGAGGATCTGCTGAACCCGGCCCTGAAGGGCAAGATCGCCACTGCCGACCCCGCCAACTCCTCTTCCGCTTTCGCACACCTGACCAATATGCTGCTTGCAATGGGCGGCTACGAGGACGACAAGGCATGGCAGTACGTCCACGACCTGTTTGAGAATGTGGACGGCAAGATCTGCGAAAGCTCCAGCGGCGTTTACAAGGGAGTTGCCGATGGCGAGTATGTGGTGGGTCTGTCCTATGAGGACCCCTGTGCTCAGCTGGTTCTGGACGGCGCACCTGTCAAGATCGTTTACATGAAGGAAGGTACTGTCTTCCTTCCTGCTTCTGCCACCATCATCAAGGGCGCAAAGAACATGGACAATGCCAAGCTGTTCATTGACTTCATCCTGAGCGAGGAAGTCCAGAACATCTGGGGCAGCACCCTGACCAACCGTCCTGTTATGAAGGACGCTGCCACCAACGATGCCATGACCCCGATGGCAGACATCAATGTCATCGAAGAGGACATTCCCTACGTCAGCGCCCACAAGTCGGAGCTGGTGGACAAGTACACTGAGATCTTCACCGATCTGCAGAGCAAGTAATTCAAAGGGCAGCAGGAGGCTAGTATGAGCAGAATATCAGTCAAAGACGCAGTAAAGCGCTACGGGAATAATACGGTCATCCCGGACCTGAATCTGGAGATCGGAGATGGTGAGCTGTTCACCCTGCTGGGTCCCTCCGGCTGCGGCAAGACCACTCTTCTCCGTATGATCGCAGGCTTCAACTCCATTGAGGGCGGCGACATCTTCTTCAACGAAAAGCGCATCAACGATATGGACCCCAGCAAGCGCAACATCGGCATGGTGTTTCAGAACTATGCCATCTTCCCGAACCTCTCCGTCCGTGACAATGTGGCATTCGGTCTGAAAAACCGCAAGGTGGACAAGGCTGAGATCAAGAAGCGGACGGATGAGTTTCTGAACCTGATGCAGATCATGCAGTATGCCGACCGTATGCCCAACCAGCTTTCCGGCGGTCAGCAGCAGCGTGTGTCCATTGCCCGTGCGCTGGCCCGCGGCCCGGCGGTCATCCTGGCCGACGAGCCGACCGGTGCATTGGACTCCCACACCAGCCGCGAAGTTCTGGGAATGCTCCAGGATCTGCACAAACAGGGCAATACCGTCGTCCTCATCACCCACGACAACTCCATTGCTGTGCAGGCCGAGCGCATCATCCGCCTCGAAGATGGCCGCGTCGTCTACGACGGCGACTCCCACGCACCCGAGGCAGTCGTTCAGCCGAACTTTATGATGGAAGAGCCGAAAGCCGGAGAGGAGGGGACGCAGGCATGATAAAGGAGACCTTCAAACAGGCCGTCCAGAACGTCTTGAGCAACAAAGTCCGCACCTTCCTCACCATGCTGGGCATCATCATCGGCGTCATGGCCGTCATCGTCATCGTCGGCCTCGGCAACGGCATGACCCACATGATGCAGGACTTCTACTCCGACATGGGCAGCGATATTCTGGGCGTCAACATCATGACCGCCAGCACCCGCTCGGTGGAAGTGAACGATGTGTACAGGATCATCAATGAAAAGCCCGAGTATTATAAGGGTCTTTCGCCGATTGCCAGTGTCGGCGGCGACACGCTGCGGGTGGCGGGCGAGAAGTACCGCCGCACCTACATCAGCGGCGTCAACGAAGATTACACGACCATCAACAACTACAAGGTGGCCAAAGGCCGGGGCATCCAGTACACCGATTTGATAGACAACAAGAATATCTGTGTCATCGGCGACTATGTGGACCGCAAGATCTTCGGCGGCAACGGTCTCGGCAGCACCCTCAAGGTAGGCGCCAGCGAGTACCGCATCGTGGGCGTGCTGGAGGGCCGCTCCAGACCCGCCGCCCAGTACGAGGGCGGCAACGACGACATTGTTCTTATCCCCTATACCACCCTGATGAGCGTCAACAACACCAGCAGTGTCAGCCAGTATTATGTGGTCCTGCAGGACGCGGACCACTCGGATGAGGCACAGGAGTATATGCAAAAAAGCATCAAGAAGCTGGTCAGCAAGGACGACTATGTCTACGTCCAGAGCCTGAGCGCAGCCATGAAGCAGATGTCCTCCATGATCAACGTCATGGTGGGCGTCCTGACGGCCATTGCAGGCATCTCGCTGCTGGTGGGCGGCATTGGCATCATGAACATCATGCTGGTGTCCGTCACCGAACGCACCCGTGAGATCGGTATCCGCAAGGCACTGGGCGCACAGGAGAGCACCATCCTGACCCAGTTCGTCGTGGAGGCCGGCGTCACATCGGCGCTGGGCGGCTGCCTCGGCATCGTGCTGGGCTACGTCGTGTCGGCCATTATCAACCAGATCCTTCCGTATATCCTGACGGATATTACCCTGAACGTCACCCCCTCGGCGGGCGCAGCAGCCATCGCCGTGGGCATCTCCTGCGGCATCGGTGTCCTGTTCGGCTTCCTGCCGGCCCGCCGTGCCGCCAGCCTGAACCCCATCGAAGCGCTCAGATATGATTAAGGAGTTTACCATGAAAAAACGATTCCTCGCATTCCTGCTGGCTGTCTGCGTGGCTGTTTCCATGCTGGTGCTGCCCGCCTCTGCGGTCGGCTCCAACGCGGCAGTCCAGACGTCGACGGCACTGGGCGGTCTGACCGCCGAGCAGGCCGGTTCTCTGGGTGCGCCCCTCACTCGTGGGCAGGCGGCCCGCCTCCTCACCGCATTCTCTGCTTACCGCGATACCACCACGGCACAGGGCCGCACCGGCCGCCTCTACAGCGATGTGGACAGCGACTCTCCCTATGCGGTCTACATCCGCACCGCTGTCCAGAACGGCTGGATGACCGGCTACTCCGACGGCAGCTTCCGCCCGGACAACACCGTCACGCTGGAAGAAGCCTGCACCATGGCGCTGCGCCTGCTGGGCTATGATGTGGCAAAGCTGGGCGGTACCTTCCCCACAGCTCAGCTCAGCAAGGCCAGCGCACTGGGCCTGCGCAATGAGATCAATGCCCGTCAGGGCGAGACTCTGACCCTCGAGCAGGGTACCATGCTCTTCTACAACGCCCTCACCGCTATGAACGGCAGCGGTCAGGTCTACGCCTCCACCCTGGGCTTTGCCGTGAGCAACGGCCAGGTGGACATCTCTTCTGTCCTGCTGGACAACGTCAAGGGTCCCTTCGTGGCAGATGCTTCCACCGTCCTGCCCTTCGCCCCGGCGGCCATCTACCGCAACGACGAAGTCACCACCTCTGCGGCCCTCTCTCCCTATGATGTCTACTATTATAACGAGAGCGCCCGCACCGTCTGGCTCTACAACAAGCGCGCCGCAGGCCGCGTGACGGCTGTCTCGCCCTCGGCCAGCGCTCCGACCTCTGTGACCGTGGCCGGCGTCACCTACGCCATCGCTTCGCCCTCTGTGGCCTATCAGCTGTCCTCCCTGTCCGGCGGCGGCGTGGGCCAGGTGGTCACTCTGCTGCTGGGCATGAACGATGCAGCCGTCTCTGTCCTCACCGGCGACGCGGCAGACGCTGTGTTCTACGGCGTGGTCCAGTCCTCATCCCGCACCCTTGTGGAGACGAACAGCGCTGAGGTGCAGCAGGCTGTCTCGGTCATGTGTACCGACGGCACCGCCCGCACCGTCAACGTGGATAATAAGCTCAATTTCCCGGCCGGCAAGCTGGTGGAGATCAGCGTGGACGGTGACGGCGAAAGCGTCCAGTCCATCTCGCCCCGCTCGACCAGCGGCACCGTCAGCGCCGACGGCACCGCGCTGGACGACACCCCGTTTGCAGACAACGTGCAGATCATTGATACGACGTCGGAGGGTGTGGCTGGGGCCCCAGCCGCCTATCGGGGGTAACTCTGAGTGAAAGCGATGTCCGCTACTACACCACCAATTCCGCAGGCCAGATCGACCGGGTCATCCTCGACGATGTGACCGGTGACCTGTGGGAGTACGCTGCGCTGGATTCTGTCCGCCGCCTGACGGACGAAGCCGCCAAGAAGATCGACAAAAAGATCAGCGACAAGGCACAGGACGCCGCAAGAGAGGCCGCAGGCCTCCCCGCTGGGACCACCACGACCACCACCAAGGTGGACAAGACCGATGAGGAAACCTTCCAGGATGTGAAGAACATCCTTGTCCCCAGCACCAGCGATGTGCTCTACGGCCTCATCGACGGCAGCGTCGTCAGCTCTACCTGGAACACCCTTACCGGCAAGACGGACCAGCTGTTCAGCTATGTGCTCCGCCGCACCGGCGACAGCGTGGGCGGTACGCTGGGCGACTTCCTCAACTATCTGGGTGAGGGCGCGACCTATGTCTGCTACTCCGGCGGCAAGCAGGTGGCCTACAGCACCGCCACCAAGTACCCCGTTATCGCAGGCGGCATCGCCATCGGCCGTTCTGCCGACGGCAAGGCCATCAACCGGATGCTCCAGCTCTCGCCGGTAGTCATCGATAAGCTGGGCGCAGCTTCGGTCATGAGCGGCGACAAGCGCTATGAGACCGCCGACGATATGCAGGTGTATCTGTGGTCGAAGGGCCAGTATTTCGCCACCTCGCTGCCCAAGATCAACACCGAGGATTATAAGCTCATCGGCTGGTACGACAACTTCGGCTGCTCCGGCGGCAGGAAGATCCGTATCCTTGTGGCCGTCAAGACGAACTGAGCCTGAAATTTTCCAATCACAGAACAGCAGCCTCGCGGCAGATGAAGCGGGGCTGCTGTTTTATTCTCCTATTTGCCACACGCCCTATTTCGTGTTACAATAAAAACCAGAGAAATTGCGGAAAAAGGAGGTGCGGCAATGATACGCATTGCTCTGGTGGAGGACGAGGCAGAGGTGCGGGCGCAGCTTCAGGGCTATGTGCAGCGGCACACCCGGCAGTACGGCACCGAGTTCGCGGTGACGGAGTTCGCCGACGGCATGGAGCTGCTGGATGATTACCGCCCGGTGTACGACATCCTGTTTCTGGACGTGGAGATGAAGCATCTGGACGGCATGGAGACGGCCCGGCGGGTGCGGGAGCTGGACAAGGACGTCATCATCGTGTTTATCACGAATATGGCACAGTATGCCATCGGCGGGTACGCCGTGGGCGCGCTGGACTATGTGCTCAAGCCGGTGCCTTATTTTGCGTTTTCGCAGCAGCTGCGCAAGGCCGAAGAACAGCTGCGCCGCCGCGCACGGCATTATCTGGCCCTTCCGGTGGAGGGCGGGATGCGGCGTCTGGATTCGTCCCTCATCTATTATCTGGAAAGCGAGGGACACCGCGTCCATTTTTATACCGAAGAGGGCGATTTCGTGGCGGCAGGCACCCTGAAAGCCTTTGAGGAAAAGCTGGCCGAGCGGCCCTTTGCCCGCTGCAACAGCGGCTACCTTGTCAATCTGGCACAGGTGAAGAGTGTGCAGCAGGGGATGGTGCAGGTGGGACCCTACGAATTGCAGGTCAGCCGCCCCCGGCGGAAAGCCTTCCTCGCGGCGCTGGCCGACCACATCGGGGGTGAGGGTGCATGACGGCACTGCCCAACATCCCGCGCCTGTATACGGCGCTGGCCGAGTGTCTGGCCGTGGGCATCTACGCCCTGCCGCTGGGCATCCGCTTCGGCAAAACGGCCACCATCGCTGCCAGTGCGGCATGGGCGCTGGCCCTGAGTGCTTTTTTGCAGGCCACGGGCAGCGTCCCGCTGGCGTGGTGGATCCCCTGCATGGCGGCAGCTGTGGGGATACAGTATTTATACCTCTGGGTCACCCGCACCATCTCCCTGCTGGAAGCGGGCTATGTCTGCGCCCGGGCCTTCGTTCTGGCAGAGCTGGCGGCCAGCGCCGAGTGGCAGCTGCACTGCTTCCTCTGGCCTCAGCGCAGCGGGGCCGACGGCCTGTCACTGCTGCTTCTGGTGGTGGTCTATGGCGGCGTTTTCGGCTGCATCTGGGTGCTGGAGCATAAGCACAAAAGTCCCAAGGGCCATATCGTCATCAGCGGAAAAGCGGCCCTCGTGGCCGTCGTCATGGCGGCGATGGTCTTCGCGGTGAGCAACCTGCTGTTCTTGGGCGACCGCGAGGTGGACATGAGCGTCTACTACATCCGTACGCTGGTGGATTTCTGCGGCGTGCTCATCCTGACGGTCCAGCACGAGCAGCTGCGGGAGGCGGCGCTCCACAGCGAGCTTGCCGCCATGGACGAGGTGCTCCACCGCCAGTACGAGCAGTACAAGCGAAGCAAGGAGGGCATCCGACTCATCAACAGCCGCTATCACGAGCTGAAGATCCAAATCGCGGACATCCGCGCCGAGCGCGACCGGGCCAAGCAGGACGCGGCTCTGGCCCGGATGGAGAGCGGTCTCCGGCAGTATGAGGCCGAGAACAAGACCGGCAACCCGGTATTGGATACCCTATTGACCGCCAAAAGCATGGACTGCCAGCAGCGCGGCATCAACATGACCAGCGTGGCCGACGGCAGCCAACTGGGCTTTTTGAGCACGCGGGAGCTGTGTACCCTCGTGGGTGCGCCGCTGGACAACGCCATCGAGAGCGTGCTGGCCGAGCCCGACCCCGAAAAGCGTCTGCTGCGGGTGGCCATCTATAACCAGAGTGGCTGCGTGATGCTCCGCTTCGAGAACTACTGCGCCCAGCCCGTGGAGATGGGCGCGGACGGTCTGCCCGTCCACAACGCCCACGGCGGCTACGACCTGCAGGGCGTGCAGGCGGCCGCCCAGCGCCACGACGGCACCATGACCCTTCATTGGGCCGACGGCTGGTTCACCCTGCGGATCTTGCTGCCGGTCCCGGAAAAGTAAAGGGACTCCTTCAGTCACCTGCGGTGACAGCTCCCTCAGGGAGGGAGCCTTTGGTAGAGAGCGAAACATTGTCCTCTTTGCCAAGGGCCACCTCTTTGAGGGGGCTGCCGCGTCAGCGGCTGGGGGAGTTTTTGCTTTTGGCATGATGCACAATAAAACCGCCCTCGGAATTGTGGATCAGCACAATAAAATTTGAAATCAAATTGAAACTTCTGCAAAATATGCCTCCAAAATGACAGATTGTGAAGATGTTTGTGAATTTTCTTTGAATCCATTTATAATAGAGGCAACGCTCCGGGAGCTGTACCCGGAAAATATGGATTCAGAATAAGGAGGAAGAAAATTATGTTGTCCATCAATATGGATGATGTAATGCAGGTAGTTTCGAACATTCAGAACTATCTGATTGCATTCGGCGTCGTCCTCGTACTCGCGCTCCTCGTGATGTTCGCGGTGCGGAAGATTCCCAAAGCGAAAAAGAAGATGATCCGTGCGCAGTCCGGCCTCGCCATTCTGCTGGCACTGGTCATCGTTGTCAACCTCATCTGCACCGGCCCCATGTCCACCATACTGGATCTGGTCTCCGGTGAAGGCTCCATCAGCGAGGAGACTTCCGCAGAGGCCACCGAGCTGGTCAACGAGATCACCCAGGAAGGCATCGTTCTGGCTCAGAACGATGACAACATCCTGCCTGTGGCTTCCGGCTCCAAGCTGAACGTCTTCGGCTGGGCTTCCACCAGCCCCTGCTACGGCGGCACCGGCACCGGCGCACTGAACGACATCTATCCCGTCACCGACCTGCTCACCGGCCTGCACGATGCGGGCATCGAGACCAACGACGAGCTGAGCAAGTTCTACACCGATTACTGCTCCACCCGCCCCAGCGTCGGCATGGCACAGCAGGACTGGACCCTGCCCGAGCCGAATGTCAGCCTGTACACCGACGAGATGATGGCAAACGCCAAGGAATACTCTGACACTGCCATGGTCGTCATCACCCGCGTCGGCGGTGAGGGCGCAGACCTTCCCACCGATATGTCTGCTGTCGTGGACGGCAGCTGGGTCCGCCGTGTGGCAGATTACCGTGGTTCTCAGCGCGGCGCCGGCTACTACAACGGCACTTACGATGACACCCTGAACGAGGGCAGCGACTGGGATAAGGGCGACCACTTCCTGCAGCTGTCCAACCGCGAGGAAGAGCTCATCGACCTCGTCACTTCCAACTTCGACAACGTCATCGTCGTTTACAACGGCGCAAACGCTTTCGAGATGGACTGGGTCAAGAACTACCCCCAGATCAAGGGCGTCCTGCTCTGCCCCGGCACCGGCCAGTCCGGCTTTGAGGGCTTTGGCCGCGTGGTCGCCGGTGAGGTCAACCCCTCCGGCCGTACCGCTGACACCTATGCTGCTGACCTGACCGCTTCTCCGTGGTGGAACAACTTCGGCGACTTCAAGTACACCAACGCTTCCGAGTTCAATTCCAACGCAAGTATGTTCGACCCCGAGGGTACCACTCCCTCCTTCGTCAACTACGTTGAGGGCATCTACGTCGGCTACAAGTTCTATGAGACTGCCGCCGATGAGGGCCTCATCGACTATGACAAGGAAGTTGTCTATCCCTTCGGCTACGGCCTGAGCTACACCA
>OKSB01003014.1_pt1 | contig 13909 bp, 12 predicted proteins | sample 1601171 | NCBI WGS metagenome assembly OKSB01 (sample SAMEA3541496, study PRJEB24748) | human gut metagenome | biome: human gut; feature: human-associated habitat; material: faeces | place: China | collected 2012 | reverse complement strand
GAGGCCGCGTGTACAAGTGCGTAAACCGCAGTGGTTATGACGAACCCGGCATTCGGATTCCAGCGGTGCGAGATGGTGCGCTGCACGTAGCCGCGCCAGAATATTTCTTCGGCGGGCCCTGTTACCAACAGCAGCAACAGTGTGAGGAACAGCGAGTTCGTGCTTTCTTTAAGGCCGTAAATCATGTCGACCTGCGGGCGCGCGAAGTCGAACAGCCACGCCGCCACCTTGTCGCCCGTCCAGAACACTCCCCACAGCGCGGCTGCCAGGGCTATGCCCAGTAGCAGGCTTTGAGGATTCCAGGCGGATTCTTTCAACCAGCTGCGGTCGAACAGGCAGGCCAGCACTGCAAGCGTGAGCGCCGAGCCGGCCATCATCTCCCAGAAGTTTATCAGCGGCATGGTCTGTGGCGAGAACATCACTGCCCACAGCACTGCGGCCACTACCAGGGTGAAACACAGCTTTTTCATGACAGCGCTCCTGCTAAAGCGAACGATGTGGCGAGGAGAAGGCTGAACATAAGTTGCAGCTTGGCCGTAAGCTCGTCCAGGCGGGATATGCTTCCTGTGCCGTTACCGTTGTAGTGAGCCATAATGCGTACATTTCCGGCGGCAGGTATGAGGGTTACGAGCACCAGCAGCGTCCACCACGGGAATATGCCTGCCGCAGCGCACCCGGCTATCCATACGAACGGAACTGTAATTTCCAGGCAGTAAACCACCACCGAAGCCTGCACGCCTATGGTCATTGCCAGGGTGTTGATGTTGGCGCGCACGTCGGTACGTATGTCGCGCGTGTTGTTGGCGTGCAGTATGGCAACGGTTATAAGTCCCACGGGTACGCCGGCCCACATTGTGCTCCAGTCCACTGTTCCCGTGGCCACGTAGGCCGTGCCCAGCATGGGCAGGAGGGCATAGGCCATGAAGATAACCACGTCGCCCAGCGCGCGGTATTTAAGCGTGGGGTAGAGCAGTGTGCACGCCGCTCCGCCTATACCTATATATAATAGGGGTAGGCCCGTGCGCAGGAGCAGGCATACGCCTCCCGCCACGGCTACTACAAGCAGCGAAAGCGACAGCCGCAGTATTTCCTGCGGGCTGAACATTCCGTCGGTGAGGGTGCGGACGCCGTATGTGTCCTTGCGGTCGACACTTCGCTCGTAGTCAAAGTAATCGCTCCATGTATTGCCCGCGGCATGGAATACTATGATGTTGAGCAAAGCCCATACACCGTTAAGCCAGTTTATTTCGTGCCCGGCCCAGTAAAGGTAAGCCAGCGTTACCGCCACGGGCATTGTCGAGGCGGGGAACGACCACGGGCGCACGGCCACTATCCATTCTTTCAGTGTGTGTTTTTTCATTTTTAGCGTCGATTTTAATTTTAAAACACAAAAGTACGAAATATATGGCACGATAAAGAAGCGTTTTGCATAAAAGATGTAAGGCTATTCTTCGCGTGGTTATTTAACCCAAAACGGTCATCAGGTAATTAAGTAGTAACGTCGAGTGCGGTTCCTTCGCCAACTTACGCACTTCTGCCGTCATCTGTCTTCCCGCCCGGCTTCGCCGTAGCCGCAACGCCTTCAGCGGGGCGTAAAGCTGTCAGCCAGGCATAAGCACGCAATTTGACGAAGCCTGACGACCGATTTGGGTTTTAAATTGGGGGTAAAATGTAAAAAGTATGGCTTTTTTGCTGATAATAGCGTGAGAAAGATTATTTTTGCAGTCGGTTTTGCGAAAGCATACGGAAATCCGTGTAGCGTAACGCATGGAGAGATGCTCGAGTGGCTGAAGAGGCACGCCTGGAAAGCGTGTAAACGACGAAACCGTTTCGGGGGTTCGAATCCCCCTCTCTCCGCAATAAGCATTGATAATAAAAGGCTTATACAATATTTTCTCTATCCAATTATTTGCTGTAGCGATAGAAACATTGCATTTAATCACTATTTCGTGAATAAAGTCTCGTTTCGAGAACATAGGTTCTGGAAAATTCTTGTAATAACTTCGCAACGTCATAATATGACTTTTTTATAGAAGTGTTTGTTTTTCTGACTACTTTCCATTATTTTTGTAAAGTTTGATTTGTTATACAATGCAAAAATAATACCGCTCGGGGATTGACTATTTTTAGTTATGCAAACTATGGATAAGACTGGTGTGCCTACGAAGTTTAGCGAATATATGAGACTGCATGGACACACAGTTAATTAGCTATCAAAGATAGTTTTAATATATTCATCGAATCTAAGCAAAATGCTAAGAGGAGAATAGAAGATTACAGATAAGACAATTGCTAAGATTGTAAATGCACAGATGTAAATAGTGTATGGCTACTTACCGAAGATGGAGAAATGTTCAATAAATCGCACACCGTCCAACTTAAACAGAACGGTGGAACTGATAACAACCAGACCATAACGCTAGGGCAATCAGACGTGCGCAGATTCCTGGATGAAATTTCTGTCTAGCGCCGCATGACGGAAAAAGCACAGAAGCAAATAGACAAAATTTATTAGAAAAAATAACAAACATGGACTTTAAGGATTCAATACTACAATTGTCCGAAAAGATTGCTAAGCAAATAGATGGCATTGCCACGGAAGAGGCGACAAAAACATCTTTCATTATGCCTATGATAGCGGCATTGGGATATGATGTTTTCAATCCATTCGAGGTCGTACCGGAAATGGAATGCGACCTTACCAAGCGGGGCGACAGGATAGATTATGCCATCATGAAGGACAATACACCTATCTTGCTAATAGAGTGCAAGCACTGCAAGCAAAACCTCGACCTGCACAGCACGCAGCTCGCCAAATACTACGCCGCGTCAAACGCCCGGTTCGGAGTATTGACCAACGGCGTGGAATACCGCTTTTATGCTGATTTAGAAAAGCAAAACATTATGGACGAAAAGCCTTTTCTTGTGGTAAACATGGTTGACTTATCGGATAACGATATTGAGCAGCTGAAAAAATTCCATAAGTCATACTACAACGAGCACGACATACTCAGCACGGCTCAGGAACTGCAAATCACCATACAAATCAAAGACTTGCTGAACAAGAACTTTCAGCAACCCAGCGACGAGTTTACACGATACTTCGTAAAATGCCTGAACGATTGGAAGTCAAGTTCAAAATTGATAGAACAATACCGACCCATTCTCAAGAAGTCCATAGCGTCCGTCATCAACGACATCATAGCCGACCGCCTGAATGTGGCAATAAAGTCGGAAGGAGTTAGCGAAACTAAGAAAAGTGAAGAACAGACGGCCTCCGACGTGTCAGAGGAGGCAACTGCAAAGGAATTGCCGAACGGTGTGGTATTTCAAGATGAGGAAAAGGGAATAGTAACCACGCAAGAGGAGATAGACGCATACAATATAATACGTAGCATTTTGCGGCAATACATAGACGTAAAACGAATACAGTACAACGACTATAAAAGCTATTTCACTATAAATCTTGATGGTAGTACTTGGTGGTGGATTTGCCGATTGAGCTTAGGAAAGCGGAAGAAGCAATTCTGTATACCTAAAGATGGATATAAGTCCAATGAATGGATAGAGATAGAAAGCATAGACGACCTATTCAAATTTGAAGATATATTAAAAGAAGCTCTAAATCTCGCAATGGGACAAGCTAATTATTATAAAGACTAAATATGAAATATTATTATATATTATTTATTGCTGTATTGGCATTTCTTTCCGGGTGCTCTCGCAAGCACCCGCTGATTGGTTATTGGGTAGAACCATGGGAAACAAACAAAGCGAACCACTATCAAGGAATATTAGTATCTTCTGTGAATATTCTTTTCATGGAAAACGGAACAGGCTTACGTTGGAGAAGTTTCCCACAGAACAAAGAGATAGAACCTTTGGGACATGACACAATAAATTGGAAACCTATTAATGAGCATCAAATCCAATGTTACGTTACAACTAATGATAAAAAAGAAAATTATATCGTGGAATACAAAATTAACAACGACACTTTATTCTTATATAACAACGAAAGCACAATTGTAATGGTAAGACAAACTTATGCTCCCACTATACCCAGTACAATATCCCGGGAAGAAGAATACGAACTGCTACATGAGTTAGATCTCTAATACCAATAACACGAGAATGAATATCTCGCAAGAAGGAATAGCTATCACCAATCGTTTCTTTGAGGCTATAGATATGCTCAAAGCTCAAAAGAGGATAAGAGGCCTGCAAACGTTCACGCGAGCGTACAATATAAACCGCTGGAACTTAAATACGGTAAAGTCCAATCCCGATAGAAGCGTTCTAAAACCTGAATGGATAGTTTACCTAGTTCGCGACTATAATATATCTGCTGAATGGATTTTATTAGGAAAAGGAAAAATGTTCAATGATTAAATGGTATCATATATTTCTTGTTGACAAGGAAAAAGACTGTCCTGACGGAAAGCTCCGCTTTAGAGTAAGGTGGGGAAATAACATTGTGGCCTTTAATCTGGGCTACAGGGTGGATTTATCCAAATGGAGCAAAGAGACACAACGTTGCAAGAACAATACCACACATGGAAAAAAGAAAGTGCCAGCTTCTGTAATTAACCGGGAGATAAATAGATATGAAACTATCGCGGAAAATATTTTTTATAAATACGAGAAAGACGAAATAATGCCCGACAAAGATACATTCCGGGCAGATTTCTTGAGAAAAGTCCGAGGAATACAAAAAGGCTGCAAAGATGAAAAGAAATTTTTCCCGGTTTTTGACGAGTTCGTAAAAGATTCCGGATTCAAAAACGATTGGACTAAATAAACTTTTGAGAAATTCCATGCCTTAAAAGAACACCTGAAAAACTACAAAGAAAATATCTCTTTCAAAGATTTTGACGAAGACGGGCTTAATAGGTTCATATCATATTTGCGAGACGAAGCAGGGCTTAGGAATACAACCATTGATAAACAGCTTGGATTCATAAAGTGGTTTCTACGATGGGCGACTTCAAAAGGGTATAACAACATACGTGATTACGAAACATTTCGTCCAAAGTTGAAAAAGACCGATAAAAAGGTTATATTCCTTGACTGGGAAGAGCTTATGACTGTTTACAAATTCCAGTTCGCCCCGAATAAAAGATATTTAGAAAGAGTGCGCGACGTGTTTTGTTTCTGCTGCTTCACGTCCTTACGTTATTCGGATGTTGCAAATTTGAAATGGTCTGACGTAGGGACTGATTATATACAAGTAACCACTATAAAGACAAACGATACCGTAAAAATAGAACTGAACGATTACTCAAAAAAGATTATAGATAAATATAAGGATTCTCATTTTCCCGGAGATACTGTGTTGCCTGTAATATCTAACCAGAAAATGAACTGCTACTTGAAAGAGCTGGGAAAAATTTGCGGGATAAACACACCTATAACGATAACATACTATAAGGGACACAATCGTATAGACGAGGTGCACCCAAAGTATGAATTGCTGGGAACCCATACTGGCAGACGAACATTCATTTGCAATGCTTTAATGTTTGGAATTACTCCAGAAATAGTGATGAAATGGACAGGACATAGTGATTATAAAACAATGAAGCCATATATAGACGTGGCCGATTCTGCTAAAAAGGAAGCAATGAAACTATTCAATAAAAAATAGTCCCCATTGTTCAAAACGGGGACTAAAGTTGGTGTTATTTATTGGTCTATAATAATATTAACCGTTTTTGATGTAAGACCACATCCTACTTATTTGTCGTATATTAGCATTCTTTAATTTATTTCTTCGAGAGCCCCTCTCTCCGCAGGGTTAAAAAATAAAGGATGAAAGGAAAATGGACTGTCTTGGAAACAAGACAGTCCATTTTTATTCTGTTCCGTGCGCTTCAGGAATCTATTGGTTTTGGGATGTGGAATCCCGAGAGCGTGTGCCGCCTATGGGTTCGCGGCTCCCTACTAAATAAACCGGGCTGTCAAACGTGTTAGAGCTTCTGATTCTCGTTACTTCCCTTTCTTTTTTTATCAGTTCCTTACCCCTTGCGCAGCTGTCCCGTTTTATTGTTTCGATGCTTTGGGGCTGGATGCCGATGGCGTTGTGCATTTTCCAGTTGTACGAAACATCGAGATACTTTACCGTCTTTGTATATATGAGAATTGACAGAAGGTTGTTTCTTGCGGCGTTAATCTGTTCGACGGGTGCGGTGAAGAGAATATTGCAGAAGCTGTTTCCTTGTATATTTATGTTCCTGATGTTCGGCAGTTGGGCCTTGGGAAAAACTACTTCAATGCCGTTGGACCATTTATCCTTTCTTGCTTTAAAGAGCGAATCGCAATAATGGCAGTTGCTCATGTCGAGCTCTACAAGGCTTTCGGGCAGCATGGCAATGAATCTTTCCTGTGTTGCCTCTTCTTTTGAAAGGTTGCTGAAATCGTTGTCTGATATGTCGAGCCTTATTATGTTGTAAGGGCGCAGTACAGGCAGCTTGGTAAGTCCTTGTCCCGAGAGGTCGCAAGTCTCTATTACGGTGTTGGGTGCAAGTTCGTACAGCGCTTCCAGGCTTTTTACCAGCTTTACGGTGTCGCGCCGGATGGTTTTGTTCGTGTCGGCGTTTGCGCGCACCTTGTTGACGATGTTCCTGCATTTGTTGTAGTTGGTATCCGCCACTTCTGTATATTCGGGTACTTTCAGTTCCCGTATTCTGTTGTACGACGCGTTTAGCTTCTTTAGGTGTGGAAAGTCTTTCTCTTTGAAATTGAGCTTTATCTTTACCAAATAGGTGGGATATATGTACATCCTTTCCCTGCTGAAGTCTTTGTGCCGGAATCTGCCTATGTTGCAGTAACTGATGTTCAGCTCCTCAATACTTTTGGGCAGAAGGAAGTCGTAGGAGTCGAAAAAGCGCAAGTCGTTATGCGACAAATCCAGCTTCTTTATATTGTACAGCCATACGGCGGGTATTTCCTTTAAGCCAAGGTGCGAAAGGTCGCATTTTTCTATTACAGTGTATCGGGGAGAATACGAATACAGCTCTTCGAGGCTGCTGACAAGTTTTACGGTGTCGGTTTTGGGCTTTGTTGCAACGCTGTCTTCTTGCGCTTTTATGTCCGGAGATTTTTTGTTGCCGCATGAAACGGCAAGAGTTAAACTGAATCCTGCGACGATGGCATAAATTAATGCCAACTTTAATTTCGTTTTCATGGCTTTTATTGTTTTTGGTTGGACGATTCAGGTGGTTGCAGGCCGCGCTTTATAAATACGCAAAAGCCATTCGGCCTACAATCATGTAACATCGTCGGTGCATGATTTATTGTTCCGGGTATGAAAAAATTGTCTTCGTGCGTTCGAAGGGTTAAGGCCTGCCGCAAAAAATATGTCTGACCTATTTCAAAATATGTCTGACATATTTTAAAATATCTCAGAGATAATTTTTCTTTGCTCCTTACACCCGTTTCGAACAAGGCACGAACCCCGTCGGGGAATTATGGAAAATTACAGTTCCGAGCACAAAAAGCATGTTCTTTCGCATGCGGCGGGCGAGTTGCCCCTGCAGGAGTTGGGAATGTCGGAAAGAATTAGTACTTTTGCATACAAATTACAAGGCTTTTAAACATGAATGTTTTAGAACTCAGCGAGCAAGAGCTCAACCGCCGCGAGAGCCTGGCGGAATTGCGCAAGATGGGCATAGAGCCATATCCTGCAGCCGAATTTCCAACGAATGCTTTTTCAACTGAAATAAAAGAAAGTTTTGACGACAATGCCCCCGCCCGCAACGTCAGTATAGCAGGACGGCTTATGAGCCGCCGCGTGATGGGCAAGGCCAGCTTTTTCGAGCTTCAGGACTCGAAAGGCAGGATTCAGGTGTATGTAACCCGCGACAATATTTGCCCGGATGAAAACAAGGACCTTTATAACGTGGTTTTCAAACGGCTGCTCGACATTGGCGACTTTGTGGGAGTTAAAGGCGAAGTGTTCCGCACGCAGACGGGAGAGATTTCCGTGCGTGCCGATGAGCTGAAGCTCCTTTCGAAAAGCATTAAGCCGCTGCCGATAGTGAAGATGAAAGACGGCGTGGAATACGACCGTTTCGACGACCCTGAGCTGCGATACCGCCAGCGTTATGTTGACCTTGTGGTTAACTCCGGCATAAAGGAAACATTCCTTAAACGCGCGCAGATATACAAGAGCATGCGCGCACAGTTCGACGCAGACGGATATACCGAGGTCGAAACACCCATACTGCAACCTATCCCCGGCGGCGCGAGCGCCCGCCCGTTCATAACGCACCACAACGCGCTGGACATTGACCTGTACCTGCGCATAGCCTGCGAGCTTTATCTCAAACGGCTCATCGTGGGCGGATTCGAGGGAGTTTATGAATTTTCAAAGAACTTCCGCAACGAAGGCATGGACAAGAACCATAATCCCGAGTTTACTTGCATGGAACTCTATGTTTCATACAAGGATTACAAGTGGATGATGTGCTATACCGAGAAACTGCTGGAAAGGATTGCGCTTGACGTGAACGGTACGACCAAGGTCGTAGTGGACGGAAAGGAAATAGACTTCAAGGCTCCTTACCGGCGTGTTACCATGCTCGACTCGATTAAAGAGAAAACAGGCTACGACCTTACCGACAAGACAGAAGACGAAATAAGGGCTATATGCAAGGAACTGAAGCTCGACAGCGTGGACGAGACTTTCGGCAAGGGCAAGATGATAGACGAGATTTTCGGAGAGTTCTGCGAAGGCACATACATACAGCCTACCTTTATAATAGATTATCCTATCGAGATGAGCCCGCTAACAAAGAAACATCGCGACAATCCCAACCTTACCGAGCGTTTCGAACTCATGGTGAACGGCAAGGAGCTTGCGAATGCTTACAGCGAGCTTAACGACCCGATAGACCAGGAAGAACGCTTCAAGGAGCAGTTGCGCCTGAGCGAAAAGGGCGACGACGAGGCCATGTTCATCGACCAGGATTTCCTGCGTTCGCTGCAATACGGAATGCCGCCGGTTTCGGGAATAGGTATAGGTATCGACAGGCTGGCAATGCTCATGACCGGGCAGTCTTCGATACAGGAAGTGCTGTTCTTCCCGCAAATGAGACCCGAAAAGAAACCGCAGCGTGATTCGAACGAAAAATATACGGCTCTCGGCATAGCCGAAGAGTTGATTCCCATACTGCAGAAGTCAGGCTACAATACGGTTGGCGACATGCGCGAGGTAAACCCGCAGAAACTGCAAATGCAGATAGGCGAGGTTATAAAGAAGTATAAGCTCGATGTAGCAAAGCCAAGCGTATCCGAAGTGGAAACGTGGCTGGAAAAACTGAACGCGTGAAAATTTCCTGCGTTGCGGGATGAGCAGTGAAGTCGTATTAATATGTCCGGAGCAGCAAGTGTTATGTCAGATTGTGGAAAAATAGCCATAATAGGCGGCGGCAGCTGGGCTACGGCGATAGCCAAGATAGTTCTCGAAAAGGCGGGCCATTTAAATTGGTATATCCGCCGGCAGGGAAATATCGACGCATTCATACGTTTGGGGTATAATCCCTCATATCTTACCAGCGTCAAGTTTGATACCGGTAAGATAACGTTCAGCAACGACATAAACGAAATAGTAGAGCAAAGCGACACCGTAATATTCGTAACGCCGTCGCCTTATCTCAAACAAGTGCTGAAAAAACTGCATGTAAAACTTAACGACAAGTTCGTAGTTACCGCAATAAAAGGAATCATTCCTGAAGAAGAACTTGTTGTAACCGAATATTTCAGACAGATATACAACGTTCCAGATGATAGCCTTGCGGTAATAAGCGGGCCGAGCCATGCAGAGGAAGTAGCGCTCAACCGTCTTACTTATCTTACAATCGGTTGTCTGGACCGCGCCAAGGGCGAGGCATTGGCCGCTGTGCTTTCGAACAATTACATAAAGACTTCGGTAAACGACGACGTTGTGGGCATAGAATACGCCACAGTTTTGAAGAATGTGTACGCCATAGCGGTAGGCATTTGCAAAGGTTTGAATTATGGCGATAATTTCCAGGCAGTGCTGACTTCGAATGCGATAATCGAAATGAACCGTTTCCTGCGTGCGGTGTATCCTATAGAACGCTGCGTGGATGCAACGGCATATCTCGGCGATTTGCTCGTTACAGGATATTCCAATTTCAGCCGTAACCGCGAGTTCGGCACAATGGTGGGCAAAGGTTACAGCGTTAAGAATGCGCAAATCGAAATGGATATGGTGGCTGAGGGATATTACGGCACCAAGTGCCTTTACGAAATAAACAAGCACTTCTATGTGAACATGCCTATCCTTTACGCGGTGTACAACATACTGTACGAGCGCGTGTCGCCGGCGGTAGAAATAGGTTTGCTTACTGATTCGTTACGATAAGAATAATAAAATCATAAATTCAAGCATTATGAAGAAAATAAGTTTGGACATCACAAATGCAAAGTCGTTTGTAAAAGACGAAGTATTTGCAGAAATGCAGCAGAAAGCTAAAGAAGCACAGAAATCGCTCGAGGCAGGAACGTGCCCCGGCAATGATTTCCTTGGTTGGCTGAACCTGCCGACTTCGATAACCGACGCAGACCTTCAGGCAATAAAAGACTGCGCCGCAGTGTTGCGGAAAGAATGCGATACAATCGTCGTAGCAGGAATAGGCGGAAGCTATCTCGGAGCGCGCGCCGTTATCGAAGCACTTTCCAACTCGTTGCAATGGCTCAAGAATGACAACAATAATCCTACAATACTTTTTGCAGGAAACAGCATAAGCGAAGATTATCTTGCTGAACTTACAGAATACCTCAAAGACCGTAAATTCGGAGTTATCAACATTTCCAAATCGGGCACGACTACCGAAACAGCTCTCACTTTCCGTTTGCTTAAGAAGCAGTGCGAGGATCAGCGCGGCAAAGAAGTTGCCCGCAAGGTAATCGTGGCCATAACCGACGCAAAGCGCGGTGCCGCACGTGTAACGGCTGACAAGGAAGGATATACTTCTTTTGTTATTCCCGACAATGTAGGAGGTCGTTTCTCGGTGCTCACTCCTGTGGGACTTCTTCCCATAGCATGTGCTGGTTTCGACATAGACGAACTTGTTGAAGGTGCACGCGACATAGAAAAGTCCACCGGCGCAGATGTTCCTTTCGAAGAGAACATAAGCGAGCAGTACGCAGCAATTCGTAACGCGCTTTATTCAAAAGGCAAGAAGGTTGAAATTTTGGCCGATTTCCAACCAAAACTGCATTACATAGCCGAGTGGTGGAAGCAGTTGTACGGTGAGAGCGAAGGCAAGGATAACAAAGGAATCTTCCCTGCTTCAGTCGATTTCACTACTGATTTGCACTCCATGGGTCAATGGATTCAGGAAGGAGAACGTTCCATTTTCGAGACAGTGCTTAGCGTCGAGGAAACCAACCACAGGGTTCTTTTCCCGCACGACGAGGAGAATCTCGACGGGCTGAACTTCCTCGAAGGCCGCCGCGTTGACGAAGTAAACAAGATGGCCGAGCTTGGAACGCGCCTGGCGCATGTTGACGGCGGAGTTCCCAACATACGCGTGATTGTTCCCAAGTTGAGCGAGCGCTATATAGGCCAGCTGATTTATTTCTTTGAGCGTGCGTGCGGCATAAGCGGAAATATTCTCGGCGTTAATGCTTTCAACCAGCCCGGTGTGGAAGCTTACAAAAAGAACATGTTCGCTTTGCTCAACAAACCCGGTTATGAAAAGGAAAGCGAAGCAATCCGCGCAAGAATAGCAGAGTAATTTTATGTTGGAAAAAGAAATAGACAAATACCTTACTAAGTACGGCTTTGGGGATTTTAACCTCAAAGCCGTACTTTTCGATATGGACGGCGTGTTGTTCGACTCCATGCCATATCATGCCAAGGCGTGGGCGCAGGTGTGTGGCGAATACGGGTTGCCGATAGAGCCGTCGGAACCTTATTTGCACGAAGGTAGGACGGGCGCCTCTACTATCGACATCTTTGCCAACAGGTTTTGGGGCAGGAATGCAACTGACAAGGAGAAGTCGGATATATACGCCCGCAAGTGCGAGGTTTTCAATGCCTTTCCTGAAGCTCCGCGTATGCCCGGGGCAGAAACGCTGTTGTCAAAGCTAAAGGCGCAGGGACTTACCATTGCCGTTGTAACCGGAAGCGGGCAGGAATCGCTTTTAAGCCGTTTGGACAACGGGTATCACGGTTTTTTCAATAAGGACCTTGTTGTGTCGAGCCACGATACGCCGCGCGGCAAACCGGCTCCCGACCCATATCTCAAGGGTTTGGACAAATGCGGCGTGAAGCCTAACGAAGCTGTTGTTATTGAGAACGCGCCGTTAGGAGTGCGGGCAGCCGTGGCGGCAAAGGTGTTTACAATAGCGGTGAATACCGGTCCGCTCGACCCTCAAATGCTTTTGAACGAAGGGGCAGGCGTGGTGTTCCCGTCAATGCAGGCGCTGGCCGACGCATGGCCGCTGTTCGGAAGCGACAGATAACAAAATCCGGCTCCAAAGGGGCCGGATTTTTTATGCTTCATTGGTTTTGTGTCAGTTCACTTGTTTTCTTTTAGCCATTCCAAGGCTTCTTCGAATGCTTTTCGCGTGCATGCACCGTTTTTTAGCTCTTTGCTCCATGCAATGACGTTTCTCTCCATTTCGTCGTACTGCTGAGCCGGAATGCTTTGCAGCAACTGGTCAAGGTTGCGCAGAGTAGGAACGCATATCCCTATTCCTTTCTTACGCACGAGCGGCGCGATGGCCGCCTTTTCCCACACAATGAGCGGCAGGTGGCAGCGCACGTACATCGAGGCTTTGAGCGGGTTGTTAAAGCGGAGGTATTCGCCATACGGACCTTCGCATTCGTCGAGCGACGCGCCGTCCCACACAAGTCCGTAGTTAAATTTATCGTTTTCTATCAGTTTTACGTCGGACACGAAGCCGTGATAGTGTACGCACGACGCTTTTATTTCGGCTGCGTTCAGTCCTCGTCCGCACAGTTCCAGGTCGTAGCTGTGCTCGTTTTCGGCAAGCGTGTACAGGAAAGCGTTCTTTTTACGCGGCAACGAACCTGCGTACAGCACCGATATTCTTCCTGCAGGGGCTTTGCGTACGGGCGCACTGGCTTCTTCCAGATAGTCGAACATCCAGTGTATCCCCACGCCTTCGGTACGGCCGTGCTCGTTAATCCAGCGTTTCATGTTCTCGTTGTGTATGATGATGTAGTCGGAATGCGCGAGGCGGCGCATTTCCTTTTCGGCCGTGAGTTTCTTGCGACGGAAACTGCCGAGGTCGTGTACGAGTGTAACTACCTTGGCTCCGCGCATGTGTGCGCAGCGGCATACGAATACGTAGTATTTCTTCAGCGGGTATTGCAGTGCCAGCACATCGCCGCGGTGCAGGCGGAACGGGGCAATCAGCACTCCGGCCAGTGTGGCGAAGAATCCGAGAATCTTGTTGTGGAAGTGGGTTTGAGGCAAGGCTACGTTCTTGAATCCCATGCCTTGCAGCACGTGCTCCACATAGTTCTTCGATTTCGTGCCCGCATGTACGAAATCGCGGTAGTTATGCGACAGGTAGCAATTCATGTAACTGCTGTTTTTCGTGTATTTCTAATGTTATTCTGCAAAATTAAGGATAATTTTCTATATACGTGCCCGCTTATGCCAGTGTCTTGCCGCGCGGAGCACAGGACATGGGAATGTTTGCAAAACGGGGCGGAAAAACGGACATTTTCGGGGCGTGATAATGAAAACTGAAACACAGTTTATTATAACCATTCCGGAGCAAATAAAAAATACAAGGCACATATTTCGAAATATGTCTGACATATTTTAAAATATCTCAGACATATTTTTAGCGGGGTTTGGGCGGGGATGAAAACTGTGCTTTTTTATACGGACAAACCGGG
>OKSB01003012.1_pt1 | contig 13910 bp, 7 predicted proteins | sample 1601171 | NCBI WGS metagenome assembly OKSB01 (sample SAMEA3541496, study PRJEB24748) | human gut metagenome | biome: human gut; feature: human-associated habitat; material: faeces | place: China | collected 2012 | reverse complement strand
AAGCGCTCGAGCCGGTATTGGCGGCTTCGCAAGCAAAACTCGAGACCAACGACGCAACGAGCGAAGACATAAAGAAGTTGCGTGACGCTTACACCGAGCTGCTGCTCGTTTGGAAAGACACCACCGACCTCTACAACGTTTACGTCGAGGCTACCAATTATTATAAAGGTGTTACCCCGGGCAACGAAGGCGACATGTTCACATTCCCCGACGAGAAGATTTCGGCGTTCGAGGACGCACTCTACGCAGTTGAGGCCGAGCGCCCGTTCACGGAAATCAACCAGCGCAAGGTGGCTGAGCTCGACACTCTCCTCACCAACGCATTTGCTGACTTGAGGAGGTCGATGTACTCTCCCGACCCCGATACGTGGTACATGATTTCGAGTGCCGACGAAACCCAAAACGATAACGCCGGAAATGCCATCGCAGGGCAATACACCTGGATGGGCGGCCTATCGTCAGTTGACGGCCTCGGCTGCGGCGGTACGTATGAAGAGAAAATCATCGACTCGCGTGCGGCGTGGAAGTTCGAACCTGCCGGCGAACAAGGACAGTACAAGATTATATGCTGCGGCTCCGGCTGGCCTATGGACAAGGGCAACATATTCGCCGTAGAACCCCTCGGCGACGGCCAGGTAGCACTGAAGACCGTCTACAACGGGCAATACTACAGCATAGTTCCGGCTTCACTGCCCGGCGTGCCGTTCATGACAATGACCCCGCAACTCAGCGGCCCGGGTTCGTGGCGCGTTGAGGAAGCACCGATGGAGTTCACACAGCACACAGCATTCAACCGCGGCCGCGTGGCAGGTTACGTGCTGCCGTACTCAACCTTCGAAATGCCTGGCGGCGTTGACGGCGAGGCTGTCGGCACATACGAGATTTGCGGCTACCAGACTTCGGAGGACGGCTCGGAGGTAACGGCCATCAACCTTGCCGAATACAGCAAGGAGACCATCGAGGCCGGCACGCCGTTCGTCATGGTAATCGAGCCGGGCGAGAAGTACGACGAGGATGTTGAAGTAATGGTAGACCTCAAGGCCGACATCTTCGGCCCCGTTACGCAAGAACTCAAGCCCGCTAACGGTATGTTCGGAACGTTCACTCTCCTGAGCCTGCCCGAAGGCATGATATACCTCACCGAGGACTCCGCAGTAGTTGAGCCCGAAGGCTTCGGCCTCAGTCCGCAGAGGGCATACATCGACGTTAACAAGATAGAGCAAGTGCCCGACGCAGAAGTTGCGTATGTGGTTTACGTAAGCGGCAAGGCCGGCCTTAACGTAGGCATACACGACGTAGTGCTCGACGCAAGCAAGCCGGTTAACGTCTACACCATCGACGGCGTGCTCCTGCGCAAGGACGTAATGCCAACCGAAGCAACCAAGGGACTTGCCAAAGGCATATACATCGTTGGCAAGGAAAAGGTTCTCGTAAGGTAAGAAAACACAGGCAGCGTGTGCTCATCTATATGTAAGCACGCATGAATCAAAGGAATCCCCGCGGCCGTCTGCCGCGGGGATTCTGTTTTTCCCGTGTCCGCCAAGGCCGCCGGCGGCCTCTCTTACGTTTTTGTCTGCTTTTTGCGGCAGAGTTTTCATGCCATTCGGGAGGTGGTAAAAAATATGTCTGACATATTTCGAAATATGTCTGACATAATTCGAAATATGTCAGACATATTTTTTGCCCCCTCGGAAAAGGGGTGTTTTCCATGAAATTCCGACACGGACAAAAAGGACATCCAAAAAACAACTCCCTATACAGACACGAAACACGGCGTTTTCCGCACGCCGGCATACCCGCCTTTGGGTATATTTTCAAAATACAGGCCGCAGCCCGCCTTTGAGAGGACTGAAAACTTGCGTTTTCACCTCTCCCGGCACTCACTTTTCGCTATAATTATCTAATTTTGCAGACTGAACATGCGCCATGCGCGCGCAAACAACAGGAAAAATGAAAAACTTAGCCATCTTCGCTTCGGGCGAAGGCACAAACGCCGAAAACATAATACGCTACTTTGAAAACAGCGGCACGGCAAAAGTAACATTGCTCGTGTACAACCGAAAAGAAGCCGGGGTGCGCCTGCGTGCCGAGCGCCTGGGAGTGAGGACGGAATACATACCCAAAAGCATGTTCGGCGACAGCGAGAAAGTGCTCGCCACGCTGCGCGAGGCAAACACCGACATTATCGTGCTCGCCGGCTTCCTGCTCTTCGTGCCCGAATACCTGCTCGAAACGTACCACAACCGCATTATCAACATACACCCCTCGCTGCTGCCGCTGCACGGCGGCAAGGGAATGCACGGCATACACGTGCACGAGGACGTGCTGGCATGCGGCGACAAGGAAACGGGCATAACGGTGCATGTGGCCGACGCACAACTCGACCACGGCTGCGTGCTCTTCCAGGCAAAATGCCCCGTGGAACGCGGCGACACGCCCGAGGACGTGGCAGCCCGGGTGCACAAACTGGAATACGCATACTTTCCCGAGGTAATCGAACGATTCTGCCAGGGACGATACGACTACAAACTGAAATAACAAGGCTGCCGGCAAGGCGGCACCACACGGAATAACAAACAAAAAACACAAGAACAATGCAGAAACTCACCGACAACATATACTACATAGGCGTCAACGACCGCACCACAGCACTGTTCGAAGGCTTGTGGCCGCTGCCGGCGGGAGTGTCGTACAACTCATACCTCATCGACGACGAAAAAACGGCCGTAATCGACTGCGTGGGCCCGGAATTCTTCGAGGAACACCTTGCCAACATGCGCAGCGTGCTCGGCAACCGCACGGTAGACTACATCGTGGTTAACCACATGGAGCCGGACCACTCGGGAGCGCTGGCGCTCTTCCGCCAGTTCTACCCACAGGCACGCATAGTAGGCAACAAAAAGACAATAAGCATGCTCGAAGGATACTACGGCATTGACGGCGCCGACTGCATTGCCGTGGCCGACGGCACGACGCTCGAACTGGGCAGCCACACGCTTTCGTTCCACCTCACGCCAATGGTGCACTGGCCCGAAACGATGATGACATACGACACCGCCACGGGCACACTGTTCTCGGGCGACGCATTCGGCTGCTTCGGCGCGCTGAACGGCACCGCACTCGACACCGGAACCGACATAGAGCCTTACTTTCCCGAAATGAGGCGTTACTACTCGAACATAGTCGGAAAATACGCCACACCGGTGCAGAACGCGCTTAAAAAACTGGCCGCAATAAACATAAAGATGATATGCCCCACGCACGGCCCGGTATGGACCGAAGCCGCCGGGCGCGTAATTGCCGAATACGACCGCATGAGCCGCTACGAAGCCGCAGAAGGCGCCGTGGTGGTCTATGCCAGCATGTACGGCAACACCCGCCAGATGGCCGAAGAAGTAGCGCGCGGGCTCTCCGAGGCGGGAATAAGGAAAATCGTCGTACACGACGCGGCGCGCACGCCACTGTCGTTCATACTTTCCGACATATTCACCTACAAAGGCTTAGCCATAGGGGCAACAACCTACAACGGCGACGTTAACCCAGCTGTCAAGGCCGTTCTCGAAGCCGTAAAGCTGCGCGAGGTGAAGCACCGCGCCATGGCAGCGTTCGGGTCGTTCACCTGGGCAGGCAAAGCCGCAAAGACGATAAGCGACTTTGCCGACAACATGGGCTACACGCAGCCCGCCCCCGCCGTGGAGATGAAACAGGGGTTCAACCCGGCGGCCGCCAAAAGCTGCCGCACGTTGGGCAAGGCTCTCGGCGAGGCAATCAAGGCGCAAGGATAACGCCGCAGCGGGCAGAAACGCGCCCGCAACAGGCACACAAGGCATACAGCGTCCCGCACGGTTTGTTCCGTGCGGGACATTTTTTTGTATTTGGTGCAGAAAGTTTACCTTTTTTCTTAAATTTGTCTGCACGCGGGCGGAAAAAACGGCCGCAAAACGCAAGAAAACAACACAAACAAATACATAACGGATCATGAAAAGGCTTATTTCATTCTTCAGGCCGCTGTATGCGGCAATGCTCCTCGCTTGCATGGGCCTCGCGGCCTGCGGGGGCGACGACGGCAACGGCGGGGGCAACGGCTCGGACAGCGCGCCTTCGAACGTAAAAGGCAAGGAATTCGTGTTCTACGACGGCGACGACCTCGACTGGCAGTTCCGCGTAACCCCTTCGGGCAGCGACGGCTCCGCCTTGCTTATGACGAACAGCAGCACGTCGATGATTGTCGAGCCTTACTGCTACTACACCAAGGCCTCGGAAAACACCGCTAACATACACATGTACTACGACTCCTACACCACTGTGGGAGGCATAGCAGGCGGGCGGAGGATTGTGCTCGACCTGAAGCTGACGTTCACCTCCAAGAACGGCGGCACGTACACCGGCACGGCTACGATGTGGTCCGGCTCGAGCAGCACCGTAATCGACACGGACGACATGTTCGGCTACTTCAGCTACGACACGGAGTTCAGCCCCACATGGCAGGGCGACACGGGGGGCAACCCGGACACTCCCGGCGGCGGTGACGACGAACAGGGCGGCGGAAGCCCCGGCGACATGGTTTCGTCGGCCTTGGGCGTGGAAATAACGAGAGTCAGCGCAAGCAACGCTTTCACGCAGCACTCCGTTACATTCCGCCTGGAAAAGAACTCCACAAGCAACCTGCCCGCCACCGTGGGCTTCATAATAGGCACGTCGCCGGGCGTGACATTGGACAACGCCTTGAAGGTGCGCGAGGAGAGCAGTGACTACCTCAACGGGTACTCCACGTTCTTCGGCGCCTTTACCACGGAGGCGGACCTGCTCGAGGGAGCCACGCGCTACTACATACGCCCCTTCCACCGCGAAGGCAACAGGGTGACATACTACAACGAAGAGAGCGTCGAGACCCTCGGCGACTGGATAACGCTCGACCTGAGGAACAACCTTATCCCCGTGTTCACGTTCGCATACGACATAAAGCGCAGCGGCCGCTACGAGATAAAGGCCCAGTTCAGGGTAAACAGCAACGGCAACGTGTCGTTCTACGAAAAGGTATACAAAACCGTCACAGGCGGCAGCGGGTACGTCACAGTCGACGCACGCAACGACACACCGTACGACTGGGACACGGAGGTAGAATGCGTATGGGGAATTGTTACCGACTTGGAGACCGGCATCGTCTACCAGCCGCCACTCATTCACGGCGGCGCGCCTTCGAGCGTTTAACGGCTTTCTTTGCCGCACGCGCCGCAGCATGACGCCATGGCGCGAGCACTGCAAAAGGCGTGCCGGAACGCCGCAGGTTGTTAAGGCATGTTAACGCCGGGAGGGCAAAAATGCAGACACGCTTACGGTGCGGAAACACAGCGTTTTGAGGGCGCAAAAAATATGTCCGAGGAATTTTGAAATTCCTCGGACATATTTTGTTTTTTCTCCCTTGCTTTTTTTCTTTTCTCCGAGAGGGGGTTCGGAGTTAGCGATACGCGCGCCGTAACAGGCGGTAAAAATTTAACTGTTTTTCACATTTACCATAGCCCGCGGCAAGCCACTTGAAAAATTTCCTACGGGAACACCTTGAAGGCGTATCCCTGCGACTGCAACCACTCTATGGCGCGCGGCAGCGCGTAGAGCAGCTTGTCTTCGGAGCGCAGCGAGTCGTGGAACGTGATTATCGAGCCGTTGCGGGCGTACCGCCTTACGTTGAGAAGCACGTCGCGGCCGTTGAGGTTGATACTGTAGTCGCGGGTGACGAGGTCCCACATCACAATGCGGTAGCGCTGCTTGACGAACACATACTGGTCCCATTTCATCCAGCCGTGCGGCGGGCGGAACAAGTCGGTCTGCAAGAGTATGTTCGCCTTGTCGACGTTGCGCATGTAGGAGCGCACGCCGTGGCGCAGCCCGCCTATGTGGTTGTAGGTATGGTTGCCTATCCTGTGCCCGCGGTTCCTCACCATGGCGAGCCCCTGCGGGAACTTGTAGGCATTCTCGCCCACCATGAAGAAGGTGGCCTTAATACCGTAATGGTCGAGCACGTCGAGCACCCATGGAGTGACGACGGGTATAGGCCCGTCGTCAAACGTGAGGTAAACCGCACGCTCGTCGGGATTCATCCTCCACAGCGCGTGGGGGTAAAGCCATCGCAGAAACGTTGCCGGCTGCTCTATTATCATTATTCAGTGTCTGGTTGGGCATTCACGGCCGCGGGCATCACTGCTGTGCGCCGCTTCCGCTGTCCTGGGGGAGGAAAGAGTCGCCCGTGCGCGACTGCCACTGCCCGTAATACTGCATTATTTCGTTTTCGGTTTTCTTCATCTTGGCCTCGTCGAACATCTGGTAAGTGCGCAGCACGTTGCGCAGCACTTCGAGGTGCAGCATATAGTCGCGGCGGTACGACATAAGCTCGTTTGTGTTGAGCGAGTTGTACCACGTGAGGAACTGGCGCGAGTCGGTGGCAATCTTCGAGAGTATGTAGTCGGCCTTCTTGTCGTTGCCGAGGAAAGCATACGCGCGTGCCAGTTCTATCGCGCCGCTGCGCCAGTCGTAAGGCACGTTGTACTCGGGAATCTGCTTCTCGCAGTAGTCGAGCGCCTTTTGTGCCCTCACGGTGTCGCCCTGCAGGAGCAGCTGCAGCACAGTCTGCGAGAAAGCCACGCGGTGCGACCAGCACATGCGCATTGCGTTCTCGTCGATGTAGAGGCCGGGCTTGTCGAGGCCGCCGTAGCGGTAGCGGTTCATGAGGTTGTCGTACATCTTGTCGACGTCGATGGTGTTCTTGGTCTTTTCGGTGTTGAACGGCGAAATCCTGTATGCAAGTCCTTCCTTTATGAAGTTGTCGCCCAGGCTGCCGTAGTTGTCGGCGCCCACTGTGATGGCCACGTAAATGGGACGCTTCCAGTTGCTCTGCGAAATCATCTCGTAGAACATGAGTTCGTTCTTATATACGGAGCTTCTGCCCTTGAGCGAGATAGTCATGACATCGGGAATGCTGTCCTTGAGCATCATTCCGGAGCGGCGCACGGCCTCCTTGTCGACCGTTATGACCATACTGTCGGTAGGTATGAAGCGCTGCTCGGGGTCGGAAGCGCGTACGAAGTTCTTCATTATGTAGGAAACCTCGAACATGTTCACGTCGGGATACTGGCGGTTCAATTCGAGCAATGCCTGCTTTTGCGAAGCGTCCACGTGTACCAGTTCGTGCTCGCCGTTGGATACGTACTCCAGGCGGCTCCATGTTATGGGCAACGAAGGCGAGTCGTAGGCAGGACGCTTCATCTGGTCGATGTACCAGTCGGTCTGCAGGTAAGAGAAGTTGCATACTCTCGCGTCGGTGCGCACTCCTTCAGTCTCCTGGTTGTACCAGAGGGGGAAGGTATCGTTGTCGCCGTTGGTAAAGATTATCGGGTTGCCCTTGTCGGGGAGCGTCATGAGGTAGTTGCGGCCGAAATCGCGGCACAGGTAACGGCCGGAGCGGTCGTGGTCGTCCCACGTCTGCGAAGCCATCTGTATCGGAACGAGCACGCAGGCCAGCGACGCTATTATGGAAGCCGGCAGTGCGCCCAGCTTGAGTTTTTTAAGTCCTTCGACAATGCCCAGCACGCCGAGGCCAATCCAAATGGCAAAGGCATAGAACGAGCCGGCATAGGCGTAGTCGCGCTCACGGGGCTGTGTGGGTGTTTGGTTAAGGTAAAGCACGATGGCGATACCCGTCATGAAGAAAAGGAAGAACACAACCCAGAACTGGCGTATGCCCCTTGCGCCGCGGTAAGCCTGGAAGAAAAGTCCGACAAGCCCGAGTATGAGCGGCAGGCAGTAGAACACGTTGTGTCCCTTGTTGTTCTTGAGCGAATCTGGCAGGAGGTCCTGGTCGCCGAGGCGCAGGTTGTCGATGAACGGAATGCCGGTAATCCAGTTTCCGTGTTCTTTTTCGCCGTAACCTTGTATATCGTTCTGGCGTCCGGCAAAGTTCCACATGAAGTAGCGCCAGTACATGAAGTTAAGCTGATACGACACGAAGAACTTGAGATTCTCCCACTGTGTAGGCATCTTGACCGACGTAACGCGGCCTGTGGGGTCGTTGTAAGGCACTTCGCGGCCTTCAACCCCGCCCATCCAGCTTTCGTAAGCGTTGCGGTGGTCGGCCGAATACATACGCGGGAAAAGCATGTTCTGCGCGTAAACGTATTCGTTGTCGTGACCCACTACGACGTAGGAGTCTTTCTCGCCCTCGTGGTCTTTTTCCTTGCGGTTGTAGATAGCCTTGCCCTCGTTGCGCTTCCAGTAGAGCATACCGTCGCCTCCCGACTCGAACTCGGGCTGCGATGTGTAGGCGTTGCCGTAGAACAAGGGGCGCGAACCGTACTGCTCGCGGTTAAGGTAAGAGCCGAGGGTGAAGATGTCCTCGGGCGAATTCTGGTCCATGGGAGGATTGGCCGTGGAGCGGATTACTATTACCGCATAGGTGGAGTAACCAATCATAAGCATGAGGAAGCAGAGCAGCGTGGTGTTCACTACGCGCGCCGAAACGAGGAAGCCGTTCTTCTTGTTCCTTTTGCGCAAAACGACGAACAATGCCGCAAGCACTATAACGCCGAGGATAACGCTCGAAGCGCCCGAACCGTAGAACGGTATTCCGAGAAAACCTACGGAAAGCACCGATGAAATCACGATATTCCTGCGGTTGGTGCCTTTCTGGCTCTCCCATATTGCCCACAGCACGCAGGCCACGAGCAGGATGATATAAACTATCAGGCCGGTATTGAAACTGAAGCCGAGGGTGTTTACGAACAGCAGTTCGAACCAGCCGCCAACCTTTACAATGCCCGGCACCACGCCGTAGAGCACCACGCCCACGATAACGAACGACACGAGGAGCGCAAGAAGCGAGCCCTTGGCGTTGAGGTCGGGACGGTGCTTGTAGCAATACACGAGCACGATGGCCGGAATGCACAGCAGGTTGAGCAGGTGGACACCGATACTAAGGCCGGTAAGGAAAGAGATGAGCACGAGCCAGCGGTCGCTGTGCGGCTGGTCGGCACGCTCCTCCCACTTGAGTATCAGCCAGAACACTACCGCCGTGAACATGGACGAGTAGGCGTAAACCTCGCCCTCGACCGCGCTGAACCAGAACGTGTCGCTGAACGTATAGGCCAGCGCGCCTACTACGCCCGCACCTATCACTTCGATTAGCTGGGCGGTGGTGGGATTCTCGCCGTCGCGCACGATGAGCTTGCGCGCAAGGTGGGTAATGCTCCAGAACAGGAACAGGATACACGCCGCGCTCATCAAGGCCGACATCACGTTGACCATCATTGCAACGTGCGAGGGGTCCTGGGCAAACTGCGAGAACAAATTGGCCGTAAGCATGAAGAACGGCGCGCCGGGCGGGTGGCCAATCTCCAGCTTATATCCCGTAGTTATGAACTCGGGGCAATCCCAATAACTTGCGCTCGGCTCTATGGTCGAGCAATACACAAATGCCGCGATGGCAAATGTAATCCAACCTACAAGGTTGTTCACTGTTTTGTAGCGGTTCATCTACTGTTATTATGTTTTGGTTTATTTTTATCCCGTTTGCGTGGAAGAATATTTTACACAATGTGCAAAAGTATGAATTATTACGTAATTATCTGCCTGCAAGCCGCTTTTTTATGGTTCACAAAGGTTCACACACGCACTGTGCGGGCATAAAAACACCGCCGCCGTCACCGCAATGCGCACCGGCGGCACATTCACCTGCACGCCGCGCGGAAATAACATTTGTTAAAACGTGCCGGAAACCACATTGGAGAAAAACAAAAAAGCAAGGGAGAAAATAGAAAATATGTCCGACCTATTTCAAAATTTCTCAGACATATTTTTGCCCGTCCCAAACCCCTGTGGTTTTCAACGGATTACGAGGGCCGTATTTCCGCACCGGAATTAACATTCGGCCGCCGCATAATGCACGAAACGGCAATCAGGCGCGCCGCCGGCAGAAAGCCGCACCAAAACAACGCCGGCGGCCTGCCCAACACAGACCGCCGGAATTATTTCAAACCTTGCGGGGAATTTTTACCTCAACACGAACCTGACGGGCACCGTAAGGTAAACCTTGACTTTCTTTCCGTTGTGCCTGCCGGGTATGAAGCGCAGCGTCTTTATTACCCGCAGGGCCTCGTTGTCGAGCAAGCCGAACGACGAATGCATAATCTGGAAATCCTGCGGCTTGCCGTCCTCGTTAACCACGAAACGCACCATCGTAACTCCCTCCATGCCCTTGGCCAACGCCTCGGCCGGGTATGAAAGCTGCGACTGTATGTATTTAATCATGGCACGCTCGTCGCCACCGGCAAACTGCGGCATTTGCTCCGTGTAATGATACACGCCGTTAGCGTCCTGCGACGGGGAATTCTCACCCTTGCTGCCCTTGAACACGGCCGAGGGATTGGATGGCTCGCCCTGCGTCATGCGTTTCCAGAGCTCCTCCCACCTGGCTCCGGTGGACTGCACGTAAAGCTTGGCAAGCATACAGTCGTTGCCTATGTATTCGGTGCTGATACGGTTCTGTCGGCCCGTGATTTGCGGATTGGTAGACGAATATGCCACATTCTCCACTATCACGCTGTCACCTTCCAGCGTATAGGTGCCGTGGTTGGTTATGTAAGCGCTCTCCTTTTCCGACTTCCAGGCCATTACGGCAAACTGCCCGTCGGGATAATAGATTTTCCACACAGGAATGAAATTCACTGTGGCCTCGTCGCCACGGCTGGAAGGAATAGAAAGCTGCCAAACACCGTGGGGCGACACTTTTTTGCTTTGTGCAAACAACTGCACCGGCTGCAAAACGTATGCTGCAACCGCTAAAACGAAAAATACCGCATGTTTCATGACTTCCAAGTATTATACGCCGCCAAAGTGCGGGCTTGCGGCACGCCCGTTGCTACTTATTTGCAATAATATAAAAATTTCTGAAATTACGCAAGCACAAGTTAAAAAAAATGAAGCCGGAGAATAAAAAAAGTGCAGACTCTCAAGAGCCTGCACTTGGACTGCTTGTTGTTCCACACCGATTCGAACGATGACTGAGAGAACCAAAAACTCTAGTGCTACCATTACACCATGGAACAAACACTATGTCCGTCGTTAAACGGCACGGCAAAAGTACAACATTCTGATGAAACCGCAAAATTTTTTAACCCAAATCGGCCGTTAGGCTTCGTCAAATTGCGTGCTTATGCCCAAAGATATACGCCTGTCAGCGGGCAAGGCTTATTTCCTTCATCAGGCGGTCGGCCTTGGCCCAGCGGTCGATTACGTACATCACGTAACGTATGTCAACGCCTATGCAGCGCGTAAGTTCGGTGCTGTACTGCAAGTCGTTGGCCATTGATTCCCAGTTTCCGTCGAACGCCAGGCCCACAAGCTCGCCCTTGCCGTTGAACATCGGGCTTCCGGAGTTGCCGCCGGTAATGTCGTTGTCGGTCACGAAGCACAATTGCAGGTTCTTGCTGCGGCTGTCAGTGTAACGGCCGTAATCGCCCGACGTCATAAGGCGCAGCACATCGTCCTCCATGGAGTAGTCCTTGTTTTGCGCGGCTTTGGCCACTTTTGCGGCGAGCGTCTGCGGCGTGGTGTAGAGCGGATATTCGCTTCCTCCCCAGGGAGTGTATGTCTTGAACGTTCCGTAGCTCATTCGGAGCGTCATGTTCGCGTCGCTGTACAGCGGCGAGCCCTCGTACATCTCACGCACGGCCTGCGTAAGGCGGCGTTCGCCCTCGTTAACCGCGGCAGGGTCTACGCTTTCCTGTATCTTGACGAGGCTGCTGCTTATCTGCTTCAACGTCTTGCGCAGCGGGTCGCGTTCAATCCATTTTGTTTTTCCGCGTTTCAGACGGCCAATCACTGCGGTGCTGTCGGTAAGGCTGCTGCGTGCGGCCACGTCGGTCAGATATGCGCCGAAATTACCGCCGTATTGCTTGTCGACAGTGCTGAAAAAGCCGGGATAGGTATCGGCAGGCATTTCGTCGCGGAACATCCAAAGGCCGGCGGCAAGCGTGCGCAGGTCGAGGCGGAAGTCGAGGTTACGGTAAATCTCACGCACGGCGGCGATGAGCTCGTCGCGCATTCCTTTCTCTTTAGAATAGTCGCCGTGCGAAATTGCAGCCACAAGTTCGAACACTTGCAGGTCGTAGTTGAGATTAAGTATGCTTTTGTAAAGCTGTTTCCGTTTGAGTGTGTAATCAGGATAGGCCTGGCGCAGGTTTTCAAGCACGTCGCCATACTTTTCCTTGCGCTGCGGGTCGGCGTTTATCCATTCGGTGAGCGACTGTTCGAACTTGCGCTTGCTGTCGAGTATGCCGTACATCGTGATACTCCTGTTCATGCCAATGCTGTTCTTGTAAGTGTTCGAGAAAGTCTGGTATTTGCTGTCGTATTTGAGGCGCAGCGCCGGGTCGGCGTCCATTTCGGCCTTCCACATTGGAAGGCGCAGGCTGCCTGCCTTGATAAACTCGTCGTTCATGGCATTCATGCGCGCTTCTATGCCGTAGCTCGATAGGTAGCGGTAAGTCGAACCTGGAAAGCCGAGCGTCATGGCAAAGTCTCCCGCCTTGTAACCGTCGAGCGAGACGGCGGCCACGCGCGAAGGCTTGTAGGGCACGTTATCCTTGCTGTAAGGCGCGGGCATGTTGTCCTTGCCGGCATAGATACGGAATACGCTGAAGTCGCACGTCTCGCGCGGCCACACCCAGTTGTCGGTGTCGCCGCCGAACTTGCCCAAAGACGAGGGCGGTGCGAGCACGAGGCGCACGTCGGGGTAAACGCGGTACACGGTTACGTAGAATTCGTTCGCGCCGTAGTAAGGCACCAACTCTGCCCAGAGTGTGGAATCCTTTGCCGTCACTTCCTTAACGAGCACTGTCTCCATCGAGTCGAGCAGTTGGTTGCGGCGGTCGCCCCATATCTGATGTTGCGCGCCGTCTGCGCCCTTTTCGGTTATAACGGGCAGCACGCGGTCGGTTACGCGCTCCTCGCGCAGCGGGAAGCTGACGAACAGGCCCGGCACGTTCCATTCCTCCTCCGGCGTTGCGGCGTAAAAGCCATCCTTTACGTAGTCGTGCTCCGGGGTTGAGTGTTTCTGTATGCTCTCGAAGCCGCAATGGTGGTTGGTAAAGACAAGCCCGTTGTCCGACACCACCACGCCGGAACAGTATCCGCCGAACAACACCACGGCATTGCGCAGCGAAGTGCCGTTATCGTTCGAAAGTTCCTCGGGCGTCATGCTGAAGCCGTAAGCCCGCATGGCGTCGTAAGTCTGTTTGGTAAGATTGCCCAGCATCCACATTCCGCCGTCGGCGCGGAGCGACGTGGCGGCCGTTAGCAGCAGGGCAGAAAGAATCAAGAGTGTTTTTTTCATTGTAATATCGTTTTTTTCGATTGTCATCGATTTATATGTCGTTTTGTTTTCGTTTTCCCGCACGCCGTGCCCGCCGTCAGGGGCCGTGGCGCGCCGTTTCGTATGGTAAACGAAGGGAACGCCGCAAAGGTGACGCGGAAAAATGCCGCCGGCATTAAAAACAGGGCGTTGCACATGCGACATCGCGGGGCGTCACTTCCCGTTAGCCGGTTTGCGGTGCAACCAGTGAGCGGTGAGCCAGCGGCGCACGGGTTCGTCGTAGAGCTTGAGGCTCGCGTAGGCTGCGGCAAAGCAGAACAGGTAGCTCATAATGCTCGTGAACAGCACCTGCGCGGATGTTGCGTCGGGCGTATTGCTTATCCAGCCGCCCAACAGGGTGAACACTATGGGATACTGCGTGATGTAGAGCGGATAGGATATGTCGCCGAGGAACTTGCAGGCCTTGGCCGTGCGCCCCGTGGTGACGCTCCCCGCCCCCATGAGCACAACCACGGGGAAGAAAAGCAGTATGCAGGCCGCCTCGTACATG
>OKSB01003010.1_pt1 | contig 13914 bp, 14 predicted proteins | sample 1601171 | NCBI WGS metagenome assembly OKSB01 (sample SAMEA3541496, study PRJEB24748) | human gut metagenome | biome: human gut; feature: human-associated habitat; material: faeces | place: China | collected 2012 | reverse complement strand
TCTGTATCATCCGTAAAAGGAGAAAGTCTCACAAAAACAGCTCTGACCTCTTTCGATCAAGGACTACAAGGGCGCATCGCCGGAGTAGAAGTCGTGCAGGCCGATGCAACTCCGGGAGGTGCATCCTATATACAAATCCGTGGTGTAAGTACAATGATGGGATCAACCGAACCTCTTTATGTAATCGATGGTGTACCGGTTATTTCCGGAGATATTGCTGTATCTGGAGTAAGTAATGACTCAAAAGCTTTCAATATCATGTCTTCAATCAATCCAAGCGATATTGAAAACGCCGATTCCAACCCACCAAAGGAGGATTCCCGATGAAAAAATGGATTGCTTTATTGGTCAGTTTGATGATGACCGTTTGATGCTGCCGGTCTCGCTCGGGATGTACGCCCACACCTTCCGCCGGCTGCCGCAGCCGGACACACAGCTATAACCTTTCGGTTTTTGCTGCGTAACAAACGGAGACTTCACGCCCCGGCGCTTCTGGGTTACAATAAAGACAACAGCAGACCGGCGCTAAAGCAGCCGCGCCAACAAACATCCTGGCTTTCACATCCCGGCGCGCGCTTTGCCCGTCCCTGCCAACTTTTTTACAGATCAAATAACCACAGCCTATAGCACTGTGGCCGCGCTTTGCACAGGCGTCCATCGATTACAATTTGGGAGGATGAAATCATGATGGAATATGTAACACTCAACAACGGCGTCAAGATGCCAAAACTTGGCTACGGCGTCTACCAGGTCAGCAGCGAGGAATGTGAGCGCTGCGTGCTGGACGCCATCTCGGTGGGCTACCGCGCCATCGATACCGCCCAGTCCTACGGCAACGAGGAGGCGGTGGGCTCCGCCATCCAGAAATGCGGCGTGCCGAGGGACGAGCTGTTCCTGACCACCAAGGTGTGGATCTCCAACGCCGGATATGAGAAGGCAAAGGCCTCCATCGACCGTTCGCTGCAGAAGCTGCACACCGACTACATCGATCTGCTGCTGATTCATCAGCCGTTCAGCGACTATTACGGCACCTACCGCGCGATGGAAGAGGCCTACCGGGCTGGCAAGCTGCGCGCCATCGGCGTCAGCAACTTTTATCCCGACCGCCTGATCGGCCTGTGCCAGTTCGCCGAAATCACGCCGGCGGTCAACCAGGTGGAGACCCACGTCTTCCATCAGCAGCAGGCCGCGCACCAGTACATGAAAAAGTACGGCGTGCAGCACGAGTCCTGGGGGCCCCTTCGCCGAGGGACGCAACGACTTTTTCACCAATCCCGTTCTGAACGAAATCGGCCAGAAGTACAACAAGTCCGCCGCGCAGACTGCCCTGCGCTTTCTGCTGCAGAGCGACGTGGTGGTCATCCCCAAATCCACCCACAAGGAGCGGATGGAGCAAAACCTTGACGTCTTTGATTTCACGCTGACCGAGCAGGAGATGCAGACCATCCGCCAGCTGGATGAAGGCAAGAGCCTGTTCTTCTCCCACTATGACCCGACCACCGTGGAGATGATCATCAACATGGGCAAGACCCGCAAAGTCTAAAAACCTCTGCGGCAATACCGACAACCGCCGCCTTTTTTAACGAAAGGAGTTTCAAGTCATGATTCGTCTCAAGAAAAACGTCCTGGCCATCCTGCTGGCCGCCGCGCTGGCCCTTTCCTGTGCCGCCTGCGGCAGCAGCAACGATACGCAGTCCACCGCTACCGGCACCACAGCGTCTGCGGAAAGCGCCAGCCAGGAGGAAGAAACTGCCACCTCCACCGACGCCAGCAAGGAGACCGACACCCCCGCCGAGTCCAGCGAAGAAGCTGACGCCTCCACCGAGTCCGCCGCGGAAACCGGCAGTGAGCCTTCCGAGGAAGCGCCCACCAGCACAGAAGAAAGCGCCGATGAGACTGCTTCCAGTGAGCAGAGCAGCGGCTCCAACATCCTGATCGCCTACTTTACTGCGGTGGAAAACAGCGGCGTGGACGCGGTCGCCTCGGCCAGCTACAGCACCGTCAACGGTGAAGCGGTCGGCCGCCTGCGCGCCATCGCGGACATGATTCAGCAAAACACCGGCGGCGTCAGTGACCAGAATGCCGTCGGGATTGTATTCATATACAAGCTGATAATCGATATCCTCCATACGTTTCTCCTGTGCTTAAGCCTCGCCTAGCGCAAAACCGCGCCCTCGCTGGCCGGGCTGACCAGCTTGACGTAACGGCCCAGATAATCCCGGCGCTCCCGCGGAATAAAGGGTTTAAGCGCGCTCCGGCGGAGCAGCAGTTCCTCGTCCGGCACCTCCAACTCGAGCTGCCGCAAATCCAGATCAATCGCGATCATATCGCCGTCCCGGGCCAGGGCGATCAAGCCCCCCTCGGCGGCCTCCGGGCAGATGTGCCCCACGCAGGCTCCTTTTACCACACCGTGAAAACGGCCGTCTGTCAGCAGATAGACGGAATCGCTTAGGCCTACCCTGCGGATGGTGGAGATCAGGCTGAAAACCTCTGGCATACCCGGCCCGCCCTTGGGGCCCAGATAACGCAGCACGATCACATCCCCCCGGCTGATCCGACCTTCATAAACGGCCGCTACTGCTTCTTCCTCACGATCAAAGACCCGGGCGGGCCCGCGGAAACGGCGCAGATAAAGGTTCACAAAGCTCTGCCTCACCACCGCTCCTTTGGTGGCCAGGTTGCCCCGCAGCACCGCCACGCCGCCGGAGAAGCCGAAGGGATCCTCCATGGTCCGCACCACCAGGCCGGTGGCGGGATAGCGGTATTTGTGAGAGGCGATGTTCTCCGCCAGCGTATGCGCGGTGACGGTCATGGCGTCCGTCTCCAGCATGGTCTGCAGGTTCTCCATCAGCCGGGGCACACCGCCGTCATAATAGAAGTCGATGACATTATACTTGCAGGCGGGATTCATCTTGGCGATCTGGGGGGTAGTGCGGGACAGGGTGTCGAACTCATCCAGGACTCTGATGTCCAGCCCCGCCTCGTGGGCGATGGCCGTCAGGTGCATGACGGCGTTGGTGGAGCCGCTCATGGCCAGGCACGCCTTGATGGCGTTGCGGATGGAGCCGTTGGTGATGATCTTCCGGGCGGTGATCTGCTTTTCCACCAGCTCCATGATCTTCACACCGGTCTCCTCAGCCATCATCATACGGACGGCGGAGGTGGCGGGGGCCAGACCGCCGTCCGGCAGGGTCATGCCCAAAGCCTCGGCCAGAGCGCACATGGTATTGGCAGTACCCAGATAGGAGCAAGAGCCGCAGCCGGGGCAGGCGGTGTCCTCGAGAGCCACATACTCCGCCTCTGTGATCTTTCCGGCGGAGAGCATGCCGTAGGCCTCTGTGCTGGAGGTCTGGTCGGCCTGGCGGCCGTCAAACTCCACACCGCCCTCCATGGGGCCGCCGGGCAGGAAGATGCAGGGGATGTCCAGCCGGGCAGCGGCCATCAGCATGCCGGGGACGATCTTATCGCAGGACCCCAGCAGAACCAGGCCGTCAAACAGGTTGATCTGCGCCATGGACTCGATGGAGTTGGCGATCAGCTCCCGGGAGGGAAGGATGTAGTGCATCCCGTCATGGCCCTGGCCCATGCCGTCGCAGCCGCCGATGACGCCAAACTCAATGGGGGTGCCTCCGGCCCGGTAGATGCCATCCTTTACCCGCTGGGCCACCTGCCGGAGATTATAATGGCCGGGCACGCACTCACTCCATGCGTTGGCGATGCCGATCACCGGCCGCTTCAGGTCCTCCGTGGTGAAGCCCATGGACTTCAGCGTCGCCCGGTAGTACTGGTTCCCTAGACCCTGCAAAATTTTTTCACTGCGTTCCATTTGTGCCATCTCCTTTTTCACTGGGGAAGCGTTTCTTTGTCATCCCGGTAATACAGTACCTTTGCCAGGTCGATATAGAGTTTATCCCGATACCGGACGGCGGCATCTGCCTTGTTACCGGAGTAGTCATAGAAGCCCGCACCGGACTTCACGCCGTAGCGGCCCTCAGACACGATCTTGTCCAGCAGAGGATCGCCCTCTTTGTTGTCGCACAGGCTGGTGTTGAGATATTTGTTGACGCGGTTGAAGGTATCTAAGCCACCGAAATCGCACACTCGAAAGGGGCCCACAGCGGCGTATCGCAGACCCAGACCGGCGGTAAAGACGGTATCGATGTCCTCAAAGGAGGCCACATCATTTTCCACCAGGTAGAGCGCTTCCCGCAGGACGGCGTACTGGAGACGGTTCAAAATGAAGCCGTTCACGTCCTTCTTGACGATGACTGGCTTTTTGCCGAGTCCCTTTACCAGTTCGTACATCTGCTGAAGGTAGGCTTCCTCTGTCTTTTCCCCGCGGATGATCTCACACAGGGGCAGCAGATGGGGGGGATTCAGCCAGTGCTGGCCCATGAACCGCTCGGGATGGTAGACCGACTTGGCTACTTCGGTGATTAGCAGTCCACTGGTATTGGTGGCCAGCAGGGCATCCTCCGGAGCGATGCGACTAGCATCTTCCCAGAACTTGTGCTTGGCATCCATGTTTTCGATGATGGCTTCCACCATCAGATCGCAGTCCTCCATGCAGACCTTGGAGGTGGTGTATGTGATCCGTTTCTGTAATTCTTCAGACTGCTCCGCTGTCACCATGCCCTCTTTGCGGAGAGTCTCCTGGTTCAGGGCGATCAGGTTCTTTGCCCGCTCCAAACCGGATTCTGACCCATTCCACAGGCTTACCTGATATCCGGCCTGCGCATAGACCTGGGACAGAGAAGCACCCATCATACCGGCGCCGGCCAGCACAATATGCTTCTGCTCCATGATCAAATCTCCTTCCGAATTTTCCGCTCCCATCCCGAGGCATCCTAGCGGAAGAATTGGGGGAAGCCTTTCTGCCGTTGTCAGCAAAAAGGCTTCCCCTTGTCGATACCGCTATATGAAAGGTAGCCTCAGGACAGGATATTCTACAGATTCAAGTCCAGAATGTGTTGTTTTAAAAAATTGCAGCTACATGTCGTATGAGACGTTCTTATTCCACCTGGCTGATGATCTCACGGACCTGTTCCAGCAGTTCGGGAGAGACCATGTCGTCGCCGTCACCCACGAACTGATTGTATACGCTGCTCATAGCGTCCACGAAGGGAGCCTTGTCAGGATAGTTGATCTGGGTGCCGGCGGTCTCCAACTCGTCCAGCCACTGGACCTCCACTTCAGCCAGATACTCACGCTCCCATTGGCAGGCCTCAACACCGGCCTCATCCACGATGGCCTTCAGGTCGTCAGGCAGGGCATCATAGGCGGCCTTGCTGACCATCAGAGGAGCCGCGGAGTAGACGTGCTCGGTCATGCTCAGGTAATCCTGCACCTCATTGAAGCGGCTGGAGGTGATGACGGACAGGGGGTTCTCCTGGGCGTCGATGGTGCCCTGCTGCAGAGCGGTGAACAGCTCACCAAAGGCCATAGGAGTGGGATCAGCACCCATGACTTGGAAGGCGGCCATGTGGATAGGGTTCTCCATGGTGCGGATCTTGATGCCCTGCAAGTCCTCGGGCTTCTCGATGGGACGGACACTGTTGGTGATGTTGCGCATGCCGTACTCCATCCAGCCCAGGCCTTTGATGCCGATGTCCTCCAGGGTTCCCAGGATCTGCTGGCCCACATCGCTGTCGCACACGGCTTGGCCCTGGGCACTGTTCTCGAACAGGAAGGGCAGGTCAAAGACCAGCAGCTCATCGGTAAAGCCAGCCAGGGCCGAAGAGACCATGATACCAGACTGGATGGTGTTCATCTGCATGCCCTCAATACAGTCACGGTCGCTGGCCAGTTGGGCGTTGGCAAACACGTCGATATGCATGCGACCGCCGCTCTTTTCCTCCACCAGTTCAGCGAACTTGTGCACGCCCTGGACAGCGGGGTGATCGTCAGCATTGGCGCAGGAGGCAACCCAGGTCACCTCAGGAGTTCCGGGGGCGGCGTCATCCGTAGAGCCGCCATCATCCGTAGCGGCGTCATTCCCGCCGCCGCAGCCAGTCAGCATAGCCAGGCACATCGCCAGAGCTAGAGACAGCGCTAAAAATCTTTTCTTCATTTTCATATCCTCCTCAGTAATTTTTATGTGCAGGTGGAGCTCCTACCAGCATCATAACAACAGAAATGGTTTGGATTACATCAGGCCCATCAGTTTGGGGATAGTCAGGGAAATGGGCTCGATATAGGTAATCAGGAGCAAAGCGATGATATTTGCGATCAGGAACTTGACCATGGCTCTTGCGTTCTCTTCGATGGAGATCTTCGCGATACCACAGGAGACAAACAGGTTGACGCCCAGCGGCGGCGTGGACTGGCCGATGGCCAGGTTCACGGTCATGATGATGCCGAAGTGAATGGGATCGATGCCAAACTGGCCGATAATCGGCAGGAAGATGGGAGTCAGGATGATGATGGCGGCAGTCACGTCCATCAGGCAGCCAACGATCAGCAGGAAGATGTTGATTACCAGAAGGATGCCAATTTTGCTGCTGGTCAGGCTCACCATGAAGGAGGCGATGACATCCGGGATCCGGGCGGATGTCAGGATCCAGCCAAAGCTGGAGGCGGCGCCCACGATAATCATAACCATGGCGGTGCCCTTGCCGGAGTTCATCAGCAGCTGGGGCAGATCCTTCAGCTTCAGGTCCTGATAGACGAATGTACCCACGATGAAGCCGTAGATCGCGGCCACGGCAGCGGCTTCGGTCGGGGTAAAGATGCCACCGTAGATGCCACCCAACACGATGACAGGCATGATCAGGGCCCAGATGGCATTCACAAAGCTCCTGCCCACATTGTGCAGGGAGAAGGGAACTCTGTTCTTCTGGCCGTAGCCGTATTTCTTAGAAGAGAAATAGCAGATAACCATCAGAACCAAGCCGACCAGGATGCCGGGGCCGAAGCCAGCGGCAAACAGGTTGGAGATGGACACGCTACCGCCGGCGGCCACAGCGTAGTTGACCATGGGCAGCGACGGCGGGATGATAACACCGATGCCACCGGCCACAGAGAGCAAAGCAGCGGAGAATGCCTTGGGATAGCCGGCCTTTTCCATCTCAGGAATCATGATACCACCGATGGCTGCCACAGTGGCGGGACCGGAGCCGGAGATGGCTGCGAACAGCATACAGGTCAGCACGGCTACCATGGCCAGGCCACCGGTGAAGCCGCCCAGCAGGGAGTTGCAGAAATTGATCAGGCGCCGGGAGATGCCGCCGCCCTCCATCAGGTTGCCGGCTACCATGAACAGAGGAATGGCCAGCAGCGGGAAGGAATCCACGGAGGTAAACATCCGCTGGGCGATAACCAGCATTGGGGTGGCAGAGCCGCCCAAGAAGATGCCGGCAAAGCAGGACAGCACCAGCACGATCCAAATGGGGAAACCCATAATAGCCGTGATGGCAAAGGTGATAAACAACGCAGCTGTCATTCCAGCACCTCCCTATCTTCCGGCTTGTTGAAGTTCTTGACGGAATGATAGATCTCTACGATATAGCGGATCACACAGAACGCCATACCCATCGGAATGGCTCCGTAGATCACCCACATAGGAATCCGCATGGCGGGGGATACCTGGCCGGAAGCCATCTGCGACATAACGATATCAACGCCTAGCTTCAAAATCAGGGTGCAGACCAGCATACTGACGATCTGTACGAGGATGGCCAGCACCTTGCGGCCACCCTTAGGCAGCAGATGCGTAAACGCTTCGATGCCCAGATGGGCGCCAGTCTGGATGCCATAAGCTGTGCCAAAGAATGTGATATACACCTGCAGGTACCGAGACAACTCCTCGGACCAGGGCAGAGACGATTTGACGATGAACCGGAACACGACCTGAACAAACACCACCACCGACATGACGGCGATGGCAATGGCACACAGGTATGCCTCAAAATTCATCGCAAGTTTTTTTAGAACCTTCACCTTTCACCCTCCACTTTTTTCGAATTTCTGTTCTCTCTCGATCACTCAGAAGATATCGTGGCGATTGTTCACCTCCGTATCGCTCATCTCCAATGGCCGGGATCCAGCCACATTTCTTGGTTCAGTTCCCTGGGTATGCATGGCCCGGAAACGCTGTATATTGTCCTCCAGGTGGCGGTGCATCACGGTCCTGGCCTGAACCGGATCGTGGGCGCGGATCGCCTCCAGTAGCAGCTGATGGTATTTCAGACCGTTGCCTGCGCCGATGACCTCCGTCATATGGAGAATAGAGGGGCCCAAAAGCTCTTCATAGGAACGAAGGATCTGGACAGCCAGGGGATTCTGGGTACACTCACAGACCAGCATGTGGAAGCCCAGGTCTGTATGGACATATTTGCTCAGCGTGGGAACCTCTTCCTGCATCCGTTCATAATTTTGCTCCATGCGATAGATCTGCGCTTCTGTGGCCTTTGTGGCGGCTACCTCCGCCACCCCGCTCTCAAACATCTGACGGAACTCAAAAATTTTCTCCATCTCGTCTTCAGAGATAGAAAAGATAGGGGCGACAGTCTGGAAATAGTTATTCAGCCCGGTGCCCTGAACGAAGGAGCCTTCGCCGTGACGGGTAACGATCAGACCTTCCCCCGCCAGCTTCTGAACGGCCTGCCGGACCGTTCCCCGGCTGACGCCGAAAAGCTGTATCAACTGAGCCTCAGAGGGGATCCGGTCACCAGGACGCCATTCGCCGTTGATAATTTGATCCTTCAATTGTGTGAAAACTTGATCACCGATATTTGCTTTTTTGATTTTGACAATACCCATAGATACTTGTTAGACATCTCCTAATGGACGATGGTTATTTGTTGTTCACAAGTGCATTTTATACCTCAGTCTATCAGAAAAACAATTGACAGGATCCAAAAACTTCTGACTGCATTTATATATAATTTGACACGTACACTACTAGACAACTTGCCATTTTTGGTTAAAATTAATGAATTTCGATACATTTTCCAAAATTAGTTAAAAATTCAACCAACTTTAAAGCAGGATTGCCATGTCTGCAGTAAGAGCAAAAATTCAAAATTTGAACGCTATGCAAAGACAGAAACGGACAGTCCGGAAGTAAAAAAATGATATCCGTCTGGAGGAACCGCCGCCGCAGCCAGCGGAGTAAATCTCACTAAAAGCCCAAAAATCAGTATAAACGGACAACAAAAAAGCACATGATTCGCGGGCCTGCGCCGGGGAGGAGGACCAGGTCTGACAGCTGGGAACGTATGCCGAATCCCACGAAAAAAGAAATTGCAGCACCGCTGATTCAGTGGTGCTGCACGGGGGAAAGAAGTCACCCGTCATGGGCCCTGCCTCCATAGTTGACGAGGGATCATAGGAAAGGAGGCGCTGAGGCACTGTTTTTAGACTGGTCCGAATATAAGGGATGGTCCGGTAAAATGAAAGGGGGTAAACCTGCACAGGCGCCGGCGCCGTTTCCCGAAGAAAACCCCCGACCAAAAGCCGTAGGGGTTGGTGTTTCTTAGCGGTAGTGATGAATGCACACCGTCCATGACCATCCCGCCCTGCATCTGCTTACCCTCGTGGTTATCCGGTTTATGGCCCAAGGTGATGCGCTTCGCCTGGAGTTTCTGTCGGCGCTGGATTGAGGCAGAGACTGATTTGTGGAGATCAATCAAGTATCTTTTTCCGGAATATATCTCGGCAAAGTAAGCCAGTGGTCAAGACCGTCGTTTGCCAGTTTTATGGCCTCCTTCTTGTCGGTCTTGGCGCGGCGCAAATTGTTCCCGTAGTCATGCGCCAGCGCTGCGCTGACTACCGAAACATAGAATCCGGAGGCATTCAGCAGCCAGGCCACTGGTAAATGATAATTACCCGTGGACTCCATTACAACACAGGTCTCACGGGGCAGCCCACGGAGCAGTGATAGTTCGCCGTCTGTATGTTGGTTCTCAATGGGAGAGACCCCCTCTTCTCCAGAGGGACGCATAACGGCAATCATGCTCTTTCTTTTGGGAACATCGATGCCAACGGAGTTCATTTAAATTCCTCCCGCACTTTATTTGTAATCGGAGACCGTCCTTCTCTCCGTGCCGATTCAAGCTACTCCGCGACACAGGCAGCAAGCCCAACCTGCTCAGCCGAACGCTGCAATGACGAATGGGGAACAGTCTTACATGCGGACGTGAGAAGCCCAAGCGTCAAAAGCGATACCCGATTATGCCCCATTGTGGCTGAAACTTGAGAACGAATGAAGAACGTCTGGCTGGCGTACTTTACCCGACAATTATATTGTGGTAGCGTCAAGTGAAAGTCTATGCCTTTGCGTTTGTTTTTGTAATAATCTTATACAAGACACCCAAGCATTCTCAGGACGGCATGACCGCTCAAAAGGATGAACCGATATTGCTTACAGCCCTGCAAATCTTGAACTGACTCAGGTAGAAACGGCTCCCTTCCTTTCCTGCCCGGAGCTGCCTTGCGGATGACTAACAATTAGAAGAATGTCTTTTCCCAGTACTGGCGCAGCATCCTCGGTGCAGAGGGAAGTCGTTTTTGACCACATTTTAGCCACAGTGCGGTAGGGAGCACATAGAAACAGTAGTTTTAGAGAGTGACAGAAAGAAAACAAACGGAAATTTCGCAAAAATATTTCGGCATTTTATTGCTTTCAGTGCCGCAATTTCCGAGGAACCATTCGTGCCTAAATAATTCTGGAACACCCCAGTTGTTCTTTGCGGCACTAAGGAGACAGACGATTCCCGCACAAAAGACGTCATCTCCTCTATTTCATATCCAGAACAACACCCTTTCAAAATCCCGCAACTGCCCGCACTGCGGACAGTCGTGAACGAACCGGCGCAGCAAAAGCACCGGTTTGTTCTCCTGCTATACTCTCAATCGATAGGTTCGCCCTCAATTCTGGGGGAAAACGTGTTCCAACAGCTGTACCGATCTCGGCCACGCGGTGCCGAAAAGGACCTTAGGTTTGCGCTGGAGTGCATGCGGATGCCATCCCATCTGCCCCACACAACGGTTAACAGGGCCAAACGAGGGCTGCTTTCTTCTCTCATTCCTTCGGCCCACAGGCTGCTTCAGAGTGGGGCCGGGCTTTCACCCAAAGCTGTTGCCGGCATACAGCCGGATGCAATAATTGCCCTGTTGAATGGCAAGAACTCTTCGCTCCGATACTATACAAATAACATATTTAAGATTTCTCCCCTCAATGGACTCATACAGCCTCTCACTTCGTCACAGGGCACAGGGATAACGCCGCAGTGTCCGCAATAACGGTCACATCCTGGTGAAGCTGGAGAATGGATGCCGGAATCTGAGGCGTCACTGGCCCGAAAAAGCTCCTCTGCAACGCTTCGGCTTTATCCTCTCCACAGGCGACCAGGAGAATTTTTCGGGCTTGCATGATGGCCTGCATCCCCACAGAGTATGCCAGCTTGGGCACCTCGTCGGCGCTTTGGAAGAACCGGGTGTTCGCCTGGATGGTGCTCTCAGTCAGGGCGACCTGATGAGTGCCTTTGGAGAAGTGATCATCCGGCTCGTTAAACCCAATGTGGGCGTTGCGGCCGATGCCCAGAAGCTGCAGGTCGATGCCACCGTTGTCCGCGATGACGCGGTCATACCGGGCGCACTCTAGGGTACTGTTCGTCTGCATCCCATCTGGCAGATAGACACGGCGCGGATCAATGTTGATGTGGTCGAAAAAGTTTTGGTGCATAAAGCAGCTGTAGCTTTGCGGGTCCCTGGGGGAGAGACCGCAGTACTCATCCAGGTTGATGGATACGGCCTTAGAGAAGTCTACATCCCCTTTTTCGTACCAGGAGATCAGTTGGCGGTAGATACCGATGGGCGTGGAGCCGGTAGCCAGGCCCAGCACACTCTCCGGGCACAGGATCACCTGGGCCGAGATGAGATTGGCCGCCTTCCGACTCATATCTTGATAATTTTTGGCACAGATCAGACGCATAGATCCTCCTCAAATTCGACGGACAGGCTCCGCCAATGTTGACACGAGATGCCCCCGCGGCCGCTGGAGCGGCGCAGATTAGGGGGTGATCCAGATGGGCTGTGAAAAGGCCCCATAGCCGCCGTTCATATAGGCTTCCGCGCGAACATACCCCTCGTCGCCCCGTATGGGATAGGTAAACTCCTGGAAATGCCCCGTCTTTTCCGCAAGAACTTGTCCGTCTTTTCCGTACAGGGTCAAATAGCGATAGGCCCGCTGGAACAGCTCAGAATCGTCCCGCAGGCGGAATGTGATGGAGCGAGCGTCTGAGACGATCTCGGAGAATCCGAAACCGGTGGAGACGTAGAAATCCCCCCGCCGGAATGCGTCCAGGATGGCCTCCGGCGTCTTCTGTGGAGCCCGGACCACATTCCAGACCCGGCGCTCCTGGCCCCAGTGATGAAAGTCGTCATTGCCAAAGCCCCAGAGGCGCCGGCCGGATGAGAGAACCTGATCCCACATCTCAAACCCTCGGTCCTGGTCCACATGGATCCCGTCCCCGCTGAAGACTTCCATCCCAAGAATGCCCTCCGTGCGAAGCAACTCATCCACCGTCCAATGTTGTCCGAACTGGCGCATGGGATGCGACGCGATGGCCAAATCGCCTGCAGCTGTGGCAGCAGAGGCCAAAGCCCCGTAGTGCTGGACGGAGAATACGTGATCGATCGGCTCCTGCGCCAGCGTCCCAAGGCCGGCCAACAGCATATGGTGGTCTCCGCTAACTTCCACGGCCCGGAAGAGCACGTGGTTCCGCAAGACCTCCGTCTCTGTGGTGATCCGGTCATGGTCACTGACGGCCAGAAACGCATAATCCCGATAAGCCAGTGCCAGCTCGTCGATGGTGTGCCAGCCGCAGACGCTGAACGTGGAGTGGATGTGCAGGCTTCCTCGGTACCACTGACCGGTATACGTGTAGGGATTTTGGATGGTCATAGTCTCACACCTGTCTTGGCGTCAAAAAAGATGGCCTGATTTAGCACGAGAGAGACTGTGTCGCCGGTGTGCAGCTTGCCAGCGTGCTCCACAGCGACCCGGCACCCCGCATCCAGTTGGACGATGTACTGGTAGCCGGTGCCGCGGTAGAAGCTGTCCACAATCTCACCCTGGATGGCGTTAGGTCCCTCGGAAAGAACTGCAGACTCCGGTCGGAAGCTGAGAACGCACGCGCCGCGGACAGATGCGGGGACATTATAGGGAATATCCGTGCCGCCCAATGTGCGGAAGCCGTCAGCAGAGGCAGTGCCATCCACGAAGTTGCTCTTGCCCACGAAATTTGCCACAAAGCGGTTCTGAGGGTCCTCATAGATCTCCTCGGGAGATCCAATCTGCTGCACGACGCCCTCGCTGAATACGGCGATGTGATCGGAGATCTCCAGCGCTTCCTCTTGATCATGGGTCACATAGACCGTGGTGATCCCCAGCTTTTTCTGAAGGTTCTTGATGTCCTGGCGCATCTTGATGCGCAGCTTGGCATCCAGATTGCTCAGAGGCTCATCTAGCAGAAGGACCTGGGGCTCAATCACCAGCGCTCTTGCAATAGCAATCCGCTGCTGCTGGCCTCCGGAGAGCTGATTGGGATAGCGGCTCTCTACATCGGGAAGGTCGATCAGGTCCACGGCCCAGCGGACCATCTCATCGATCTCAGCCTTGGATTTTTTTCGCAGCTTCAAACCGTATGCGATGTTCTCGAATACAGTTTTGTGAGGCCATAGAGCATAGTTCTGAAAGACGAAGCCTACGTCCTTTTCCCATGGATTCAGCAGCCCCACGTCCCGGTCTCCAAAGCGGATGGTGCCGGAGGTGGGCTTCTCGAACCCGGCGATACAGCGCAGCAGAGTGGTCTTTCCGCAGCCAGAAGAACCCAGCAGCGTGAAAAACTCGCCTTTTTGGATTTCAATATTGACTTGTTTCAAAACTTCATGGTCCCCAAAAGACTTGCA
>OKSB01003001.1_pt1 | contig 13963 bp, 15 predicted proteins | sample 1601171 | NCBI WGS metagenome assembly OKSB01 (sample SAMEA3541496, study PRJEB24748) | human gut metagenome | biome: human gut; feature: human-associated habitat; material: faeces | place: China | collected 2012 | reverse complement strand
CCCTATCGTTTAATGGGGCTGTACTAATTATAGACTTGGCTTATACCTATACGCTCCCGCATTAGAGATAAGCTAAGTTCTTATATATTCATATTATCCGTAATGTAAAAAGAAAAAGAGCTAGAATCTTGTGTGAACTAAAAAACAAAGGTATTTTTGTATAAATAATAGCTATAAATTGAAAAAGTATGTCGAATATTTAACAAATAGTGATGAATAGAATTAAGGTTACCCTTGTTGAGAAGCAGAAAACAAATAGATGGCTGGCAAAGCAAATGGGGAAATCAGAGAATACTATATCAAGATGGTGCTCTAATAAATCACAACCCTCTATTGCTCAATTGCAAGAAATAGCGAATTTGTTGGAGGTTGATATTCATTCTTTGTTGAGATCTCAAGAAATATAATTGTGAGTCAGATTAAATGTTGATATGTCAAAACGTATAGACAATATAATAGAAGATATAAAAGATCAATACCTCGAAAGAGATAATAATATTCCTTGGATAATTGGATTTAGCGGGGGAAAGGATAGTACTGTAGTCCTAACTTTAGTATGGAAAGCATTGCTTGCTGTACGAGAAGAGTATGGAGATAGTGCCTTAGTAAGACCAGTATATGTTGTAAACAACGATACACTGGTCGAGAATCCTATAATCTCGGATTACATAATTGAGGTTCTGGATTGTATTCGGATTGCAGCTATCGAACAGAAACTCCCTATAACAGTGCAGACAACTGTGCCAAAGTTGGAGGATAGTTTCTGGATCAGCTTCCTCGGCAAAGGGTACCCTGTTCCCAACAATACATTCCGCTGGTGCACTGATCGTCTAAAGATTAAACCTACAACACAATTTATTTTGGATAAAGTCGATACAATGGGAGAGGCTATTGTGCTTATTGGTACGCGCCTGACGGAAAGTGCAACCCGAGCAAAATCTATTCGACGTCACGAGATAAAAGGGAAACGACTAACCAAGCATCCATTGAATCCCAATACATACACTTATCCTCCGATTAAAGATTTGTATCTGGAAGAAGTGTGGTATATCTTAAGAGAGATTCCCTCTCCATGGGGATACGACAATCAAAAAATACAGCAAATTTATGCCAATGCTACTGCAGACGATTATGAGTGCCCTACTGTAATAACAGATAAAACTCAACCCTCTTGTGGACAAAGTCGCTTCGGGTGCTGGGTATGCACAGTTGTTAAGGAGGATAAATCCATGAAAGCTTTAATTAATAATGGCAATGAGTGGATGAGTCCTTTACTTAAATTTCGGGATGAAATGGTTGAAGGTCGCAATATCTCGGAGAACCGCTATGCTACACGCAGAAATGGGCAATTAGCCGTAGATGCAGATGGTCATAATTTGGGCAATTATACTTTTGAGTATCGTTGCATAATGTTGCGCAAATTATTGGAATTGCAACGTAACATGCAGCGTGTAAAACCACATATGGAATTGATTTCCAATCAGGAACTAGTTGCTATACAAATAAATTGGTATAGAGACGGCTACTTTTCTCCAAAAGTTACTGATATATATAATGAGGTCTATCAACGGAATATGCCCTTAGGGAATATGCAATATCAAGAACGTTTAATTCTTGAGAGAGTGTGTGCAGAACATCCGGAAGACTATCAGCTGATCAACGATTTGGTTTCATTGCAGCGAAGCAAGACTATTTTGATGAATAACAATGGTCTACAAGGCGATATTGAGAAACGATTGGATAACTATCTTAACCCACGTCAGTAATGTTTATAAAATCGATCATATTACACAATTATAGAGCCTATAGGGGTCATAACAAAGTCTCATTTCAGCCAGACTCGAAAAACATCTTCTTGATTGCGGGAAATAACGGTTTTGGCAAGACGACTTTTCTCACCTCTCTTGTTTGGTGCCTTTATGGAAAGTTGATGGTTGATGTTGATGAGAAATTTAGACGAGATATCAATGATGCCCAAGGCTATAAGAATTATGCACGGCAAAGCCTGCATAAGGCGTTAGTCCATGCCGTGGATTTATATGAAATTACACCAGAAGAGCGTAAACAGATTGCTCGACATGGGTATTCTGTAGAAAATGAGTATATTAAAGAAGATGCTCAATATTATGTGGAAATAGTACTCTCCGATGTATTTATACCCTCCATACCTTGCAGTATAATAACAATTAGGAGAACGTATGACTATTTTCTGGATGTTGAATCAGTTGATGTCTTGATTGATGGTCAGGTCAATGAATTGGCAAAGGAGGTTGGATATGATATATTCATCAATGATTTTATTTTATCCAAAGACATTGCAAAGTTCTTCTTTTTCGATGCTGAGAAGATTGTTAATCTAGCCGAAGTGAAATCGATAGACGAGAAACGTAGGCTGAGCACTGCGTACAGCGAGGTTCTGGGCATTAAGAAGTATGAGGATGTTAAGAGGAACCTTGAGAATCTGCGACTTAAATTCAGGAAGAATGCCGGGTCTACTGTGAGCAAATCAAAGCTGGAGAAGTTGGCAAATAGCGTTTCTGATATTGAGTCAAAGATCAAGCATTCAGAAGAAGAACGAAGTCAGATAGATGCTCAGATTCAGCAATACAGAATTGAATCCATTCAGCTTCAAGAACGGTTGATTCGAGAGGGTAATGCCATCAGCATAGAAGAGCTAAACAAGCAGAAGGAGCTGTTGGCAGTATTGAAAGACAAAGACTCGAAGCTAAAGAGCCAACTGCGTGACATGCTTGATATTGCTCCATTTGCAATTTCAGGTAGGCTGTTTGCTCTTTTGAAGAATCAGGTTGATGCTGAAAAAAATATTCGGACTACAGAAGCCAATTGTACAGCTATTAATGAGGCGTTGTCGTCCGTACATATGCAAATAAAGCAGCGCTTCGGTGATCTTCGTTTGTCAGATTCTCAACGTGAAATGCTAGAGTGTGTAATATCTGATGCTTTCGCATCCAATATTGTTGAGTCGCAAGGGGATTTGCCTGTAAACTTTAAGGTATTGTTGGATTATACCGATAATGAGACGAATGAGTTTCAGGCATTATATGACAATATCAGATATTCATATAGCACAATCTTTAAGCAGCTCGTTAAAGAAATTAAGAATAATGCCATATTTTTGGCTAAAACTCAAAAGAAGATTGCTGCTGCTGAGTATGATGATGGAAACGCGGATATCAAGGCCATTAGAACACATAAGGCCGAGATTGATGATATGCTGAATAGGCTGGAAGCGAAGTCGCGTCAGCTATCGGAGCAGATAGGTACACTCAATAAAGACCTTGCAGTTTTCAAGAAACAACTATCAGAGGTTACCAAATATATTCGAGTTGATAAGTCTGATAAAGAGAAGGATGCTATTGCCGAGCGTCTGATATCAGAGCTTACGACGTTCTTGCTTGAATTAAGGATGAAACGTAGATTCTCGTTGGAACAAAAGATTATTGCGAGCATTGATATGCTGATGCATAAGGCAGACTTTATTCATAGCGTTCGGATTGATCTGCAAAATGATATTATTGAGATAGAATTGCTTGATAAAGCTGGCGAGATTATCAGTAAAGAGAAGTTGTCAAAAGGGGAACAGCAGCTTTATGCTACGGCAATCCTTAAGGCTCTTGTCGAAGAATCTGGGATAGACTTTCCTGTATTCATTGATAGTCCACTTCAAAAGTTTGATAGCATACATTCCCATAATATCATTACTAAGTTCTACCCGTCAGTGTCAAAACAGGTTGTTATTTTCCCATTATTAGGAAAAGAACTATCGGAGACTGAGTATTCCGCATTACTTCCAAGTGTGAATAAAGTATATGTTATTGAGAACGCAGATGGATGTTCATCGTTCAAAAAGGTTATACCTAACAAATTGTTTGAAACGCTTGCATAGATATGTTCAATAGTATAAAAACATCGAAGGAGAATAAAATTGTCGTGACCGAATTGAGCCGTAAATTCAATTTGGGTGCAGAAAATATCATAGCTCGTATCGCTTTAGCATATTCATTGTCTCAAGATCGGCTGTTATCGCTGACTGATATTGCTGATTCTCAGGGTAAGGAGTATAGTAAGAATGTTTTGTTTGGCAATAATTCATCCTACTATATAGGTCTTATATGTGTAAAGTATGGGATCTATAAAACCGATAAGGATATCCCTAAATATGTCAAGTTGCATATTGATGATGGATTACAACTTATGAACAAGGAATTGCGCAGCAATCCCAATCTGAATGGTTACGATTATTTGATTGATAAAATAACGCATGGATTGGAGGATATAATATGTTAAGTGATGTTCAGTTTAAACATAGTTATTCTTCTGGTTTAGATGAGCCTAAGGAGTTTTTTACAGAAGCTCTGATCGAAAGTGCCACTTTTGATTTAGGGCTTGGTTTCTTTTCCTCAAGTGGAATAAGAAGTCTTGCTTTGGGGTTCGCGCTGTTTATTGCGAATGGAGGAAAAATGCGGGTTGTCATCAACCATATTTTGAGCAAGGAGGATAAAGATGCTATCGAGAATGGACAAAAACATTTAGTCAAAGAATTTGAGTGTAGAATATTGTCAGATATTAAGGCTCTGGCAAATACTCTTTCAAGGGAAGACGAACATTTCTTCCGCTGCCTATCCTACTTAGTCTCTATCAATCGAATCGAATTTGTTGCAACTATCTCGACAAAAGGGGGATTGGGGCATGACAAATACGGTATATTTACTGATGAAGTTGGAAATAAGGTTGCCTTTATTGGATCTGCCAACTTCTCACAATCGGCTTTAGAGCTTAATGGTGAAACAATCACTGTTTTCACCTCTCCGGATGATGACAAAAGAATCACTGAGTATCAGAATTTATTTGACCAATCATGGCGAAATGATACTCCTCATTTGATTCATATCCCTATAAACGAGGTGAAGACTTTTTTATGTGATGTATATCCAAAAATGACTGTACCAGAATTGCTTGATGCAAGCATAAGTTTGAGAAATAATTTTGATCTTGCAAGAGAGAACCCTTCGTTGTTGTCGCAACGCCTCCTTGATAAATTGGAGTTGAAAGAGCAGGAACCTCGATTCCCATTTCCAGAAGAACGCAAGATTCAGATTGATGCTTATAATGCTTGGATTGAAAACGGTAAGAAGGGAATCTTTGCCATGGCCACAGGTTCCGGTAAGACCGTAACCGCACTGAACTGTTTACGCAAACAATATAAAGAAAATGGGTTCTATAAAGCAATCATTGTTGTTCCTACGCAAGCGTTAGCCATACAATGGAAGCGAGAGGCGGAAGCTTTCAATTTCCATAATATAGTCTCTACATATACTGATAAAGACTGGAAGGAAATATTAAATAAATATATAACTAGAAGCCTGCTGGATCAAACTAAGAATATTGTAATTATTACTACCTACGCAACATTCAATAGAAAAGAGTTTCAATCATTTCTTAAAAAAGTAAAAGGCATTGGCACTTTTCTTTATATCGCAGATGAAGCTCATAATATTGGTTCAGCAAGCTCATTGAGGCATTTGCCAGAGATGATTTATTGGCGTATAGGCCTATCTGCTACTCCCGAAAGAATTTATGATGATCATGGGTCAGAGCTGCTATATAACTTTTTTAATTCAAGACCACCCGAGTATACATATCGATATACGATGAAGCAGGCTATTGAAGAAGGAATATTATGCCACTATGATTATTACCCGATCTTTATAGAGTTAACGGAGACAGAGATGGTAGAATATGAGCGAATTTCGGCTCTGCTAAAGAAATACATTGACTCGGATACTGGTAAGTATAAGCCCGAAGCCGAGAAATTGTTGCTCAAACGCAAAAGAATTATCCATAAAGCAGAAAATAAAAAGGTTGCAATAGCCCAATTGTTGGCGCATTTAAAACAAAATCGTAATTTAGACTATACTTTTGTTTTTGTGCCAGAAGGATATGAGCCTGACTACTCCGTTAATGAGTCTTATGATATAGAACAAGAAGACATACATATAATAGATGAGTATGCCCAAATGTTTAAGGAGCATGGTTATCGTTATCATAAGTATATTAGCGGATTGGATGACGCTGCTGGTGTATTGAAAAGTTTTGCAGATGGGGATATACAAATACTCTTATCCATGAAATGCTTGGATGAAGGTGTTGATATCCCTCGTGCAGAACATGCAATATTCTGTTCAAGTACAGGCAATCCTCGTCAATTTATTCAGCGGAGAGGTCGTGTTCTTCGAAAAAGCAAGGGGAAAGAAAAAGCAACAATATGGGATTTGATAGTTACACCTCCCAATATAATGGATGAATCTACCGGAGTCGAGCGAAATCTGTTTATTGGGGAGGTTCGGCGAATAGTGAACTTTGCAGCTCTTGCAGATAATCAAATTGATATCCTGTATGGAGAGTTGCAGTCCTATTGTGAGGCTTTGCAAATAGATGTATTTGCAATGATTGAAATGGAAAATAATAATAATTAAGATACTATGGCTATCCAAGACGAAATGTTCAAAGCAATAGAAAAAGAGATTGATCAAACATTAGAGGCAGGTGCTGAAAAAGTGTCTGTAAATCTGGAGAAAGCAAAGGCTGTTGCACAAATGCTTACCGATCTATCTACCCATTCTGGTGATGCTGATTCTTTGACCAATCAGTATATTGCCAACATTAAAAATATTTGTAACGATTAATAAAGGTAAGACTATGAGAATAAGAAAAATAAAGATTGAAAACTTCCAGTCTTACTATCAGATTCAGACATTGGAGTTCTCCGATGGATTGAATCTAATTATTGGCAATGGTGGAAAGGGGAAGTCAAAACTTTTTAACGCCTTTTATTGGGTGTTATTCGGGAGAATATATGTCACAGGTGTTGGGTGGTGTACAACTGACAGTCTGCCACAATCAGCAAAGTTCTCGATGCAACGCTATGAGTTTATTAATAAGCGAGCGTTGTACAATGCTAGTGTTAATGACGAGGTAACATCATCCGTACAGATTGAATTGGAAGATGATAAAGGCGTAAATTATATTATCGATCGCTCTGTCAGTGCATTAAGGCTAGATTCAGAAATGTGGGACTCCAAAGATGCTTGGCAAGTTCGGCCTAATATCTTAAAAGTGTCTTTTGACTCCCCAACAGGAACCCGTGTCCTCAATGATATAATGGCTGAAGATAAGATCAATGAGTTATTTCCTGATGGTATCAGAAACTATATCTGGTTCCAAGGCGAGTCGTTGGAGAGCTTGATTAATTTTAGGGATAAAGAAACGTTAAAAGATGCCGTAAAGCATATTTCCTATTTCCCTTATTATGAAAAACTTTCAGAGATAATCAGCAAATCTAAAGTAAAGATTACCGGAATAGAGAGTCGTAAACTAAAAGAGGTAAATAAGCATAATGCCAATGTAAAGGAGTTGATTTCGACTATTGATACTTTAAATTATAAGATTAGCAAAGAGGAAGATAATAAGAAGAAGCTAGAGACTGATATTGACACCGTTAAGATTGCACTTGCTGATAGCGAGACTAAAATAACCGGTCTTGCTAGCTATACTACGCTTGTTAAAAAATACAAAGACTGCGAGGCTGAGATTGGAAGGTTGTTAGAAAAAACAACTAGCATAGATAATTTTCAAAGAAGTCAACTTCCATCATTATGGATATTACGCGGGATTGATTCTCTGATTGAGCAGAGCAAGGAAATCATCGAAAAACATAAAGCCGAGGAGTATACTGTTCCGGAGAGGAAGTATCTGGATAATCCTAGCCGTGCAAAATTGGAAGAGATCCTTCGAGAAAAAAAATGTTTTGTCTGTGGAACTGAGTTCTCGGAAGGAGATGCTCAGTATCAGTATATTGTTGAACGCTTGCGACTGCAAGAAGAGTATCTGAAGGAGATGGAGGAGTTTACGAATAATATGCAATTCTCGAAGCAGTTTAACATGTTCGTAGGTAAGATTCAGGATTATCCTGATTCATTGCTTGTTTCGCTATCCGGAATAGATAAACAATGGAAAGATAGTGAAGATGAGTTGGAAAAATATATGGCTTTGCGGCGTAAAAAGTTAGAGGAAAAGCGAAAACTTGATGAGCAGATTGAAGATATCAAGAAGAAGCATGGCGTTAATCCTGTTACTCAAGCTGAGACTGCTGGCATAATTGATTCTAAGATACGAGCTAGCCGAAGTAATTTGGAAAGATTGCAACGTAATCTGGATATATCAAAACAAACGCTTAGCAATTATAAAAGTGAACTACGAGCAACGGAGAAGGAGCTTGAAAAATTGGGAGCAAAAGATACCACAATTGCTAGGGTTCCAGAAACTGAGTGGAAAAACATCTCAACATTTCTTGAGGATATTTGTAAAAGAGTTCAAGAGTTTGCAAGAAAAGAGTTGCTTCGCAAGATTGAAGAGCGTGCGAATATTTTCTATGCAAAATTTACAGAACATGATAATGGATATAAGGGCGATGTGAAAATTGGGGATGATTACTCAATTGAATTCGACGCAGGACTCAATACGAGCCATGAGGATCGCAAGAAGATGAGCATTATTAACGCTTTGTTGTCTCTAAATCAAGAGGCCATGGGTATTTATTACCCATTCATTAGTGATGCTCCGACATCGAGCTTTGACCTTGAAACAACGCATAAATATCTGCTCGGCATTAAGGACATTTTCGCCCAGTCTATTATCTTGACAAAAGATGTGGACTTGAATAGTGAGCAATATGCCGACCTCTATAATCAAAGTAAAGTCTCACGCATATTCAATCTGGAAAGTGAAATATACAGTGGGGATGCAAACCGAGGTCAGCACGAAGTGTCGACAAGAGTAACGATATTAAAATAAGACTAATATGGATAATATATTCGAGATAAAGTTTTCGTTTGAGCAATATGTTAAGGATAATGTTATTCTTAAGTTCTCAAACAAACAGGGTGGAGCATATAATGTCTTCTCATATCATTGGCAATGCTTCGTGTGGGCCGCTGTAATTGGATTTTTACATAATGAGCGAAGACCATTGCAATCTCCAATTGCGGATCGCCCGTTTAATTTGAATACGATGTATCATAGTGGTGGGGAGAAAGATGCAGAAGCCTTATTGTGTATGTGTATAGCAAAGGCTGGATCACTTGATATAATGAAAGAACCATCGAAAGCTATTGATCTAATCAATGAATATGCAAATGGTGGGTTCTATTATATCCTGAGAATGATGGAGGATAAGAATATCACGAATGATTTAGAGTGGGTAAAACAAGAGATATTTATGAGATAATTATGCAAAATTTCTTTAACCATAATAGAATGAGGTTGTTACAACTTCTAATAATTGTTGTTTTAGGCACATCCTCAATCTGGCTATCTGCAATGTTTGGTATTCTAGATTGGAAAGCGACATCGTTGGGATTAATTACGATTGTTGTATCTTCATTAGCACCCACATGTGCAGAAAAGATACTATCATTAATGGGTAGTAATAAGAAATTTGAGGTGTTCATTAACTATGTTATTCCAACTGTCTCTTGTGTGCTTTGTTTCATTGTTATCGCTCAAATTAATACAGATAATAGATTATGTGCACTAATTATTTCAGGTATTGCATATGCATGTTATCCGTTTGTATGGTGGTATCAGAATCGTGATAATAAAGTTTTAGAAGAAAGTGCTAATGCTCTTGGTGGCGGTTTAGGGCAATTTAATGATTAATTTAGCGTTATGGAAGTAAAAGCAATAAAAGTTGTTCAGCCATTAGGTGAATTCTATATAGCAAAAATTAAGGCAGGTGATTTGTTGAGAATATCAACCTCGTCCGTGGCAAGATATGACAAAAATGGCAATCTAACGGGTAATCAGCGCCGACTAGATTCAAAGCGATTAAAGGCTATTGCCAAGTTTATTATGTCTGATGAGATGAGTTTTCCGACTTCAATCTTAGTTGCTGCAAATATTGACGATAAGGGTGTCATCATTGAAGATGAGGAAAAGCGATGGCATGTTGAGAAAACAAATCAGCCTGATGTTTATGATTTGATTGTGCCGGACAACATTTCATCACTGATAATTGACGGACAACATCGTTTGAACGCATTTAATTATGCGGATTCGGATTGCAAGGAAATAGAGTTAGTATGTTCCATTTTTATTGATCTCCCTAACCCTTATCAAGCATATTTGTTTGCAACAATTAACGGAAATCAGAAGCGTGTAGATAAAAGTCTGGCATTGGAATTATTTGGATATGATGTAGAGAATGAGCCTCAGGATACATGGTCTCCAGAGAAGTTAGCCGTATACCTGACGAGAAAGTTTAATTTTAGCAAGAGCTCTCCATTATATCAGAAAATTAAATTAGCTCCCTTGTATTCTGAGTTGGAAGACATAGTAGATAAGAATAAATGGTTGCTTTCTACCGCTGCCATGGTTGAAGGTATTATGAGTTTAATCTCTAGTAATCCGCAGAAAGACCGTGATATGCTAGCAATGAAGAAAAATAGCATATGGAGTGATAAAACGCGTAAAGGGCTTACTGATAAAGGGAGACCGATACTTCGATACTTATATATAGATTCAAAAGATGATGAACTGTATTCAATATTAACGAAATATTTTTATTCTGTTAAAACAATCTTGTGGAATAATGCAACCAAGGGCAGCGTAATCTTAAAGACTATTGGAATATCTGTGTTATTTGATATATTAAGAACTATCATTGAAAATGATGGTATTCAGGATACATATGATTCCTATATGAATAAAATCAAAGATATTGATTATTCAAGTCATTATTTTGCTTTGTCGGGTGGTGGTAAGACGAAATTAAAAAGAATCCTAAAATATAAATTAGGATTTGTAAAGGAGTCTAGTTTACAACAAGAGGATCTTGATTTTTTACAAGGGATTATTAAGTAATGACATCTATATACTTGAATGTACTAAACAAAAACAACAAAGGGCCTATATGCAAACATAGGCCCTTTGTTGTACAATATTAACAATGATATATCCTAACCTATACCATGCGGTAGATTAACAAAACATTAAGATAAAAGATTATTTACCAAATTTTTGCTCATGCATTATTGACCATATATACAATTCTGCAAGACCCATTGTCAATACAGAAGAATCATCTGACTGATTCTCAAATTGTAATGTATCAATAATGCATTTTACTATGGATGTTTCCATAAATGCATTTTTTTTAGATGAAATGGTTCAGTGATTAGGCACTGGGCCATTTCTGTTTTGCGGCAATATTGCCGCGTATATTATACTACGGTAGTGGTCAATTTTGCACTATTTTCAGAAAAATTTTCAAAGAAATCTGCATTTATTTTTTTTACACAAAGATAATGCATTGATTTACAGTATAATGCAAATTGATTGCGCGGAAATTTTCATTTTCTTTGAAAATTTTTCTGAAAATAGTGCAAAAACGGGGTCTGATGTAGTAATATATCTACATATAATAATGACCCACGATGATAAATTCGCTGATAGATTTATTGGACAGCCTACAATCCGAGGAGGATTGTCGGGAGTTCCTTGAGGCTATCAGATGGGACGGAGGCAGAGCTCCGATATGTCCGCATTGTGGCAGTCAGTCCAAAGAACATTATAAGCTGACGAATGGCGGGCAATATCGAGGATTACACAAGTGTAAGGATTGCAACAAGCGATTTACCGTAACGGTAGGAACCATGTTCGAAGGTTCGCATATTCCGTTGCGTAAATGGTTTGTTGCAATTTATATGTTCTTGGCACATAAGAAAGGCATAAGCAGTATGCAACTGCATAAGGATATTGCAGTTACGCAAAAGACAGCTTGGTTTATGTTGAGCCGAATACGTTATAACCTGCGAAACATCAAGTACATTATATACGGTGATGTTACGCAGGTCGATGAAACGTATATCGGAGGCAAGAACAAGAATAGGAATGCAGGCAAACGATTGAAAAACACGAGAGGTCGCAGTCTTAAATTGAAAACGCCTGTAATGGGTATGGTATGCTGTCAAATGGTCGAGTTTATACAGAGGTCATTCCAAAAGCCAGCAAATGGATATTGCAACGTGCAATCAATACGTTTGTACCGAAAGGCAGTACAGTAGTTACTGACGGTTGGTATGGCTACAAAGGCTTGCATGAAAATTACGAGCATAAAGTAGTAGACCACCATAGAGGCGAATATGTCAAAGGCGGTTATCATACGAATAGTATCGAGGGCTTTTGGAGCCAACTGAAACGAGGCATAGTAGGAGTTTACCATTTGGTCAGCAAAAAGCATTTGGAACTGTATTGTGATGAATTTGCTTGCAGATACAATACACGGGATATAGAGGACGGACAAAGATTCGGAGTGTTTTTAACGATTGCCAACGACAGATTACGATATTGTGACTTAACTTTGTAAGTGTTACATATTTTACAGCTCATGTGTAGAATGTCTTAAATTATTTCTATCTTTGTGTTGCCCGTTGGGCGAACATATTTGATAGGAAGCGTTTAGCTTATTCCTTACCGATGAATCTGGACAGTTCAAAAGTGTTAAAGGGATATGAGACGTTCTCCTTTGGTTTTGTATATGGTGCATTCGCATTAGATACAGCCAGAGGCGTGAGCTGTTTTCGTATATTTAACACAGGTTGTCCAGAACCTATCGGTAATATAAGTTAGCAGTCTTGCGCCTTTCCTTTTTGTGTAAATCTTCTTTAAGGCTGGGGAGAGCAAAACAGTTTTGCAATGGGCAATTTTTGGGACAATGCCACCAAAGAATTTGGTAAGAAGACGGGCAAGGCCATCGGTAACAAATTGTATGGCAAACATGCGGATGATGTTAGAAAACGTGTTGCATTTAGCGGCAGTAGCAATGTTACAGTAACGCAGCCAAGTATCGACTATGGCGCAATTGAACGAGCTAAACAGACTACATTGGAATGCGAGAACAACTTGAAATTGCTGAATACTATCTTAAATATCGAGTTCAAAGCAAAAGACATTGATGGAATCATTAAGAATTTGACATTTTTAGCAGCATCAATTGATTTGTGGCTTAAACAATCCGATAAGAAAAAGAGTGTTCGAGCAGCAAAATCGCAGTTTAAGACGGGTCTTGCGGTACTTAATGCTGTCAATGCAGAACATCCGATGTTATCCTATTTTACAGATAAAGAGCAGGAATGGCAAACATACGCAGAAAAGCAAAGAAAACGTAACATAATACTGTATAGTACATTAGCTGGGCTTTTGGTAGCATTCATAATCTTTATAGTCATAATGGCTAATTTATAGTTGTATGAAAACAGCCGAGTACCAAGAAATCATAATCAATTGGTCAAATAGACAGACTATCCAAACCATAGATGACCTTGCAAAATGCACAGATGACAGACATAATGTGTTGTACCAATTGTATGGCGACCACCATATTTACGGGAGAGATACATTGCTGTACATTGGTAAGTCAGTCTATGCAGACAACAGAATGCGAGCGCATTTGAACGGGATTTTCAGTTTTGTGAACAATTTAAGTGTGTCAATTGGCAAGATTGACAATTATGATGAGTCATTGGAAATCCCGGAGTCGATTTTGATTGCTTGCCACAAGCCAAGTTATAATAAAGAGTTCATACATGATTTGTCGCCAAAAGCCAAGCAGCATAAAATCATTGTGATAAACAATGGCGACAATGAAATGCTGAAAACTTGTTGCACGAACTTTTGGTGGGTGGATTGACTTGTTAAAAAGAAGACACAAAGAAAGCGACCTAATTTTAGGTCGCTTTCTTTGTTTTGTACATTCAAGTATATAGATGTCTAATAAAAATAATCAATTTACCCTGCCAATCAATAGCACTAACTGGATTATCGGCACAATATCCATATTGAGAAATGTTGCGATACTTCTCCGCCAGCGGATCCTGCGAGAGCC
>OKSB01002990.1_pt1 | contig 14014 bp, 11 predicted proteins | sample 1601171 | NCBI WGS metagenome assembly OKSB01 (sample SAMEA3541496, study PRJEB24748) | human gut metagenome | biome: human gut; feature: human-associated habitat; material: faeces | place: China | collected 2012 | reverse complement strand
TAATGACTGGATTTATACATTTCAAGAAGAGCAACTATGAATTTGAGTGATTCAGTTAAAGAATTAAAGTGAAAGCATCGTTTTTAAGATCTGAACAAATAGCATTAGTCCAATCCATTAGTCCCATTGCTTTTTTATGCAAAACTGTAATATCAACTTCATTTGAATTACTTGAAAAGCTAAGCTTGTGGGAGCCGGGAATGTATTCTATGTCGATTGCGTTGGCTATAACTTGTGCAGTTAGATTAGCATTGCACTGTTGATATACTTTGATGGGTTCTAAAGTATCAGAAATGGCGAGTATGTAGAGCAACGGATTGGATGTAAAAGTGATGGTTTTAAAATTCTCTTCAAATAGGTCAATCAGCAGGTACTTTTCGTATAACTCTCTTGTGGCGGTAGATTGTTTGAAAATATTGTGAGACAGAATACAGTCTGAGATGTAAGAAAAAACAGTAAGCTGCTCCTTGAAAAAATGTCGTTTTTCATAGTAAAAATCACTTAAATCTTGTGTTAATCCCATTTCATTATTTGAATCGAGGTATGACAACACATAGTTTTTTATCATTCTATCGTAAAAAAGAAATCCACCAATTATTCCATGATCCACACGATGTCTTTCATTGATACAATAGTTAAAATATCTTGTGATGACACGACTTGGATATCGATGCCCTCTAATTACACTTCCGTTTGAAAAATGAAGTTTGGGATAACCATAAATTGTATAATTTCGTTGAGTTAATTCACTAAGCAAGGCGTGCTCCAAGCTTGGAACTGAATTTGATGAAAAATTAAAAGCTCCTAAAGCAGAAAACGGAGATAAATTTATTCCTAATACTTTTTTAATTTCTGTTAGAGCACGATACTCTTGGATAGAAATGTAATAAGCATGAAAATTAGCCTCTTTCGGAATCGGAGCATGATTAGGACATTGAATAGGGCAATTTTCTCGTTCTGTTACACAATATCCGTAATCATGATATAAGAATGTTAAAAACCAAAGATACGAAAACGGAAAATGATTTTCACTTTGAAGAAAAAGAGATTCCGTGCCGTTGATGCAGTTTTCAATAAACAATCCCAAAAAGAATCCCGAAACTGTGTGGGAAGCTCTTTCCGGAGGTAACTGATATTGCTCATCAAAACGGTAAGCAAGCTCAAATTCTTTTTGCATAGCAGTGAAATACCGGGTTACAAATTGATTTGCCATCTTGGGATTAAGAACTAATGGAAGAACTTTTCCTCCGTTTTCAAAATATTGTTTAATAAAGTTAATGGAGGTTTTACCGCTTAAGATGTCGTCGGTTCTCATTTGGGCTCCATAATAATTCCAATTTATTTCGTTTTTGCGAGAAAGAGTGTTGTTAATATAGTCCAAGTATGTCATATTAACCTCCATAGGCAATTTGTGCATAAATATATTTTATACTATACTACAAATGGAATCGAATATCAACACAGACACTCGAAAAATACTGAAATCGCAGTATTATTATGCCGAAAGCTGTTGATACTCAGAACAAAATGTGGTATAATAATAGAAATGGTAAAATATCAAATTTATAACTGCGTATGAGGTGTAATACAATGGCCGCAAGCTATAAAAAATTATTCAAGCTTTTAATCGACCGTGATATGAAAAAGAAAGAACTCGCCGAAAAAGCCGGCATCAGCATCGCCACCATCACTAAGATGGGTAAGGACGGCGCCGTTGTCAGCAGTGAGGTTCTTGTAAAGATATGCTCAGCCCTTGGTTGCACTATGGATGATATTGTAGAGATAGTGTCTGACAAGTAATTATTTATTCTTTCAACCTAAAAGTGTATATAAAGAAATGAGGAAAATACATGTCTGCTAAACAGATTATAGACGCAATGTGGGACGATTCTCCCGTTGATGTATCCACCGAAGTAAATTTTATCTGGTCCATCGCAAATAAACTGCGCGGACCGTACCGTAGCGACAAATATAAGGATGTCATTATTCCGATGACGATCATCCGCCGCTTTGAGTGCGCTCTTGCGCCCACCAAGCAGAAAGTCGTAGACCAGTTCAAAGCAAATCCGAATTTCCCGGCAAAGGCGATGTATCGCATTTCCGGCTTTCAGTTTTATAACACCAGTGAATTTGACCTTGCAGAGCTTGTAAATGACGCAGACCATATTGCCGCCAATTTCAAGAGTTATCTGCAGGGTTTCTCTGCAAACGTGCTGGAAATTCTGATGTCCAAGGAGCGCGGTCTGAACTTCGGTGAAGAAATTGACAAGATGGATAAGAATAACCGTCTGCTTTCCGTCATCAAGGCGTTCTCCGAGCTTGATCTCAATCCTCGCACCATCGACAATGTGAAGATGGGATATATTTTTGAGGAACTGATCCGTAAGTTTTCTGAAAACGCCGAGGCCGGTGATCACTACACTGGGCGCGACATTATCAAGCTGATGGTCAATATTCTGCTTGCCGAAGGCTGCGATGATATCTTTGACGATGGCAAGGTCATCACCATATTGGATCAGGCCTGCGGAACGGGCGGTATGCTCTCCACCGGCTATAATTTCATCAAGCGTTATAATCCTTCTGCGGATGTGCGCCTGTTTGGTCAGGAGATCAATCCGGAATCTTACGCTATGTGCCTTGCAGAAATGCTCATCAAGGGGCAGAACGCCGAAAATATCTGCTATCAGGACACCATGAAAGCCGACCGTTTCAAATCCACCAAAATGCGCTTTGTGCTTGAAAATCCGCCGTTCGGTACTGCATGGGGCGGCAAAGATGCAGCGGAAGGTGTCGAAGATGCCGTTAACGCAGAATATCAGAAGGGCTTTGACGGTCGCTGGGGTGCAGGTCTGCCCGGCTCCGGCGATATGCAGATGCTGTTTTTGCAGTCCGCCATTGATAAAATGGACGATAACTTCGGTCGTGCTGCGATCATCGAAAACGGCAGCCCGCTGTTCTCCGGCGGGACTGCATCCGGCGAGAGTCAGATTCGCCGCTGGATGTTGGAAAGTGATCTGATCGAAGCGATCATTGCGCTGCCTACAGACCTGTTTTATAACACCGGCATCGCTACATACATTTGGGTTCTCTCCAAGAATAAGCGTCCGGAACGCAAGGGGAAAATTCAGCTGATCGACGCATCTACTTTCTTCAAAAAGCTGCGTAAAGCCCTTGGCGATAAGAAAAATGAGATCTCACCCGAAGACCGCAGTGCTGTAACGCAGCTCTATGCGGATTTTGCAGAAAACGAATATTGCAAAATCTATCGGAACGAGGAGTTCATTTATCGTGAGTACACGGTGATGCAGCCTCTTCAGCGCAGCTATGCCATTACGGCGGAGCGGATTCAGGCGATGGTGGGTAAAGGCGCACTTGACAGCCTCTACAACGAAGTGAAATTTGCAGACTTGGAATTGATGGCGGAGAGAGATGGTAAAGCTCAGAAACAATTGGACAGGTTTTTTGTTGGCAAGCCGATCTTTGATGCGATTCTTGCAGATTTGAACCACGCTATCAGTGATACTGTGTGGATGTCGCCGGATGCCTTTATGCCGCATCTTACCGAAGTATTAAGCAAGGCTACAACAGACAAGAAGCTGTTGGAAAAGATTGCGGATGGACTTTCTGTCATGGACAAGAATGCCGAGATTCAGCGTGACCGCAAGGGTAACATCATTTATGATAAGGAAACCAAGGACACCGAACTGGTGAAATGGGAAGAAAGCATTGAGGACTATATGGCTCGTGAGGTTCTACCTCATATCCCTGATGCTGCCGCTTTCTTTGAAGAAGATCTCGGAAAGAAAAAGCCTGTCATCAAGACCGGTGCGGAGATCCCGTTCACACGATATTTCTACAAATATCAGCCATCTACGCCGAGCGAGGAACTTGAGACCAGATTTAAGGAATTGGAACTTTCCGTGACTGAGCGTGTGGCGAAGTTGTTCGAGTAAAGGAGGCCTGAGAGGGTGTTTAAGTTTATATTCGAAATACTGACCGACCCTTTGGGACTCCCTATAGAATGGTACTGGGAGTATCTGATTTTGGCTGTAATCGGTGCCGTTGCATACACTGTTGCGTACCGTTGTGTAGGCGATATGTACAGCGGCGGGATGATTGACGGCAGCACCAGCGGCTCTTTCTTTCATTGGCTCATTCGTCTGATTCTGTTTGTCACTCTGTGGGCAGTTACCAACAGAATCATTGCAGTGGTAAAATGGCTGACAGATAATTGGGTGCTGGTTCTGTGTATCATGGGTGGAGTTGTCGCTGTTGTTGGTATTGTTGCCATTGCTGCAATAATAGTCCGCAGGCGAAAAGAAAAAGTTGGAACGGGGGTGTCAGATGATGAGAGAAGCTAAAAGCAGTGGTATAGCCTGGATTGGAACTATTCCAAAATGCTGGGAAACAGATAAATTGAAGTACCATCTCAGAAGAAATGAGCCCAGAAATCCAGGAGATGTTGTTGTACTATCTCTATATAGAGAACTTGGCGTTATACCTAAAGACAGCCGTGATGACAACCATAATGTGACCTCTGAGGACACATCCAAGTATAAGTATGTCCGTCCTGGAGATTTCGTTATCAATAAAATGAAAGCATGGCAAGGCTCTGTTGCCGTATCAGAATATGAAGGCATTGTGAGTCCCGCATATTTCGTATATGAATTTACGGATGACACCATTTTTAAACGTTATTTTCATTACTTGCTGAGAAGCTGCTATAAGGATGAATTTATGCGCTTGTCCGGTGGAATTCGTGTGGGTCAGTGGGATCTACCTGCTGACGCATTAGAGAATACACCAATTCTAATTCCACAAATGGATGAGCAACAGCGCATTGCCGATTTTCTTGATGCTAAATGCGCCGAGATCGATGCATTGACCGCCGACATTCAAACCCAAATCGACACACTGGAGCAGTACAAGCGGTCTGTCATCACCGAAACTGTCACCAAGGGGCTGAACCCGAATGCGGAGATGAAGAATAGCGGGATTGAGTGGATTGGCGATATGCCAGCTCACTGGGATGTTATCCGTGGCAAGTACATTCTTCGCTATATGCAGAAGCCCGTGCGTGAGGATGACGGTGTAATCACTTGTTTCCGTGATGGTGAGGTTACTCTTAGAAGTAACCGCCGTGAGGACGGATTTACAATGTCCGACAAAGAAATCGGGTATCAAGGCATTGATGTTGGAGATCTCGTTGTTCACGGCATGGATGGATTTGCTGGGGCTATTGGAATATCAGATTCCAGAGGCAAAGCGTCTCCGGTTCTAAATGTGCTGGATACGAAGCAGAACAAGCGATACATCATGTATTATCTTCGCAGCATGGCTTACAGCGATGTATTCCTTGCTTTAGCAACGGGTATTCGTGTCCGTTCCTGTGACCTTCGGTGGAACAAGCTGGCGGAGCTTTCCTATCCGGTACCGCCGCTGAATGAGCAGAATGCCATCGTAAAGCACATTGATTCTGTGCTTTCAAAAGCAGATGCTGTTATCGCTGATAAAAAAGCACAGCTTGCAACACTCGACGAATACAAGAAATCACTCTTTTTTGAGTATGTAACTGGAAAAAAGGAGATTGTCTAATGGCTACTTTTGAAGAACAACTTAGTGATTTATTGGAACGAACCAAATCCATTAAGGCCCCAATTAACGCAGCTCCGATTGGTACTGATATGAACGAATACAATCGTCCCAGCGAAGTGTGGGTCAATGACGTTGAGATTTTCTACAACAATTATCTTAAAGAGCACCCTTTGGGAGAACGCATAAAAACAATCCTGTTCCACAGAACTCTTGGTGCGTATAAGGATCTGGTTGGTTGCTTAGAGAGTATCAGTAAAGATCAAAACTTTATAGATAAAATGAACGGAATTTCCACAGTAAGCGTTCCTAAATATCAGGCTAAAACTTTACCAGAGTTTGATGTCTTTATTTCCCATGCCAATAAGGATAAGGAAAACCTGATAGAGGAATTGTACAGCTCACTCAAAACTCTTGGAGTGAAAATTTTCTATGATAAAGAGTCTTTGGAGTGGGGCGACAATTGGAAAGATAGAATTCTCAATGGCACTAAGAAGGCAGAATTCGCAATCATCGTTATTTCCGAAAACTTCTTCGACAGAGAATGGACGGAGCGCGAACTCTCTGAATTTTTGAACCGTCAGAACAGAAATGGTCAAAAGCTGATCCTGCCGATTTTACACAATATTACGGTTTCACAGTTGCAAGAAAAGTACCCATCTGTGGCGGATATACAAGCGATTGACTCATCTAAATATAGCTGCGACCAGATTGCTTTGCTTTTTGCACGCCAACTAATCAAGCGCCTGAAAAGCGAGTAAGGAGGTAGATGGCATATGAACAACATACTGACCGAAAAAGAATATCAGCATTTCATCATGGACAGGCTCTCGCAGGACAACGGTTACATCGTCCGCAAAGCGACAAGCTACGACCGCCTCTTTGCTATGGATCGTGAGTTGCTGTTTCAGTTTCTGAACGATACCCAGCCGGATGAGATGGCGGCACTCCGCAAAATCTACAAGTCCGACCTGGAAGATACCCTCGTCAGCTTTATCAATGCCGAGGTGACCAAAACCCGCGGCAGTCTGCTGGATGTGCTGAAGCACGGTATTGAGATTTCCAACATAAAGCTGGAACTGATGTATACGAAGCCTGCGACCACCTTCAACCGTGAATTGTTGGCGAAATATGAAAAGAACATTTTTTCCGTCATGGAGGAGGTCTGGGCAAGCGATGATGAGCGCATTGACCTGGTGATTTTCCTGAACGGTCTTGCTATCATGTCCTTTGAGCTGAAATGTAATGCCGCCGGTCAGTCCTATCAGGATGCCATCTATCAGTACCGGGTTGACCGTGACCCGAAGACCCGCCTGTTTTGGTTTAAGGCAGGCTGCCTTGTGAACTTTGCGATGGACTTAGAGCAGGTTTATATGACCACCAAGCTCGCAGGCAACGCCACCTTCTTCCTGCCGTTCAACATGGGAAACGGTGAAGGTGTCGATGCCGGTGCGGGCAATCCTACCTTCAAAGACAAGTACAGCGTGTCCTATATGTGGGAGGATATTTTGACAAAGGATACCGTCCTTGACCTCATCAGCAAGTTCATCTTCATCGAAACCAAGGAGAGCAAGGATGAGCTGACAGGAAAAACGAAAAAGTCCGAGAATGTCATATTCCCTCGGTATCATCAGCTCGATGTGATTCGCAAGCTACTGGGTGATGTCCGTGACAACGGCACAACGCAGAATTATCTGATACAGCATAGCGCAGGCTCCGGCAAAACCAACTCCATCGCATGGCTGGCGCACCGTCTGACTTCGCTGCACGATGTAGACAACAAAATCATCTTTGACAATGTCGTGATCATCACCGACAGAGTTGTGGTTGACCGTCAGCTGCAAAAGGCCATCATGGGCATGGAGCATAAAGCGGGACTAATCCGTGTTATGGACGATAAGTGCAACTCTGCCGACCTTGCCATTGCGCTGAACGGCAATACAAAAATCATCGCCACCACAATTCAGAAATTCCCATATATCGTGGACAGCGTCGCAGGACTGAAAAACAAGCGTTTCGCGGTCATTATTGATGAGGCACATTCCTCCACAGCGGGTAAGGACATGGCAGCGGTCACAAAGTCGCTGGGTGCCGGAGAGCAGGAAGCCGCCGATGTGGAAGATATGATTACGGATGAAATCCGCAGAAACGGCAAGCAGGCCAATGTTTCAATGTTCGCTTTCACCGCAACACCAAAGCCGACGACTATCCAGCTGTTCGGGCGTTTGAACACAAAAGGTCAGCGTGAGGCATTCCATATCTACTCCATGAAGCAGGCCATTGAGGAAGGCTTTATTCTCGATGTCCTTCAGAACTATACGACTTACGACACTTTCTATCAGATTAACAAGGAAATCGAAGAAGACCCACGTTGCAAAACAGTCGATGCAAAGCGGCAGATCGCCCGTTTTGTGGAGCTGCATGAAACGAACATTGCCCAGCGGGTAGAGGTCATCGTAGAGCATTTCCGCACGACCGTTATGCCGGAGCTCGGCGGCATGGCAAAGGCAATGGTCATCACGGCATCCAGACAGGGTGCGGTAAAGTACCGTCAGGCCTTTGAGGACTATGCCAAGAAGAAGGGCTACTCGGACATTAAGGCTCTGGTGGCATTCTCCGGCAAGGTAAAGCTCCCGGACGATGAAACCGAATATTCCGAGGCTTCCATGAACGGGTTTGCGGAGGATCGGCTGACGAAGGAATTTGATAAGGACGAATACCAGGTGCTTTTGGTTGCAAACAAATATCAAACGGGATTTGACCAGCCGAAGCTCTGCGCTATGTATGTGCTGAAAAAGCTGAAGGGCGTATCTGCCGTTCAGACGCTTTCCCGCCTGAACCGTATCTGCCCGCCGTTCGAGAAGAAAACCTTCGTGCTGGACTTTGCAAATACATATGAGGATATTAAGGTGGCATTTGCACCGTACTATACGACTACGCTGCTCTCCACCTCTGTAACGCCGACGGCGATTTACGATCTGGAAGCGCAGATCGATGCGTACACAGTGCTTGACCCTGATGATATTGAAAAGGCCAACGAGCTGCTCTACAAGGGGAATATTTCTTCCAAGGATAAGCAGAAACTGACTTTCTACTTCAAGCGGTCGAAAAACATGATTGAGCAGTATGAGCCGCTCAAGCAACAGGAGATCGTATCTCAGATGCGGCATTTTGTCCGTTTCTATGAGTTCTTGTTGCAGGTGTCCTGCTTCGAGGATACCGACCTGCATAAGAAGTACAATTTTATCACTTATCTGTTGGCATACATCAACATTAAGCATCCGGGCGGCGGCTATAATTTGGATGGCAAAATCAAAGCTACAAATTTCGTTCAGAAAAAAGCCGAGGAACATACCGATCCGAAGCTGGTAGCACAGCCGGTTGTAAAGCTGCCCACAGCGGAGAGTTTTGGCCTGACCGAAGCAAAAGAGGAACGGCTTTCCCAGATCATAGCCGAAATCAACAGCCGGACGGGAAAAGCCTACGACAACGATGTTGCGGTCAAAGCTATGCTGCAGATCCGGGATATTCTGCTGAAATCCGATAAACTGAAAACCAGCGCCCGGAACAACACCGTCAAAGACTTTGAGTTTTCGTACTTTGACGATATCGACGATGCACTGATAGAGGGACTTGAGCAGAATCAGGATTTCTTTTCTCTGCTGCTCAGTAATGATGAAATTAAAAAACAGGTTCTCGGTATCTTCACGGACGAGATTTATAAAAGCCTGAGAGAGGCATAAATTGCTTCGGTTCATAAAGTGAATGCGAAAATTGTCAATTATCTCAGTGTAACCAGCAATACTTCTTGTTATCCCAAATCAGATAATCATTGATGTGGGGAGATTTCATAAAAAAGCAATGTTGAGAAAATCTACTTACTTCTTTTTGTTGCATGAAATTTTGTGAAAATTGTAGATCCGTCAAGGCTCAAGGATCCGACCTCGAAATTGTGAAAACGCACCAAGGTTTATACGGGTTTAGCAACACGAATTATTCAATATAAGTTTGATTACTGTATAGAGCGTTAAATTAAATAGGTGGGAAGAAACATGATTACAAAAGATCAATTGGAAAGAAGCATAAGCGTTATGAGCCCCGGAGAGATAGATTTCTTTTTAGGCTCCGGTGCTTCTATTAATTCAGGAATTCCTTCAGGAGGAGATCTGGTTTGGTACTTTAAACGGTTGATATATTGTAATGAGAATCGTGTTTCTGTTGAAAAATATAAAGATCTCTATTTGCCTTCGATCAGAGATATGCTACAAGATTATTTTGATAAAAAGGGAACATATCCTCCCCAAAATGATCCCAAAGAATACTCTTACTATTTTCAGGAATGCTATCCTATTGCAATATCTAGACAGAGATTTATAGATGAGCAAGTAGCATATAAAAATCCATCTCTTGGGTATTTATGTCTTGCTGAGTTGATTTCTAAAAATAAAATCAAAAATATATGGACTACAAACTTCGATTCTTTAGTAGAAACCGCAACAAACATTATTGATCCACAAAAGGATATGTTAGTTTGCAGTTCTGCTAACTCAACGAGCATTCCAAATTTTAATCCTCAACACCCTTGCATATGTAAATTACATGGTGATTTTCGATATGACACTCTCCAAAATACGGATGAGGAGTTGCAAGCTTTAGAAAAAGCGATTTATGAATACTGGAAACAATCTATGATGGGCAGAGGACTCGTTGTTGTAGGTTATTCCGGCAATGACAATTCAATTATGAATTTCATAGAGGATAACATTGATGATCCGGCATTCCTTTCCAAAGGCTTGTATTGGACTGTCATAAGGGACGGAAATGTTTCTCAAAGGGTCGAGAATCTTATTTTAAAAGCTAGAGAAAAAGGTAAGATTGCAGAAATTGTTGAAACAGACGGTTTTGATGATTTATTGTATGATACTTATAAATGCTCGGGATTGTCTAGCGCGTTAATTGATCAGCAATGGCGCACTCGCATGAATGCGAGAAAACCAATGATATTCACACAATCGCCTATACGCTCCTTTATTAAACTGAATGCGTATTCCATTGCACAATTTCCTAAGTGTAAGATTTTTAAAACTGATATAACGAAGTGGGAACAGTTGCGTGAATGTGTTGGCGAGGAGAAAATTATTGCCGCATTATTCAAAGGACACATATATTCTTTTGATCGTGTAGATGATTTGCGAAAGGTGTTTGCAAATCATATTAAATCGGATATTTTGGAGGAAGATGTAGAAAAGTATATTTTAAGGAGACATAATTCAATATATGTAGGAATGCTTTATGATTTGATTGAGCAGCATCTGAAATCAAGGGGATTTATTCGGTACGCAAAAAATCGTTACTATCTTCCTAATACAAAAAAGAATGAAAAAGGATTATTAGTATATGAGGCTGTAGAATTTGCGATAGAGTATGTTTCTCCACAACTGTATTTGTGTTTGTTGCCCACAGTACATGTTAGCAAGCTCAACGGAGAAAAGTTGTCTAAACAAGATTACCAGCACCAAATTAATCAACGAATCTCAACAATATACAACCAAGGATATAATGAAAAGCTTAGATATTGGGAGGGGCTATTGCGTAAAAACGGAGCTTTATGTTTTGAATATAAAGATAAGACAGTCATTTTTCACTCTCCTGCAACCAGTTGTGGTGGTCTTAATAGAAGAAAAGAGTGGGATGAACTAAATGCGTATTCTTTTGATGAGCCTATTATGTGTTTTTCTGATTCGGATGATGGGAAAAGTTCAATAAACCAATTGCGAGGATTAGTGAAATATGGCCCCGTTGATTGTTCCTATGTTTCAGAAAATACAACGCATTCGCCTATAAAGTTAGCAGTGCTGTCGCCAAAAGAAACTTTATCCGATATACTAAAGCACTTAAATAGCCTAAATATACAAGCACATCCTAAAAGAGACGCGTTTTTGCCAGATTATGAGGGGTTTTCAACTGTATATCGCAGAGAATTGATTGTTCCAAGTGAATATAATACAGAGCTTTGCGTAACCTATCCGGGTTCCTATTTTAACAAAAAACCGGCGTGTGAATTTGTTGATTTTTTAAAGCGAGGTATAAATAATTTTGCAGCACGCAGATTTGAGTTCGATGTTTTGATTGTTTATATTCCAAAGGTTTTTTCTCGTTTTCGCGAATCATCGGATATTTCTCCCGATTTTAATTTGCATGATGCGATAAAATTATACGCAACAGAAAAAGGTGTTTCTGTACAATTTATTGAGGAGCGCTCGACAAACTCGTATGACCCATGCAAGGTGTTGTGGGGACTTTCTACTAGCCTATATGCAAAATCACAAGGCGTTCTTTGGCATCCAAAAGCGATAGATGAGGATACTGTATACATTGGAATTGGATATGCCCAGTCTGAAAAGAAGGGGATTTGCATTGGTTGCAGTCAACTGTTTGATTCAACTGGAACTGGTGTGCGGATGATTTTACGAAAAATAAGTAATCCACTGTATGCAGGTAAGAGAAATCCTTACATGGATAAAGATGAAGCTAGAAAGATGATGACAGCTTTAAGAGAAAAGTATTATCGTTGTTGTCCTACATCTAAAATACGACGGGTTGTAATACATAAAACAACTCCGTTTATGAAGGATGAGATTATAGGAATAACTCAGGCTTTTGAAGGTGTGGATGTAGAACTGATTCAAATACAAGAGTATTCTTCTTGGCGCGGGATTAGATTCGGAGATTATGCGCAAGCAGACGCATATGGTTTTGCCCTTCAGCGAGGAACGGTTGTATCTTTGAACGAAGAAAGTTTTCTCTTATGGACACATGGATGCGTCATGAGTGATGAATTGGCTGGCAGGAATCGAAACTATTATAAGAGCGGACGAGGAATCCCGTCTCCTGTTCTTGTTAAGCGTTTTTATGGACAAGCAGATGCTGATGTGTTGGCAAAGGAAATACTAATGCTAACAAAGATGAATTGGAATAGCGGGGATAGCCTTTATAAGATCCTTCCTGTAACACTTGATTTTGCAAAAGTGTTATCTCGCATGTCAAAGCAGGATGAGGCCATATATGATAAACCGTATGATTTCAGATATTTTATGTGAAGAATCATAAAAAAGTTTTTTCTCTGGACTTCTGCACCGTCCTGTGGTATTGTTGTGTACTGCAAAGGAGGTGCGGATATGGCACAAATGAGTTTAGAAGAATTGTACCGCGGAGAAGGTGCGGGAGAAAAGTACAGTATCTTGGGAAAAGTTATGAAAGACTTCCTCCAAAATGGGCGTCCGTCGGAATACGACGAACGGACATGGCTTGATATGCTGCTCGTAAAACATGCGCTGATTGCGGCAGAGAAAATGAAAAATGAGGGCGACACGGTGTCGGGTTTGACCGATGACATGTCGCCCTCTTCTTATGTGGGGTGGGATGAAAATGACAACGCTTGAAGATCTGTACTACGGCAATATCGTTCCGCACGAACACAGTTTTAAGCGCGGGAGTGCTTACAGTGATGTGTTGAGCTATGTTATTCGGCATCAGGATAGCTTGATACCGACGCTTACGGCTCAGCAAAAAGAAACCTTTGAAAAGCTCAAAGACTGCGAGGCGGAACTGCACGGTATGAATGAGCGCGAAGCGTTTATCAGCGGCTTTAAGCTCGCGGCGAGAATCATGACCGAAGTGTTGTACGAGCCGTCAGAGGATTGAATTTGCAGAAACAAGGCCGAGCCGATTTCGCGGTTTGGCCTTGCGGTTTTCAGTTCGACCCAGCACGGTTAAAATCTGCACCGCAGAAAACAAAGAAAACAGTATTCCCGCAAAAGCGCCGGAATATACACTGCGAAAGTGAAAAACTTGACAAAATTTTTCCGGTATGTTATACTGCAAATGAAGAAAGTAACTGACAATTGAATACACATATTTTTATTTTGAGTTTCAGACTCGCACTTACATAATCGCCGATGCAACTACGCATCGGGATTGAGTGTGGGTCTTTTTGTTTTGCAAAACAGCAGTCCTCTACATAACACGGCGAAAAACCGTGTGAATTTAACAGGAGGAAAAACCAATGAAAGAATCTGTTTACACCGCTTATGAGGATCTGCCGCTGTTCCTTAATGCTGAAACGGTAGCCAAGCTCCTCGGTATCTCCATCTCAAGCAGCTACGAGCTGATGCACGAAAAAGGATTTCCGTCGTTGCGTATCGGCTCACGGCTCATCGTACCGAAAGAAAAATTCCGCGCATGGGTCGAAGAAAAGACGGGAGGCAGCATTTGAAATTCACCCGATATTCAAAGCGTGATGCGATCCGGGATTATTTTCCTCTGCCGAATGAACTTTTCAGCTTGGGTCTCAGCACCGGTGAGATTGCAGTGTATGCGTATCTGATGTACTGCGAGGACAGGAAAACATTTCAGTGCCATC
>OKSB01002975.1_pt1 | contig 14094 bp, 7 predicted proteins | sample 1601171 | NCBI WGS metagenome assembly OKSB01 (sample SAMEA3541496, study PRJEB24748) | human gut metagenome | biome: human gut; feature: human-associated habitat; material: faeces | place: China | collected 2012 | reverse complement strand
TCATGCGGTTCGTTCCCGCTCCGATCACGCCGCGCAGTCCGCCGGTTCCAAACTCTAACTGACGGTAAAAACGATCCTCAATCTCCGCCGCATCGTCCCCTATTGCAGCAAGTTCTGCCTTTGTATTCTCATCAAAATACGGGTTTGTGCACCACTCTTTGTAAGTCTCCATGTAACTCATGCTTTTTCCTCTTTTCTTTAATCTTTAATCCACTGTGCCCAGTTCTTCCGGTACTCTTCCGGCGTCATATTCTCATTCTCCCGGAACAGCTGGTAAAATAAATCTTCATTGCCGATTCCGGATTCTGTAATTACTTCACTCATCGGCTGAATCGTAAAACGCAGTAATTCTTTTGCCGCATTAAACCTGCGATTCAAAATATAGTCCCGCACACTGATACCATAACTACCGGCAAACTTCTGCTCCATCAGACTCTGCTCCATGCCAAAGCGCTCCGTCAGCAACGCATAGATACCAGATTCCGTATAGTTCGCATTAATAAACTCGCGAACCTCCTCCATGGTATCTTTGCCGGTCGTCTCCTGCAGACATCCCGTAACCAGCTGCGTCAACATACTGTGAATTGCCAATTCGGACACATTGTCCTTTACACCGTCAAGAATCTTCCCAATCAGCTCTGCGACATCCGCTTTCTCGCTCGTCTTAAAGACAGGCACCGCATTTTTTTTATGAAACAACTCATAGAACTCCGCTGCACAGTTTCCGTTAAAATGAACCCACGCCAGCTTCCACGGCTCATCCTCGCTGCTGACATGTTCAAAGGTCTTGTGACAGTCGATCCACACACACTCACCCTTATGCAGTTCGATCGTCTGTCCTTCCGTGGAAATACTTCCCTTTCCTGCAACCACTTCAAAAATCAGATAAGAATCCAGATTCTCCCGTCTGCACACATGCGGTACGAGACTTTCCAGTCTTCCTACCTCCTGCACATAGAGCAGATGATTTTTGGCAAACATTCCGGGGGTGTGAAGCATACGGTCTGACTTTGTAACCCCTTCCGAAGAAAACATCTTTTCCATTCGCTCAATCTCCTCCATCACTCTATACTCTCTCCCGCCAGTAATCCAGTGTCTCCTGAATCGTCTGCTCCAACGGAATCTGCGGTTTCCAGCCTGTCGCCGCGTTTAACTTTGTAATATCTGCTTCAATAATCGGAACATCCACCGGCCGGATCTTATTCGGGTCAATCTCCACCCGAATCTCCCTCGGAGAAAATGAAATAATCAGATCCAGAATCTCCCGGATCTCATGGGCATGTCCGCTGCCGACATTGTAAGTCTCTCCCGGGGTTCCTTTCTGCACCAGAAGTGCATACGCGCGCACAACGTCTCGCACATCCGTAAAATCCCGCTTTGCCGCCAGATTTCCGACATACATCACAGGCTCTTTCTTTCCCGCCTCGATCTCCGCTACCTGTTTGCAGAAATCCGAGATGACAAAGATCGGCGACTGGCAGGGACCGATGTGGTTGAATGCCCGGACCATCATCAGCTGCATATCATACGCCTGCGTATAGATGCTGGCGATCATATTCTGGCAGACCTTCGTTGCCGCATAGATATTGCCCGGTCGAAGGTAATTATCCTCCTTGATCGGCGTCTCCCCTTCCCGGATATGCCCGTACTCTTCACCGGATCCGATCAGAAGCACCCGCGGTTTGTAAAAAAGCTCACGCACCGCATCCATCAGGTTCACACTTCCCTTGACATTGATGTCAATCGTAAGCCCCGGATTCTTCCATGCCACACTCACGGAACTCTGTGCCGCCAGATGAAAAATGTAATCCGGACGCACCTCGTACAGCAGCGCAACAATCTCATCCTTATTCAAAATATTCAGGTCGTGGATTGCCACCCCGGATATCTCCAGCTGTTCATGCGCCAGTTTTGTCGCATGGACTTCCATTCCATGATTATTCTTTAACTCACGTGCCAGATAACTTCCTACGAAGCCTGCCGCACCTACAATCAATGCTTTGCTCATATTGTCATTCCCTTTTATTTATAAATGATAACTTTCTACCATATTTGCAAATTCCTGTGAATTTGCAAACCCCCAGAATACCTGTGTCCTGTCCATCATACCAGAGTTCAGTGCATTTGTCCAATCGCTTATTCCCGCATCATCTCCCTCTCTGTCAAAGCATCCGCGGTACAGCATTTTTACATATTCGGTATTCGACAAATTCTTGTTACTGCACTCTGTGGAAAAGACAAATCCATAGGCAATCTCCTGCATGGACTGCGTATGATGGTTGATTGCTTCACACCAGTGATTCAAACCGTCTGTATCATAATTCCTGCTTAAAAACTGTGTATAATTTCTGGCAACAAAACATGTAACGTTATAGTTCTGGTCGCGCTCTTCCGTCAATGAGACATCGCCCTTCTGGATCTCATACGTATTGCACAGCTGCTGGAATTCCTCTGAATTGATAAACTGGCGGAACACATAAAGTCTGGAGGCCCCGTTTTCCAATGTCTTGACCCAGCCCGCTTTTCCGTCCGTATCCGACGCACGTCCCATCAGGCTCAGATACAGATGCTCCACATAATCTGCATTGTTATAATTATGATTCTGAAACTCCTCGCTGAATAAAAAGCCATATGCCACTTCCGCACCCGTTCTGCCATTTGTCAGCTCCTGCGCCCAATAATCCAGTTCGCTCTGTGCTGCCGATCTGCCGAGTGCATTTTCATATAAAAGTGATGCAAACCGCTGCTTGCCGGTCAGCGTCGTTCCCGTGTTGCCGCTGTTTCCGTTGTCCGTGCCTGTGTTTCCGCCATTGTTACTGTCATTCGATCCGCTGCCTCCGCCTGTATTTCCGCCATTGTTACCGTCATTCGATCCGCTGCCTCCGCTGTTTCCATTGTCTCCGCCGTTGTTTTCCGGTGTTTTTACGGTTACGCTGCAGGTCAGCTTCTGATTGTCATAAGACGCACTCAGCGTTGCATTCGTCCAGTTCTCACTGGAAAGTTCATACGCCACAAGACGGTAAATCACATTTGCAACGCTCTCCGGCAGATCACTGTTCACCGGAAGTGTAAAGCCGGTCTCCCCTGCTGCAATCTTCTGACGGATCTTCTCGGCAAACGGATCCGACCACTGATGGATCTCCCCGGTCTTAATAAAATAATTCTCTTCCAGAGAGTTGCACTCATATCCTTCTACCGGCTGTGTATGGTCACTGTGTACCAGCTTCATGATATCGTCATTCAATCCAAAATACAGATGCTCATAAAACGTTCCTTTGTAGGACGCTCCCATATCATCCCAGGTGCTGTCAATCTGATACCATTTTCCATCCAGCTGCGCCGCTGTCCACACATGTCCGTTTCCGGCGATCCGTCCCGTCGGAATACCGACCTTATTTAGGAGCATCACATAGGCTCTGTGATATGACTCACAGGTTCCCTTTCCGCGCGCCAGAACACCTTCTGCCGCACAATAACTGTACGTATAGTCATAATCCGCATGATTTAAAATCCAGTCATGCAGCCAGACCGCCTTATCAAAATCGGTCGAGCAGCTCTTCTCACATTCGCCCGCAACATTTGCCACGAGTTCTTCCACCGATGGATAATCCGGATCGTCAATCACAATCGGATACTCCAGCAACCCTGTCGTCTTGGTCTGGTATGGCATTGATCCCATATCCATGACACCAAACCGGATGTAATAGGTGCCAGACGCATAGAACGTAAATTTGAACTCATCACTGTCTCCGTAGGCACTGTTTGACCCATAGCTGATGTCATAGACAAAATTCTGCTGCGCGTCCGTCAGTGAAGCAATCCGGTATTTGTAAGTACCGCTCCCGCCGGTCGCCAGAAGCTTAAATGTCACCTCTTCCCCGCACTTGATATCTGACGGATAAGATACCGTTAAATTCAGCGTATCTGCCGCTTTTAATTCCTCAGCTACCACTTCCTCTGCCATTACCGGCATACGGTTTCCGAGTGCCAGCACCATAGCGCACAATACTGTGCCAATTATCGTTCTAATTTTTCTCATTTTGTACCTCAAAGGGGAATTCCGCCCGGAATTCCCCCCTTTCTTTTTTATTGTTTACCAGTCTCCAAGAAAATTCTGGCAGTAATTCGTACCGTAAGTTCCCCCCGTCGCATAACCGGTCGCAAGATACTCATACGATTCCTCCAGAATATTTCCTCTGTGTGTCTCAGAATTCATCCATGCATTTACCACCTGGGGCGCTCCGCTCTGTCCTCCCGCAATATTTTCACCGGCAGTACAATAATCCAGCCCCGCCTCCTCATAAAGTGAAAAACAATTTTCGCCATTTGGACGTATGTGACTGAAATAATCCACAATTTCCCCGGCACGCACCTGTGCTACCTGCTCCCACAGATCCTCTCTGGTCATAAGCTTTTCCAGACCATTGTTCTGACGCTGCTCGTTGCAAAGTGCCAGAATCTGAATATTCATCTGCCAGGCATCCGTAGCATCCGGTGTCTCAATCGCATTTCCAATATTGATTCCTGACGCAGCGCAACGCCTTAAAAACTCTGTGCTGAATAAAAATCCATTAAATACATACTCTCTGGTGTTCGTATAGTTAAGCTTGTCCACCCAGTCTGTAAGGCCTGCCTCATCCGGTTCACGGTCCATCATCGTGTGATACAGCATCGTTGCAAACTCTGTGTTAGACGTATGCTTCTGCTTATATTCTGTGCTGAATATAAAACCATACGCCACCTGGCTGCCCTCGGCACCGTTAGCAAGCTGTGTACTCCAGTCTGCAAGCCCTGCCTCATCAGGCTCGCGCTCCAGACAGATGCGGTACAATCTGGTCACGAAGTCTGTAATCGTGTCATTGTCAGCACCGCACCAGGAGCAGTTGCCGAGAATCGGAATACTGATGTCGCTCCAGTCGCCGCTTCCACTCTCAATACCATAGGAAGCGCATAGCGCAGAAAATTCTTCCGAATTGACAAAGCCGGTCATGACCGCTCCTCTGGTCTGCCCTTCTGCCAGACGATTCATCCAGTCCGCCTTTCCGGCTTCATCCGCCGTACGTCCGAAAAATGCCTGATACATAGCATCCACATAGCAGCTGTTGCAGAGGTTCATATTGCGGAATTCCGTACTGAACACAAATCCGTACGCCACATCAGCGCCTCTTGCCTCTCCAGTCTGCAGACGGTTCACCCAGTCTGCCCTGCCTTCCTCATCCGCTGCACGGCCAAGGCACACCTGGTACATCCGGTCCACAAATGCGGTGACATTATCCTCCGCCCGCACCGGAACGGTCTTCCCCGTCAGAAGACCGGCTCCTGTAATCATGACAAAAGCAGCAATAAAAACCGCCAGCGATCTTCGTATCTTTTTCATGCAGTTCCTCCCTATCTCTGGTTGACGCAGATTGCAAACTCTGTCATCCCGCTTTAGTCTCTCGTTATTCCATACTTTTTGCACAGATTATTGAATTCTTCACTGCCGACAAATCCGTTAAATACATCTTCCCTGCTGTATCCCTGCGTCTGCATGCGGCTTACCCAGTCTGCCTTGCCGCCCGCATCTGCACTCCGGTCAAAAAATGCACGGTACAGATACTCCACATAATCATTGTCGTTCAGATTCTTATTCTTAAACTCCTGGGAGAAAATAAATCCCTGCGCTACCGAACCGCCGCTCTTTGTGTGCTCCCACAGTCCGTTCGTCCAGTCGTTTAATCCGTCCGTATCCGGATTGCGGTCCAGGCAGATATTATAAAGTCTGGTCACAAATGCCGTCACACCGTCTGTGGCACCGCAGACCGTACATGCTCCTCTCGGAACTGTTCCGTACTGTGGAACCGCAATACCGTCTCCCCTCGTAATACCGTACTGGATACACAGATTGTTAAACTCTTCGCTCTGCGAAAATCCGTTGAATACTTCCTCTCTGGTTGTTCCTGTCTCAAGTCTGCCGACCCAGTCATCCAGACCGCCCTGGTCATATTCACGTCCCATGAACGCGCGATAGAGCTGCTTTACATAATCGGTGTTGCAGTAATTGTAATTCTGGAATTCCTGGCTAAACACGAATCCGTATGACACCTCCACACCGGATGCCTGTCCGGATGACAATCTGTTCACCCAGTCATTTAAGCCCGCATCATCCGGTTCACGGTTTAAGCAGACCTGATACAGCCGGGTTACAAACTGTTCAATCGGATCTTCCGTAATCACCCGGTTGCTTTCCGGCACGACTTCGACCACATTCTTGTTCACCCACATTGCCGGCCGGACGCCGCCGATCACATTTGCCACTGCCATACCGTCGTAGCGGAGCGAACCTGTGTAATGTACATACATGGCATCGTATGTATAGATACCCGGAGTCCGCAGCCACCAATAGGAACTCTGTGTCGTTGTATTGCGGAGCGCCGAGTCTCCGTTTCTGCTGAGAGCATACTCTGTGCAGTTCGCCATTCGCTTGCCGTCCGTATTCAGATAGTTGGCAGCCTCCGAAGCGCTGAGCAAAAAGATCTTGTCACTGGTCGCCGATCCGCCAGATGTTCCGAATACGGTATTCGACTCTCCGGATACCGATGTTGTGTAAATTCCCGACTTCTGTCCATCACTAAACGCCGCATTATAGAAGGAATCGTTCAGCCAGGTACGGATACTGCTGTTCGCCCATGTAACCGTTGTCTGCAGGTTCGGATAATACCGCTGGAAATCCAGGACATTCTTGCTGATCACCAGCGCCTTATCACCCTGAATATCCAGTACCGTCCACTCAATGGTCTCAGCGCCGTTGGAAGCATTGTTATCCTGCTCGTAAGAACCGTATTTTACGGTTCCGCCAACATGAATCTTCGTCCGGTCCACGCCGTCGGTGCTGGCGCTTCCGCTTCCGCTGCAGGTGACACTCGCGCCGGTCAGTGCCTCATTATTCGCTCCGATCTCCAACGCTCTCCACTGTGCCCTGGAGCCGCCGTACTGCACTGTGCGCAATCCGGCACACCGGTTGAACGCATTATCGCCGATATACGTAACACCGCTTCCGATCGTAACATTTGAGATACATCCGCATCCTTCAAATGCATGTCCCTCAATCACGCCCTGGTAGATATTGGCAGATTCAATCGGCGCCCACGCAAACGCGAACGTTCCAATGTAGGATACGCTGTTTGGAATTGCAATACTGGTAAGTCCCGAACAGCTGTCAAATGCACTCGCCCCGATGCGGGTCAGTCCGTCTGTCGGCAGGTTCACAGTCCGGATGCCATCGCAAAGATAAAATGCGTAATCACCGATCGTTGTTACACTGGAGGGAATTGTCACACTGGTAATGCTCTTTCCATACTCAAATGCATAATCACTGATCGCAGTCACACCGTCCGGAATCTGCAGATTTGTCACTTCCGAACCATTCAGATACAAATGTTTTGCAAACTGAAGCGGGTTTGCCAGATAGCCACCGAAATCAATCCTGCACCATGCAGCGAGATCGCTGATATACACGCCGGTCAGTCCGGTACAGTTCTCAAAAGCACTGATTCCGAATCCGGTTACACCGCTTCCCACCGAAACGGTATTAAGTGCCGTACAGCGGATAAACGCTGACTCACCCACAAAACCGGACTTGATCGTTGCCTGTTGAAGGCGGGTACAATCTGTGAATGCCCCAAATCCGATCGTTGAGATCGTCGACGGTGTCGTCACACTTGCCAAGGAACTGCAGCCCCAGAACGCACATGCCCCGATGGATGTCACTCCCTCTGCAATATTTACCGCCGTAATCGATGATTTGTAAGCATACCACGGCATGCACTGCGAGGATCCCGGCGTATCATATACCGGATAATCATACATCGCGCCGCTTCCGCTGATCGTAAGCACGCCATTATTATAGCTCCATGTCAGATTGTCGCCGCACTTGCCGGAAGCTGCGTACTTCATATTCTCTGTCACTTTTACGGCAGCCACATCTTCTGCCGCGCTCATCTCTGTCACAGGCTTGCTCTCCGCCGCCTCTGTTGCTTCCGTCTCTTCCGTCTCGGTCGCTTCTGTCACTGCTGCTTCGGCTGCTTCTGTTGTTTCCGGCTGCTCTGTGCTTCCCTCCGGCTTCGCTTCTGCCTCCGCATCCGTTGTCTGCGCCGCCGTCTCTTCAACAGCCGCGTCACTCTCCGCCGTCGTCTCCGTCACTTCCGCAGCATAGACTGCATTGCCCGGAAATGCCACACCACATGTGAGCATCATTGCCAGAAAAGCCGCTAACACACGTCTCTTCATAATCTCCATACCTCACTTTCCCCGTATACTACAGAAGGAATCCTGCCGGATTCCTTCCCTTACTGCTACTATAGCATTTTATATACTTTTTGTCCATTTATAATCCGTAACTGGCAACCATATTTGCAAATTCCTGTGAGTTTGCAAAGCCCCAGAATACGGTCTCTCTGGAGGTACCGTTGTTCAGCTGGCTCACCCAGTCATTCAGTCCGGCATCGTCATATGGACGTCCAAAAATACCGCGATAGAGCATCTTGACATAATCGCTGTTTGAGAGGTTCATGTTGATACACTCCTGTGAGAATACAAAACCATATGCCACATTTTCCATTCCATATCCACTGTTAATGCGTCCGCTCCAGTCATTTAAACCATCCACATCATAGGTACGTCCCAGAAACTCGGTATAATTTCTTGCTACAAAGCGTGTCACATTGTAATTCTGATCCCGGTTCTCGGTCAACGCAACCGTTCCTCTCTCAATCTCATAGGTATTACAGAGATTTCCAAACTCCGCAGAGTCCGTAAACTGCCGGAATACATACAGTCTGGACACGCCATTCGTCAGATGTGTTACCCAGTCTGCTTTTCCATCTGCATCCGATGCACGTCCCATCAGGCTTAAATACAGATGCTCGACATAATCCGCATCACTGTAATTCTTATTCTGGAACTCCTGACTGAAGATAAAACCGTAGGCAACCTCAGCACCGGTACTTCCATTCTCAAGCCGCCCTACCCAGTAATCAATTTCAGACTGTGTGGCAGTGCGATCCAGCACATACTGGTACAACAGTTTTACAAACGGCGCCGCCTTGTGCTGCGTTGTTGTGTCCGTCGTATCCGATGTATCTGTCGTTCCTGTCGTTGCCGTCACACTCTTGCTTGCCACATTACTGTCCCAGTAGGTATCGCATACTGCCACCGCCTTGACCGTGCAGCTTCCGCTCAATGTAAATGTCGACGAATATTTCTCCGATCTCGTGTAAGCCGGCGTCGGTGTATCTCCGTTGATTGTGTAATAGATGATCGCATTCGGCGTACTGCTCGTTATCGTCACATAATTGACATTGTTGTTCGCCGTAACCGAAATCTGTGGCTGTGCGGTCTGCTGTGTGATCGTCGGCAGGGTTCCCGGATCGGAGTACGTCGCTCCGCTGTCCAAGGTACAAGCCGGAAGATACTCACTCCAGTAGGATTCTTCTGCGTGGGAGCTTGCATAGCTTGCCAGATCCGCATCATATACGGCGTCGCTCCGCTCAAAATATTCATAGTCGATGGTGCTCTGATCCGCCCAGGTACAGTCTACATTGTACCAGGAGTCGTTGATACGCACCTTATTCCACTCATGGTCATCACTTGTCACCGCAATACAGTCAACACCCACACCGTTGCACATCATCTCAAACGCCTGCGCATATCCGGCGCAGACGGTCTTATCCATGCAGAATACGCTGTATACCGACTGTGTGTATGCCGTATCTTCATTAAACGAGTTGCCATAAATATCCGTATTATAATCCACTTTCTGCACAATGAGATCGTGAATCATTTTTACTTTTTCCGCCTCAGAGCTAAGTGAATTGACCGTATTTTTCCAGGTATCCACCTGATTCTTCACACTCTGTGTTGCAGTGCTTCTCGCCGTACCATTCTGAAAGGCAGAATAGACACCGAATGCCGCATACCATCCGCTGCTGTTGCCTCCCTGATACAAAGACACATTGATAAAATAATACTGCGGATTCATGTAACGGAACATATATGCCACATACGTAATTCTGTTTGAATTCAGGCTTCCGCAGGATACATACGGTATATGTCCATCCGTCAGATTATCCGTACCAAGAAGCACCTGTCTGCAGGATGCATCCAGTCCATCCCAGAATTTGCGCTCTTCCGTCGAAAGCATATTATACACGTAATTGGACGAATAAGCATCCCACGCTGCTGCATATACACTGGAACTCTTGCTGCTGTCTGCCTCTGTTTCGTCTAAAACATCATCTTCTGCAATCGTTCCGACATTGATCACGTTAAGATCCATCAAACCTGTCGGATGTGTAATCTCCTCTGCGGTCGCTTCTGTCTCGTTCTCTGTTGTGTCGGCAGCTGCCGCTTTCACAGGCTCCGCAGACTCCGTGCTTTCCGCAGTCTCCGTATTTTCCGCAGTCTCCGTATTTTCCGCGGTCTCCGTACTCTCTGCTGCGGCGGTGTCCACAGGCGTCTCTTCAGATGTCTGCTCTGTTTCTGTTTCCGTCTCCGTTACAGTTTCTGCCACTTCTGCTGCGGATACCTGTGCCTGTGTCCCAATACTTCCCATTACCATGCATCCCAACAGCAGTATTGCTGCAATCCGTTTCTTCATACCTAATGCTCCTTTCTATAATCATTACAGGCCGTAGCTTGCGATGATATTTTCAAACTCCTGTGAGTTTGCAAATCCCCAGTATACCTCTTCTCTGGAAGTTCCCTGCTCCAGCCGGCCGACCCAGTCTGCTTTTCCGGCAGCCTCAGATGCTCTGCCCAGGCACAGGTTGTAAAGCATTTCTGTGTAATCCGCATTGTTTCGGTTCTGGTTTTCAGATTCCTGTGAAAATACAAATCCGTACGCCACATTCTTCGGCGACTGTGCCCCCGAAAGAATGATGGAACACCAGTAATTGATACCGTCCGTCTCTCCGCTTCTTCCAAGCGCCTTCTCATAGCACCGGTTGACATACTGCGTCACCTTGATGTTTTTATCTCTCGCCTCTGTAATCTCCGCCTGTCCCGGTGTGATTCCATAACCGGAACAGATATTTCCAAATTCTGTCGACCCCGCAAAACCGTTGATAACATAGACATAGGAAACACCATCATTTAAGGTTGAAAGCCAGGTATTCTTTCCGGTCTCGTCCGAGCTTCGATCCAGCATTGCCGCATAGAGGATGTCCACAAATTCCGCATCAGACTTGTTCAGATTACGAAACTCTTCGCTCATTACCAGATCTTTTACGATCTCAGCTCCACCGTTACCGGCAATCAGCTTGCCTGTCCATGTATTCAGACCGGACACATCCGCATCCCTGCTAAGGATCTTGCGGTAGCAGCGCATCACGTACGCCGTCGCATTGTAGTTCTGATCACGGTTCTCCGTCAGGCTCACTGTTCCCGGTGAAAACATATAATAGGAACACACTGTCGCAAACTCTGACGACCCAATCAGCTGCTTTAACACATATTTCTGTGAGACTCCGTTGGACAGAACCTCCACCCAGTTGCTGACTTCCGAATCCTGCGGACTTCTGGCAAAAAGTGCCGCGTAAAGCTTCCGCACGTACACCTCATTCGTGTAGTTCTTATTCTTAAATTCACTGCTGGAAATGATATCAACCGCAACATCGGCAGCGGTCATCGTCTCCTCCGAAATTGCAGCGGCATATGCATTCATGCCGCTTGCATCCGGCTCACGCTCCAGAAGGCTCTCATACAGCCTGGTCACATACAGCTGTGCATTCTGATAATTATCTCTTACATAGAAGAAATTGCAATCCACGTAACCGCTTATACCGCTCACGCCGCCCTTGCTGCTATACTGCCATGCGTAATACTCGCCTGCATACGTCGTCTGCGTCGTATAATTGGCAAGCCAGATCTTATAGTAGTCGTCCAGAATCTCGCCTCTTATGTAAGACTGCAGCATGGTCTTATTCGCATAGACCATCGGCGTATATCCTGCCGACTGCACCGTGGTACAAAAAGCATTCACAACTGCCGTTGCCGTATCAATATCCAGATTGGCATCCGCAAGACGTCCACTATGGTTTGTGCCGAATTCATAATCTATGACCACCGGCAGTGTGATATTGTAGCCGGAGATTCTATTTAAAAGATAATTTGCCTCTTCCGCTGCCTCCGCCTGTGTGGTTGCCTGTGAGAAAATATAGACACCGACTCTCAATCCGGCATTCAATGCGCCTTGGATATTGGCCCGATACTTGGAATCATCGAACAATCCTCCGTTCGACATTCCGCGGTATCCCACACGGATCAGCGCGTAGTCAATTCCGGCTGCCTTGACCGCCGACCAGTTAATATCTCCATTGTGATAAGAAACGTCGATTCCGTTCACAACCTTATAACCACTGTCGTACCGCCCGTTATGTATATAGGAGCTTCCGGTATATCCACTGTAAGTCGCCGATGAGCTTTTGATATTCGATGTGCTCTCCGGCTCCTCATTGCTCATGGAGGTACCCGCCTGCGGGTCTTCTTCCAACGCTTCCTCTGCCACAGCGCCGGATGCCTTTAAGCGCCCTGTCTTCTCTACTGCTTCCGTCTCTTCGGTTTCTTCTGTCTCCTCGGTTCCCTCTGCCGCTTCGGTTCCCTCTGCCGCTTCGGTCTCCTCTGCCGCTTCGGTCTCCTCTGTCTCTGTCGACTGACTCTCCGAGCCTTCTGCCACATCTTCCGTCTCTCTCTCTGTCGACGTCTGAGCTTCTGTTTCCGTCACAGATGCCGCTTCCGTTTCTTCCGATGTGCTTTCCGGATTTGTTTCTTCTGCCGCCATCTCCGTTCCGGTTTCCGTAAGGCTCTGTGCCATCGCTGCCTGACCTCCCGGTATTCCGGTTGTCAGAAGCGCTGCCGCCAGTATACACGCTAGTACTCTTTTCTTCATCTTGATCCTTCCTCTGTCTAAATAACATATTTCTACCAATTTTAATTATACACGTACCGGGTACAACGTCAATTTACAAAATATGTATATTTTCTTAATTTTTCCGGTCATCCTTCCCCAGGATCTGACAGACCTGTCTATGACCAAAAAGGCCCGCGCTGTCAAATCGACAGCGCGGGCTCTTTCTTCCTCTGTATGCAACTGTATGTCCTACCGGGACGTATTATTTACTTTAATCCGTATGCACGTACAATGTTGTCAAACTCTGTACTGTCGGCAAAACCGTCAAATACGCTCTGGCGGCTGGTACCTGACTGCAGTCTGGTTACCCAGTCATTCAGGCCTGCCTCATCCGGCTCTCTGTCCATCATCGTACGGTAAAGCATCGTCACATACTCCTGGTTACTGAGATTCCGGTTGGCCATCTCCTGTGAAAATACGAATCCGGATGCCACCTGCTTCGGTGTCTTTGTCTTCGCCAGCAGCTTGCCCGTCCAGTCATTCAGACCATTGACATCTGCGGCACGGTTCATTGCGATCGTATATAAGCGGTTCACAAATGCCGTTACCTGCGGATTCTTATCGCGGTTCTCGGACGTCGTTATGGTTCCCTGCCGAATTCCATACACGCTGCAGAGATTGTTGAACTCTGACGAATCGGTAAATCCTTTCAGCACATACGCACGGGACACTCCGTTATCCAGTAAGCTCACCCAGTTTGCCTTGCCATCCGTATCTGCATTGCGGTCAAACAGCGCCTGATACAGAATGTTCACATACTGCTCGTTTGTTGTATTTTTATTGCCGAACTCCGGGCTGAAGAAAAAATTCCATGCAGTCGTCGCACCGGTCGTCGTTCCGTTGTACAGCTTGTTGCTCCAGTCATTCAAGCCTGCTGTATCGGCGGTTCTCTGGAATACTTTCTCGTAGAGGCGCTGCACAAACTGTCTGTCCAGAATCAGGCGGTAGTCCTCCAGTGTTACCGTAAACATTTCCTTCTGATTAACTACATCCCCGTTTGTAGAATTATAAAATGAGGTACAGCTGATCGTATAGGTTCCCGGCGTGTATTTGCTGTAATCCGTTGTGTCCCAGCTGTATGTAATGTCGGATGTTCCCTTTGTCGTATTAAAATCCGCATTCTTTCTTGCAACCAGATTTGCCGAGCT
>OKSB01002974.1_pt1 | contig 14097 bp, 14 predicted proteins | sample 1601171 | NCBI WGS metagenome assembly OKSB01 (sample SAMEA3541496, study PRJEB24748) | human gut metagenome | biome: human gut; feature: human-associated habitat; material: faeces | place: China | collected 2012 | reverse complement strand
AACAAGTAGGCCCGCCATGCGTATCGCCATCGCCAGCGGCAAGGGCGGCGCGGGCAAGACCACGGTTACGGCGTCGCTCGCGTCGGTCTGGGACCGCCCCTTCATCGCCGTGGACACGGACGTGGAGGCCCCGAACCTGCACCTGTTCCTGCCCCCCGCCGTGGAAGCCTCGGAAACCGTCGGACTGGAAGTCCCCATCCTCGATCCCGAGCGCTGCACCCTGTGCGGAGCCTGCCGCGCCATCTGCCGCTACAAGGCCATCGCCCAGTTCGCTTCGCGCCTCACGATCTTTACGGACATGTGCCACGGCTGCGGCGGCTGTTTCGCCGTTTGCCCCTCCCAAGCCCTTACGCCCGGCAGCCGCGAACTCGGCGTGCTGGATCAGGGGACCGTGCTGGAAGGCCGGGGCCGCTTCCTCATGGGGCGCTCCCGCATCGGGGAAGCCATGACCCCGCCGCTCCTGCGCGCCCTGCGTAAAAAACTGGATCTGATGCTCACGGCGATCCCCGCCGACGCCCTCATCGATTCGCCCCCCGGCGTAAGCTGTCCCGCCATGACCGTTGGCCTCGACGCCGACGCCGTCCTGCTGGTGGCCGAGCCCACGCCGTTCGGATTCCACGATTTCCGGCTGGCGCATCAGGCTTTCCGGCAGATCGGAAAGCCCGTGGCCGTAATCATGAACCGGGCCGCCATGCCGGGCAATGCCGAGGGAGACGGCGCGCTGCGCGCGTATTGCGCGGAACAGGGCCTTCGCGTGCTCGGCGAGCTGCCCTTTGATCGCGCCGCCGCCGAAACGTACGCAAAGGGACGCCTCATTGCCGCAACCTCGCCGGAATGGAGGGTGCGGTTCGAATCCCTGCGCGATGCCGTGCTGACGTTCGTCGAAGGAGCCTGTCATGCGTGAGATCGTCGTCATCAGCGGCAAGGGCGGCACGGGCAAAACGTCCGTCTGCGCGAGCCTTGCCCATCTGGCCCAGAACAAGGTCGTCTGCGATCTCGACGTGGACGCGCCCGACATGCACATCCTGCTTGATCCGCAGGTCCACACCCGCGAGGCGTTCGTCTCCGGCAACGAAGCCGTCATCGACAGGGATGCCTGCCGCCGTTGCGGGATCTGTTTCGAGCACTGCCGTTTTGATGCTGTGAAAAAGGACGGAGACGTCTACGGCATCGATCCCCTGCGTTGTGAGGGCTGCGGCGTGTGCGTGGCCGCCTGCCCGCGCGGCATTCTGGAACTGACGCCCCAGCGGGGACGCGTGGCGGTCTACTGCAACACCAGGGACAAGCTGCGCGCGGTCATGGATGTCTGCGACGTGGGCTGCATCAAGTGCGGCAAGTGTATCAAGACCTGTCCGGCCAAGGCTGTGCGCCTGGAAGACAACCGCATTGTCATTGACCATCTTCTCTGTCTTTCTTACGGCCCCATCTGCGAAGAGGCCTGCGTGGGCACCTGCCCGCGCCATATTCTGCGTTCCACCCGGAACCCCCTTGTGCCCCGCGCCGTTGCGGACGCGGACGACAAGGCGGCAACGCCGCCCGCGCCCGAGGCCGCCGCTTCGGAGCAATCCCGGCCCCAACCCCAAGCCTGAGAGGGAGGCAGCATGCCGTCCATTTACAGTCGCCGTCATTTTCTGCGGGCCGCGCTGCTGAGCGGCGGGGCTCTCACCGCCGCCACCCTGACGCCCGCCTTGCTGCCGCTGGCCGCCAGGGCCGGTGGACTGCTGCCGGGCGGCGCGCCTGCGGAGCCGCTGCAGCAGACCAGCCTGTTCATGGGCACCATGGTCAGCATCAGCGTGGCCCAGGTCGAGCCGGGCCGGGCCGAGGAAGGCATGGCGCGCGCGTTTGCCCTGGGCCGCCGCATGGCGGACGTATTCACCCGTTTTGACGCCTCGTCGCCGGTGGGCGCGCTCAATGCCGACGGCGCGTTATCCGACGCGCCGCCGGAGCTGAACGCGCTGTTGCAACGCGCCATGCGCGTGGGCCGCCTGACGGGCGGCGCCTTTGATGTGACCGTACTGCCTTTGTTGCGCCTGTTGGACGCCCACCGCAATCCCACAGGCAGCCTGCGCCTGGCCGAAGGCGAGTTGCGCGAAACCCTGGAACTGGTGGGCGCGGAACATCTGGAAGCGAGCGGCAAGGCTTTGCGCTTTACGCGTTCCGGCATGGGTCTGACCCTGGACGGCATTGCCAAGGGCCATATTGCCGAGGCCATGTCGCGTGAACTCGCGGCCGCCGGTTGCCCGGATCACTTGGTCAATGCCGGCGGCGACATGGTGGCGCGCGGCCGCAAAGCTCCGGACGCGCCTTGGCGCGTGGCCGTGGAAGACCCGCAAAAGCGGGGCAAGTATCCCCAGGTGGTGGAACTGCCCGCAGGCGGGGCCATTGCCACGTCCGGCGGCTATGAGGTTTTTTACGACGCCGCGCAAAGCCACAGCCATCTGGTCAGTCCGGCCACCGGCCAAAGCCCGGCCCTGGCCAGCGTGACCGTGACCGCGCCCGAGGGGCTCATGGCCGATGCCCTGGCCACGGCCCTGTCGGTCATGCCGCCGCGCGAAGCTCTGGCCCTGGCCGACGCCCTGCCCGGCTGCGCCTGCTGCCTGTTGCGCCGGGACGGGCTGGCGCGGGTATCCGGTCGCTGGCAGGGGCGGCCGGTCTAGGGCCTGTTGGCACTATGCCTTTTTGCCCGCTCGCTACGTCAGATTTCACCTGCTTTTTCGGTCGAGTACCAAAAGAGTACACTCCCTCAAAACAGGCTTATCTTCCTTGCGGGCAAACAAAAATTCTATAGTGTCAACAGGCCCTAGGCCGCGCTGCGGGGCGCTTGCCCGACCTGTCCTTCCGAGTGTAAGAAAGGCGGGTGATGGACTGCTTTTTCTGCACCGTGCACGCGGCCTGGCCCTGGCTGCGCCAGACGGAAGACGGATCGGGCCGCATGGGGGACGTACGCTTTGTCCTGGAGGACAAGGACGGCTGTGCTCCCTGGCTGGTGGTCTTTGACGAGCCGCCCGCGGGCGCGGCCACCCGCGTTCCGCGCGAACGGCGTGTGCTCTTCGTCACCGAGCCGCCGGAAATCAAGCGTTATCCGCGTTCCTACCTGGGCCAGTTCGGCACGGTCATTTCCCCCTATGCCTTCCGGGGCGTGGAGTCCCGTGCCCTTCTTTTGGAAAATCCCTGCCTGAACTGGCACTACGGGGTCGCCACGGGCCACGGCGCGCCAGTATCTCCGGCCTTGCGCCGCCTCGGCGACATCCAAAATCTGCCCGTGCCGCCCAAGACCAAAAAATGTTCGGTCATTTGCTCCACCAAAACGGCCACGGAAGCGCAACGGCGGCGCATCCGTTTCGTCCGGCGCCTGAAAGATATCCTGGGGGACGATCTGGATGTCTTTGGGCGGGGTTTCCGTCCCGTGTCCGACAAGGCCGAGGCCATTGCCCCGTATGCGTACCATCTGGTGCTGGAAAACAACTACATCGACAATTTTTGGACGGAAAAGCTGGCGGACGCCTGGATCGGCTGGGCGCTGCCCCTTTATCTGGGCGCGCCCAATCTGGCGGCGGCCTGCGGCCTGCCGGACGGTTTTGTGGCGCTTGACCCGGACGACGAGGAAGGCAATCTGGCCCGCATTGCGCAATGCCTGGGGCGCCCGCTTTGGGAAGAGCGGCGGGAGGCCCTTGCCCGCTGCCGAGCCTGGTGCCTGCAAGGCACCAATGTCTTTGCCAGGACGGCCGCGCTGATCCGCAATGCGCCGCCCGGCATCCAACGTCTGCCCATGCCCACGAGGCCCGAAAGCCTGTACGGCACGGACCGGCAGGCTGTTGCCGCCTTGTACGGCCGGGCCCGGGCTTGAAGCCTTGCCTCAGCCTGAACGGCTCTGACACTATTTCTGGGGGAATTGCAGCGTGCCGCTGATCACTGTCGCCATGCCCGCCCACAACGCCGCCCCGTATATCGGGGAAGCGCTGGATTCCATTCTGGGCCAGACCTGCCGGGATTTCGAGCTGCTGGTGGTGGACGACGGTTCCACGGATGAGACCGCGCAACGCGTTGCGGACCGCGCGGACGCGCGCATCCGTCTGATTCGCCTGGGAACCAACCGGGGCCGGGCAGCTGCGCGCAATGTGGCCCTGGACAACGCGCGCGGCGTATATCTGGCCTGGATGGACGCCGACGACATTGCCGTGCCCCGGCGTCTGGAAAAGCAACTGGCCTTTCTGGAAAGCCATTCGGATGTGGCCGTCTGCGGCGGCTGGCTGCAATACTTTCACCAGTCCACGGCCTTGGAGCGTTTTCCCCGGACGCCGGAGGATATCCGCGCGGCCACGGTTTTCGGCACGTCCGTGGTCAACGGGTGCAGTCTGCTGCGCCTGGATGCGCCGCGCGCCCACGGTCTGCGCTATGATCCGGCCCTGGACCGCGCCGAGGATTTTGCCTTCTGGGGCGATCTTCTGCTGGGCGCGGGTCAGCGCGCCGCCAATCTGCCGGAAGTGCTGCTGCACTACCGCTATGTGCGCCGCCCGTTTGTACCGCGCTGGCATGTGCGGGCTCTGCTGGGGCACGTCTTTCCCCATCTGGGCCTGGAGGCCGACGTCGCTGAGGCCGCCCTGCACGCGGGCCTGGTCTACGCCCCGCTTAAAACGCATTGCGCCCGCGCGGGCGCGCGTCCGCTGCTGGCCTGGCTGGACAAGCTCTGGCGCGCCTGGGCCGCCTCCTTTGGAGATGACCCGGCCATGCGGCGTTACATTCTTTTTTTCGCGGCGAAAATCCTTTCCCTGGCTCCGGACAGGGAGGATGCGGCCGCTTTTTTCCGCAGCCTGGATATCGCCGGGCTGACAAAAGATTAGAGACAGCTCCTAGCGCGCCCCCTTGGGAAAGAGCACCACGCCGATGGTTTTGAAGATAATGTGGATGTCCAGCAGAATGGACATATTCTTGATGTAGTAGAGATCGTATTCCAGCTTGCGGCGGGCGTCCTCCTCGGACGCGCCGTAGGGATAGCAGACCTGGGCCCAGCCCGTCAGGCCCGGCTTCACCGTATGGCGCAGGCTGTAGTAGGGAATGTCCTTCTTGAGCTGTTTGACGAAGGCCATGCGCTCGGGCCGGGGGCCGATGAAGCTCATGTCGCCCTTGAGGATGTTCCAGATCTGGGGCAGCTCGTCGATGCGCACCTTGCGGATGAACTTGCCGAAGCGGGTCACCCGGTTGTCGTGGGCGCTGGCCCAGACCGCGCCGTTTTTTTCCGCGTCCGCGCGCATGGAGCGGAATTTGTAGACCGTGAATTCCTTTTCGTACAGGCCCACGCGGTCCTGGCGGTAGATCACCGGGCCCGGCGATTCCAGGCGCACGATCAGGGCCGTGAGCAGCATGACGGGCGTGGCCGGAATCAGCAGCACCAGCGAGATCAGCACGTCCAGAGCCCGTTTCAGCCGCCGCAGCGAGCCGCGCGTGTTCAGGGAAAAGCCCTCGGTCTGCAGCAGCCATTCGTCGTTGATCTGCGAAAGGGGCAGGCGCTGCACCACGTGCTCGTAAAAAGTGCGGATGTCCACCACCATGCTGCCGCGCAGCTTGGCTTCCAGCAGATCGTGGGCGATGTCGTCGTCAATGGGCGCGTCGGGCAGCAGCAGGATCATGGTGGCCCGCTTTTCCCTGGCCACGTCCAGGGCCTTGAAGGGCGGCCCCAGGCAGGGGCCCGCGTCCGGGCCCTGATCCCGTTCGCCCACATAACCGATGATGGTCGCCTGGGGCAGGCCTTCGGCCAGCAGCTGGCGCACCTTGCCCGCGCGGTCCACGCCCACCAGCAGGATGCGCAGGGGGTGGGTCAGCTTGTCCGCATTGCGGTAGTAAAGCCAGCGCCAGCCCAGGCTGAAGGCCAGGGACAGGGTAAAGAGCATCAGCAGGGTTTCGCGGTCGAAACGCCAGTGGTCAAAGGAATAGGACGCCGTGGCCGAGGAGATGATGCCCAGCACGCAGGCCACCAGCACCCGGCCCGAGGTTTCCCTGAAATCTTCCCGCCCCACGCTGTAGGCGTCCAGAATGTAGAAAAAGAGCATGTAAAAAAAGACCGTGAACAGCGAAGCGCCGGTGTAGTCGTGAAACACGCTCAGATCCGGCGCGATGGTGGTCACGCCGGTGATGGTCAGCGCCAGCAGCAGGCAGAAGATGTCCAGAACCTGCAGGAGCGCCATGCGGTACGTACTGATCATTGCCCTTCCTTTATGCCCCGGCGGGCACATGCATGTCCCGCAGAATGCGGGCCGCCACTTTTTCGGCGTCGAATTCCCTGACGGCCAGCTCGCGCCCGGCCTCGCCCATGCGCGCGATAGTCCCCGGCGCGAGGATAAAACTTTCCATGGCCCCGGCCAGGGCCTCGGGATCGCGCACGGGCGTCATGCGTCCGTTGACGCCGTCGCGCACCACTTCCCGGCAGCCGGGCACATCCGTGACCACGGCGGCGCGGCCCATGCTCATGCCTTCCATGATGGACGTGGGCGTGCCTTCCCGCCAGGAGGGCAGCACCAGCACGTGGGCCGCGGCCAGATAGGGGCGCACGTCCCTGGTTTCGCCCAGATATTCGATGCCGTTCTCGCGCTCCCAGGTTCTGACCTGGTCAAGGCTGATGCTGCCCAGGCCCTGCTCCGGCGGGCCCAACAGCTGAAAGCGGGCTTCGGGGTAGCGGGCCCTGAGCAGACGCGCCGCTGCGGCGTATTCCGGCAGGCCCTTTGCTTCCAGCAAACGACCCACCAGCAGAAAGATGACCGGTCCGTCAGGCGGCAGCGGGGGCAGGGGAGCCTGCGCGAAACGCCGGATGTCCACGCCCGTGCCGCGCGCCGTGAGCACGCGCGCGCCGGGACCCAGAATGCCCGACTCGCGGAAGATGCGGATATCGTCCTGATTCTGAAAAAAGACGCCTTCCGCGTTTTTGAGCGCCTGCCGGTAAAGAAAGACGCTCAGACGGTTGACGCATTTCTTGAACAGGCTGTCGGCCTCAAAGGCGTAGCCCAGACCGGTGATGGTGGCGTAGACGTGCGGCACGCGCGCGCGGCGCGCGGCCAGGCCGCCGTAGATGACCGGCTTGATGGTCGAGGCGAAGAGCAGGTCCGGCTTCTCCGCATCGAATATTCGCCTGAGTCGGGCGAAAGAGCGCGCGTCATGCAGGGGATTGAGGCCTTTGCGGTCCAGCTCGTAGTGGAGCACGCGCGCGCCCAGGATTTCCAGCGCCGCGTCGGCCTCCGGGTCGCCGGGCGGCACGCAGCAGAGCGCCTCATGCCCGCCCTGACGCATTTGGCGGATCAACACGCTCCAGAAATTGGACAAAGCCCTGGCCTGGTTGCCCAGGACAATGATTTTCATGCCAGTTTTTCTCCCTTCCGTCGCGGCGGCGCGGGGCCGCCGTACCGGGGCGGCCCCGGTATGGTCTTGCCTATAGCACCTGTGCCCGGCCCTGAAAAGAGGGTGGAGCGTGCGGGGCCGCCCGCGTCTTTACAGGCCGCGCCGCGCGGAGTACAAGGAGAGCGGCCCGCCGAGGCCGACCGGCGCGGGTCCGGAGGCGCGGGCCGCCGTTATAATCAACCCTCAGGAAACAATAAAACAGGACGCAACCATGAGCGCGTATGCCGCCTTGTGCGAAACAATGACCGCCGCCCCCTCCCGTTGGCTGGTGACCGGCGTGGCGGGTTTCATCGGCTCCAATCTGCTGGAGCATCTTTTGAAAATGGGCCAGACCGTGGTGGGACTGGACAACTTTCTCACCGGCTATCAGAAAAACCTGGATATGGTCCGCGACCTGGTGGGGCCGGAGGCCTGGAAGCGTTTTACCTTCATTGAAGGCGACATCCGCGACCTGGATACCTGCCGCAAGGCCTGCGAGGGAGCGCGGCACGTGCTGCACGAGGCCGCCCTGGGTTCGGTGCCGCGTTCCATCGACGATCCCCTGCTCTCCAACAGCTGCAATATCGACGGCTTTCTGAACATGCTGGTGGCCGCGCGCGACGCCAAGGTGGAAAGTTTCGTCTACGCCGCGTCTTCCTCCACCTACGGCGATTCGCCGGAGCTGCCCAAAGTGGAAGACAAGATCGGCCGTCCGCTCTCGCCCTACGCCGTGACCAAGTATGTGGACGAGCTGTATGCCGATGTCTTTGCCCGCTGCTACGGTTTCACCAGCATCGGCCTGCGCTATTTCAACGTCTTCGGCCAGCGTCAGGACCCCTACGGCGCGTATGCGGCGGTAATTCCGCAGTGGTTCGCCAGCCTGATCAAGGGCGAAACCGTGTACATCAACGGCGACGGCGAAACCAGCCGCGACTTCTGCTACATCGACAATGTGGTGCAGGCCAATCTGCTGGCGAGCCGCGCCCGCGCGGAAGCCCGCGACAAGATTTACAATGTGGCCTTCGGCCAGCGCACGACACTGAACGAACTGTTTCTGCTGATTCGGGAGGAAGTGGCCCGGCATCTGCCCGCCGCCGCCACGGCTGAAGCCGTGCACCGCGATTTCCGCGCGGGCGACGTGCGCCATTCGCTGGCGGACATCAGCCGGGCCGAAAAGCTGCTGGGCTATGAGCCGCGCTACGACGTGCGCGAGGGCCTGCGCCTGGCGGGGGACTGGTACGCGGCCAACCTGTAGGGCGGACTTTGTTTGAAATCGCATATAATTTCAAACAGGGCCCCTTTCCTCAAACTCTCATTGTTCCCGTCGGTCGCGGCGGCGTTGTCCTGATTCCCGGTCGTGCTGTTCTTGCCTGCATGTTGCGTTGCAGCCACAGTCAGAGCAATTTCACTTTTGAAATTGCTCTGACGACGCACACGGTGCGGCGCGCCGCGAAGCGGCGTGGATTCCGGCGAAAACCACTTTTTTCGCCAGAATGTCAACTTTGAAATTTGTAAAATTTCAAAGTTGATCTGCTCTAAGGCGCACGGCTTTGCCGTGCCCGGCTCGGGCAATCAGGGCTGCGTTGACGGCTGACGCGCGGCACAACGCTGTTTCGTCCCGCGTTCAGGCGCGCCCGTCAGCTCCGGCCGGAAGGAAGATAAAGAAGGTTGGCATGCGGCAGACTCTGACCCTGCTCTGGCAAATGGGCATCCTGGCTGCTTTCGCCTGGGCGGCGGACTGGCTGGCGCGGACGTGCGACCTGCCTATCCCCGGCAATGTGCTGGGCATCATCGTGCTTTTCCTTCTACTCTGCACGGGCGTGGTCAAGGAAAGCCACATCAGCAAGGCCGCCAATTTTCTGCTCAAGCACCTGGTGTTCTTTTTTGTACCCATCGCGGTGGGGCTCATGAACTGGGGCGGCGTCTTTTACGATTACGGCTGGGTTCTGCTGGCGGCCATTGTGATCAGCACGGCCCTGCCCCTGCTCGTGGTGGGCTGGCTGGCCGGGGCCCTGCGCCGCCGCCCTGAGAAAGGAGCGGAGTCATGTGGTCAGTGACGACCCTGCTCTGCGTGGCGGGCACGGTCTTTGTCTACGCGGTCGTGCGCCGTCTGTACCTGCGTTACAAGCATCCGCTGATCAATGTGGTGGGGCTCAGCGCCGCCGTTGTGATCAGCGCGCTGCTGCTTCTCGATGTGCCCTACGCGGCTTATGAACCGGCCAGGAAGATCATGACCGCGCTCATCGGGGCCGCCACGGTCAGCCTTGCCCTGCCGTTGTACCGCTACAGGAAGTTGCTGCTGCGCCATGCCGTGGCCATCATTGTCAGCGTGAGCGCCGGGGCTTTTGTCGCCATGTTTTCCGCCGGGCTCATCGCCCAGAGCGGCGGCCTGCCGCGTGAAGTGGTCATGTCCATCCTCTCCAAAGGGGTTTCCATTCCCTTTGCCGTGGAGGTCGCCAAAATCTACGACGGGATTCCTTCCCTGGCCGCCGCCTTTGTGGTGGCTACCGGCACTCTGGGCTCGCTGCTGGGCGTCTGGACCCTGAACCTTGTGCGCGTCAACTCCCCCTTTGCCCGTGGGCTGACCCTGGGCACAATCTCCCACGCCCAGGGAACGGCGGCGGCCCTGCAGGAAGGCGAGGAGGCGGGCGCCATGGCCGGTCTGGCCATGATTCTGGCGGGCATCCTCACCGCCGCCTTCGCGCCGCCGGTGGTCTGGCTGCTGAGTCTTCTTCCTGCATAAGGCTGAGCACCTGATCCGGCCTGAATGCGGCTTCCCTTCCGTTCAGAGGGCGTAGCCGTTTTTGCCCCCGAACTTCGCCTTGTAGGCCCGCATATCGGCTTTGTAAGCCAGGCTTGCGTAGTCCGTGCCCTCTTCGGGGGCCAGGGCGATGCCGATGCTGCAGGAGATCGGCAGGTCGGAAAAGTCTCGATCCGTCAACCGGGCTATGGCGTCGCAGAGGCGTTGCGCCTGTTCCGTCACCGCCTCCACGGATGTCAGGCCGGGCAGCAGGGCCACAAATTCGTCGCCGCCCACGCGTCCCACCACAGCGCCAGGGCATGTCTCCCGCCGGAGAATATCCGCCACCCGCCGTAGCAGCTCATCGCCCGCGCTGTGCCCCAGCGTATCGTTGACCACCTTGAAGTTATCGAGATCTATAAAAAAGAATGCTGCGCCACCGTCGTGCCGCGCCAGCGGATCCGCGCTATGCTCCAATGTGCCCTGATAATTGAGCAGTCCGGTTAACGGGTCGGTCTGAGCTCGCAGCAGAGCGGCTTTCAGTGCGCTCTGATGTTCCTGTTGCTCGCGGTATATGGCGGTGACATCGGAGCGGGAGAGCAGGATCATGCCGGACGGCTGGTCGTAATAACGGTATTCCAGGCGCTTGCGGGTATAGCCGCGTACGGGATCAAGGATGCCGCAATAAAAGGCGTGCATCCCGTGGGCGCCCAACTGTTCCAGTACTCGTTCAATCCGCATTTCCCGGATGACCATCTGCCGGTCTTCCGGAACCACGAAGGCTTCCGCATATTTAACCAGTTCCGTGGCGTAGTCGTTGCATTGGGCCGGAGGCAGAGGCGTTCCGTCGCTGCTGCCGCTGAACATGGTATAGCTGTTGTTTTTCGCGTCCAGATAGATGAAATAATCGCAGTTGCTGTAAACATAACGGTCAACGACGTTTCTGAGCAAATGCTGTTCGTCGGCATCGCGGACCATGACGTACGCGTAGGGAGGGTGCCCCTCCTCTTGTACCAGAAAGGCGGATATGGAGATCCAGCGGAGTTTGCCCGTGGTGAGGCGCACGTCGCGGGACAGCGTATGCTGTCCGGATTCAAATGTATGCAGCAAATGCGCCGAGGAAAAACTGTGCAGGACCATCTTGCTGTCGCTTTCGCCAAGATAGGCGGCGCAGCAATGCCGCAGCAGCGTATCCCAGCCATAGACCCTGGCGATGGTCTCGGGCTTCTCGCGGCTTTGCAGGATAACGCCGTCACGGCGCGCCAGATCAACGCGCGCGATGGAAACATACGCATGATTGAGGACGTTGAACAGTTCCCCCTGGATGTTGTCAATCGTCATGCTGCCGGTGTGGTTCGGGCGCTGTTTCATGGCTTTCTCTGAGTTTTCTTACCATAAGAATTGACTGCTCAACTCCCCCCCACCACAAAGGCGTGGGGGTAGAGAGCTCTGAACAGGTCCAGCATCTGCTGCGCGCCGTTGGAATCCTGCCAGGGGCCCACCTGCACGTTCCACATGTTGTTGCTGCCGAACTCCAGGCGGCCCTTGTGGCCGGACCGGGTCAGGATATTGATCAGTTTGTAGGCGTTGTTCTTGTCGGCAAAGGCTCCCACCTGCACATAGAAGGGGCCGCTCATGTCGCCGTTCTCCCGCAGTTGGGGAATGCCGCCCAGGCTCTGGACGCGCACTCTGGCCGTGCCCGTGCCCATCATGTTCAGGCGCGTGGCCGCGCTGCGCGAGAGATCGATGACGCGGTCGTCCACAAAGGGGCCCCGGTCGTTGACCCGCACAATGATGGAACGGCCGTTGCCCAGATGGGTGACGCGCACCTTGGTGCCTAATGGCAGGATCTTGTGGGCCGCTGTCATGGCGTATTGATTGTAGCGCTCGCCGTTAGCGGTTTTTTTGCCGTGAAAGCCCGGTCCGTACCAGGAGGCTGTGCCCACTTCCACAAAGCCGTGGGCGGATTTGAGGGGATAATAGGTCTTGCCGCGCACGGTGTAGGGCTTGCTGCCCGGTACGCCGCCCTTGCGCCAGGAACGCGAGCCGCAGCCGGACAACAGGGCCGCGCAGAGCAGGAGTGCCAGGCAGACCCGCAGCGCGCGAAAGGCCTTGTTCATGCGGCGGGCTCCGATTCGGCCAGACAGCGCGGCAGGCCGTTCTGAGCGCAGGCCGCGCACAGCGCCGTGTCGGCCTCCCCGGCGGAGCCGCTTTCCAGACCGCGCAGGAGCTCCCGGCTTTCGTCATTGAGCAGGTTCCGCTCCCGCGCCCGCCGGAGCAGGGCCATGGCGGGTTCGTGCCGCCCCGATTCCAGAAAATCCCGGGCGGCCAGCAAATAAAGGCGTTCGGGTTCGCCGTCGTACAGGGCCGTGAGCAGATCCGGATAGAGCGGGCCGAAAACCTCGCGGGCCAGAGGCTCCTCGCAGGCCAGCCAGCGGGCCAGGCGGCAGTTCCGGCCCTCGGCCGTCAGATAGCGGGTGAGCAGGAAAAGCCCGTGCGACAGGACGTGGATGATGCGCTCCAGCTCGCGCACCGAGCTTTCGGCGGTCTGCGCGGCCAGGGCGCTCAAGGGGCCGTAGAATTCGCCGGTCACTGCCGGGTGACGGCCCAGCTGGGCCAGGCGGTTGGCGTAATGCTGGCCCTGGAAGGCGTCTTCCTTGAGCTTGGCGCATTCGTGAAAAGCGTAACCCACGCACCAGTCGATGAGGGCCTCCACCGGGCTCTGCACGGCGGTGCCGTCGGGATGGGGGCTGGCCGCGTACTGCCAGAGCATGATGCCCGGGCTTTCCGCCGGAGCCTCTGTAGCTGCCGCCGCCGTGCGGACCGTATTGCGGAACAGGTGGTGGGCCGTATCCTTGAGCCGCCAGAACACGCCCTTGCGCATGGCCTCGCCCAGCAGGTCGCGCAGGGCGGAATAGGAAACCGTGCCGTCGCGCTCAAAACGTCGCCGCTGGTCGGACAACAGGCGGAAGACCATGCAGTAGTCGCGCACCAGGTCGCGCACGAAAAAGGCCCTGTTGGCCAGCAGCCAACGCTCGCTCACGCCTCGTCCTCCCGCAGGAGCGTCCTGGCCACGGCCAGGTCGTAGAGCTTGAGCGGGTCGGCTTCCTGGTTGCGTTCCTCTTTGTACAAGCGGGCCGCGTTTTGCACCACGCTCAAGCTGAGCCAGGGATGGCGCTCCCAGACTTCGGGATGGTCCGCCTGCCAGAGCCGGAATTCCACTTCGCCGTCCCGGCCGCGCCGCACGTAAACCCGGGCGCGGCTGTTGCCCGCCTGGGGATGATAATACAAGCCGCGTTCGTCTTTCATGGCTGTCGTTATCCTTTACGGTGGAAAGTAAAACGCCCGTATCTTACGCTTAAAGCGCCGCCTTGGCAAAGGCGGCGCGTGCCCCCCCCGCCGGGACCGGAGGCGACGCTGTGAAAATGTGGTCAATGTTCGACCCTGCCGGTTGTCATCAGGGGAAAAATGAGATATGCAACGAAAAGACCGCGTTGCGGCCCGAGGGGCCGAGGCTTTGGCTCGCCCGCTCGTTCGTGATCCCTTGGGGCGTTCCGCTTTTGCGGAGCGGGCGCTGCGGCGGCTTTGCGGGAAGTTGCCGGGGCACCGAGGCGGGATGCGTTCCCGCCGCGCATCGGCACACGCGCAGAAGTCCGTTTTGCGATGCTCCGGGATCGGCGCACCTGAACGGCATGTCACGCGATGGCGTGATACAACCAAACCATGTGGAGGTATGGCAATGGCGAAATATGCAACCCCCAAGTTGGACGAGCTTGAAAGCGGCCCTTGGCCGAGCTTTGTGTCCGACATTAAACAGGAAGCGGCCGCGCGGGCCAAAAATCCCAAGGGTCTTGACTATCAGATCCCGGCGGACTGCCCCGAAGACCTGCTGGGCGTGTTGGAGCTTTCCTACAACGACAAGGAAACCCACTGGAAACACGGCGGCATCGTGGGCGTGTTCGGTTACGGCGGCGGCGTTATCGGCCGTTACT
>OKSB01002973.1_pt1 | contig 14114 bp, 9 predicted proteins | sample 1601171 | NCBI WGS metagenome assembly OKSB01 (sample SAMEA3541496, study PRJEB24748) | human gut metagenome | biome: human gut; feature: human-associated habitat; material: faeces | place: China | collected 2012 | reverse complement strand
GGCTCGGATTTCAAAATCCGAGCCACTAATTTTTTCTTTGCTCCCATGCGGGGTAAACGCTCTGAAAACCAGTTTTCAATTTTCCGCACAAAAAAACTATTATTTCCGGAGCGTTTTACGTTATCTTTTTTACCCCATTTCCGAACCTTGAAAAGCAATATAGAAACGCCCTTTTGCAGCACCGTGTGAATGCGGCATGTCTCGCCCGCCGCACGCTGCAAGCTAAAAAACCTTACATAACGGCAAAATGTGATATTTTCTTCTTACTTTTGCCACCAAATAACAATGCAAAACCTTAAACGATGCATAAAAGCAAACTATTCATTCTTGCGGCAATCGCGCTTGTAATGGCAGGGTTCACCTTACAGTCGTGCGAAGATGAAGACAGCTACGGCGAACGCCGGGAACGCGAGCGCAAAGTAATACGTTCCTTCATCAATAAAGGAACTTTAATCAAGGCTCTCGACTCGGACGACACTCTTATATACGTCGCACCTATCAAAACCATATCCGAAGCACAGTTCGAAGCCCAGGATTCTACTACCAACCTGCAAGAAAACGAATACGTGCTTTTCAAATCATCGGGCGTGTACATGCAGATAGTTCGCAAGGGAGCCGGCGAAAAACTGAAGAACGGCGAAACCGCCACGGTACTGGCAAGATACACCGAGGTGAACCTGCGGGGCGACTCGATACAAACGTCGAACGACAACCTGTACAGCGTTGCCATACCCGACGTAATGACCGTTACAAATACGCTTGGCACATTTACGGCCTCGTTCGTATCGGGTTCGATGTACTCGTACTACGGCGGCTCCGTGCCCTCGGGATGGCTTATACCTTTCAGCTATGTAAACATAGGCCGCCAGTCATCGCCCGATGAAGAAATAGCAAAGGTTCGTCTCATCGTACCGAGCACCGAAGGCCAGCAAGACGCAAGCGGAAACGTATACGCATGTTTCTACGAAATAACATTTCAGCGCGGCTACAGATAAAACGATTAAACAGGCGTAAACCGCCCGCAGCTGTACGTTGCCGCTATAATGACATACAAGTCTGACATATAAAGTTATGTCAGACTTGTTTTTTACATCTCCTGCCATACATAACGAATATCCTCCCCTTTCCACAACAATAAGCCGGCCGCCCCACCCTTCAGCGTCTTACCGCCTTTTGCTTCGGCACGCGGCCGACATTGTGGACTATCATCCTGCCATCATGTCTGACATTATCTCGTCCGAAACAAATATGCCCTTGCGTGTAAGGCGCAGCATTCGCCTTCCTTTGCATTCATACTCTTCAAGTTGTCCGGCAGCTATGGCCCGCGCGGCATTTTCCAACAAATAATCAAGCCTTCGGCCACCGAACTCATCCCGCACCGAGCCCAAGTCTATCCCCTCACGAGTACGAAGGCGGGTCATCACCATTTCATCATACCTTGTATCCATATCAAGCAGTTCGGACTCGTGCGGGACATCGCCGTCACTCGATATGTATGACATAACATCAAGCGTATTGCACCGACGGCTCACGCCGTCATACGAATGCGCTCCCGGCCCTACGCCCAAGTAAGGCTCGCCCGTCCAATATGATGAATTGTGCACGGCACGACGGCCGGGAAGTGAAAAGTTTGAAATCTCATAGTGTTCGTATCCGGCCTCATTCAACCTGTCCATAAGCAATCCGTACATGGAGACATATAAATCCTCGTCGGCTTCAGCTATCTCACCAGCCCGCCTGCGACGGTAGAGCAGTGTTCCCGGCTCGTAGGTCAACGCATACGCAGAGACATGCTCCGGCTTCATTGTTATAGCTTTGACAACATCATTTTCCCACATAGCCAATGTCTCGCCCGGAAGCCCGTAAATCAAGTCAATGCTGATGTTCCCGAAACCGGCTCCGCGCAGCCTGTTGAATGTGTCCACAGCCTGTTGCGCCGTATGACGCCGGTTTATGACCGCAAGCAAATTATCATTGAAGCTCTGCACGCCCATACTCACACGATTGAAAGGCAAGGTACGGAGTGCCTGCACATATTCGTCGCACAAATCATCGGGATTGGCCTCTACGGTTATTTCCGCCCCGTCAGCAATTTCGAAATTATCGCAAATGCAATCAAACAAACGCTTCAACTGCCGGATTTCCAGGCGCGAAGGAGTTCCTCCTCCAAAATATACGCTCGAAATCTTCCCTGAACCGGGGTATTTCTTGCGTGCTGAAAGTTCGACGCACACTCGTGCGGTGTATTTCTCCATTACCTCCGCCCCGAATGTAGTGGAATAGAAATCACAATAGCTGCACCTCGTCTTGCAGAAAGGAACATGAACATATATTCCGGCCATGATGTCATTATTTATGTACAAAACGGCCAAACGCCGCATTGCAAAATTAACGAATCGTGCTTTTTCAGAAAAAAAACAAGCTATCTATTGCTTAATTCATGAAAAAATCGCAACTTGCAAACCGGTTTCGTGAAAATCACGACAGAATAGAAAATACAAACCTTATAAATTTAATTCACATGAAAGTCTATAAGACAAAAGAGATTAAGAACATCTCTCTTCTCGGCAGCGACGGGGCGGGAAAGACCACTCTCACCGAAGCTTTGCTTTATGAAAGTGGTCAGATTCAACGACGCGGACGCATTACCGCAAAAAATACCGTCAGCGACTATTTTCCAGTAGAACAGGAATACGGCTATTCCGTATTTGCAACGCCTTTCCACACGGAATGGAACGGGAAAAAGTTGAATTTCATCGACTGCCCGGGTTCTGACGACTTTATCGGCGCTACAATTACGGCCCTTAGCGTTACCGACACCGCCGTAATAATGATAAACGGGCAAAACGGCCCCGAAGTTGCCACACATAATCATTTCCGCTATACCGAAAAACTTAACAAACCAGTTATATTCCTCATCAACCGGCTTGATGACGAGAAATGTGACTACGACAATATCATCGAGCAGCTCCGCTCTATTTACGGAAGCAAGGTTGTTCCCGTACAATACCCCGTAAAGACAGGCCCTGACTTCAACACGATGATAGACGTGCTGCTAATGAAGAAATATTCCTGGAAACACGAAGGCGGAGCTCCCACAATAGAAGCAATTCCTGCCGACCAGGCGGAAAAAGCAGCCGAATGGCACGCTAAACTCGTTGAAGCAGCAGCGGAAAACGACGAGACACTCATGGAAAAGTTCTTCGACACAGAAAACCTTACCGAAGACGAAATGCGCGAAGGCATACGCAAAGGACTAATTGAAAGGAACATCTTCCCGGTGTTCTGCGTATGCGCAAGCAAAGACATGGGTGTACGCCGCATGATGGAGTTCCTCGGCAACGTAGTTCCTTTCGTTGACGAAATGCCTAAAGTAACCGACATTGCCGGCAACGAAGTGAAACCCGACTCCGAAGGCCCGACATCCATTTACTTCTTCAAGACGGGCATTGAGCCGCATATCGGCGAGGTGCAGTATTTCAAAGTCATGAGCGGCACGGTTCGTGAAGGCGACGACCTTACAAATGCCGACAAGGGGTCAAAGGAGCGCATTGCACAACTGTTCTGCCCGTCAGGCTCAATACGCGAAAAAGTTTCAGAGCTGCAAGCCGGCGACATAGGCTGCACCGTAAAGCTGAAAGACGTAAAACGCGGCAACACGCTAAACGGAAAAGACTGCGAATACAGGTTCAATTTCATAAAGTATCCCGACAATAAATATACCCGTGCCATCAAGGCGGTGAACGAATCGGAAACAGAAAAGATGATGTCGATACTAAACCGCATGCACGAAGAAGACCCGACATGGGTTGTAGAACAAAGCAAGGAGTTGCGGCAGACATTAGTGCACGGTCAGGGAGAATTCCACCTGCGCACGCTGAAATGGCGTCTTGAGAACAATGAAAAAATCCAGGTTGAGTTCGGAGAGCCGCGCATACCCTACCGCGAGACCATAACAAAAGCCGCACGCGCCGACTACCGCCACAAGAAACAAAGCGGCGGCGCGGGGCAATTCGGCGAAGTCCACTTAATAATAGAACCGCTTGGCGAAAACACGCCCGCACCTTCAGTCTACAAGTTCGGCGGGCAGGAATACCGCATTACCCCGAGAAGCCAGGAGACAATAGAACTGGAATGGGGCGGAAAACTCGAATTCATCAATTCGGTAGTTGGCGGCGCAATCGACACACGCTTTATGCCGGCCATACTGAAAGGCGTAATGAGCCGCATGGAACGCGGACCGCTCACCGGCTCATACGCACGCGATGTGAGGGTTATCGTATACGACGGCAAAATGCACCCCGTCGACTCAAACGAAATCTCCTTCACCCTCGCAGGACGCAACGCATTCAGCGCAGCGTTCAAAGAAGCAGGCCCCAAAATCCTTGAACCCATATATACCGTTGAAGTATATATCCCGTCCGACTACATGGGCGACATAATGAGCGACCTGCAAAGCCGCCGTGCCATAATCCTTGGCATGGACTCGGAGAACGGATACCAGAAACTCTCGGCCCGCGTACCCCTTGCCGAAATGTCCGACTATTCAACGTCGTTGAGTTCCATAACAGGAGGACGCGGCTCATTCTCGATGAAATTCTCGAACTACGAGCTTGTTCCGGGCGATGTTCAGGAAAAACTTATCAAGGCATTCGAACAGGAGAATGCGGAAGAATAACAATCCTTAAAGAACATACGACTATACTGCGGCGGATAATCAAAACATCCGCCGCAGTTGTTTTTCTGCACACCATGCCTTAGCTGCAAAAAAATGCAGACAGTTTTTTGCGCATTCCACATGCCTTTCAACATAACCAAAATACCGCACCCGAAAAACACCCGGAATATAGTGATGCTTTTGTCCGTTTCCAAAAAGCAAGTTTACGACCAGCCTGAAATTATCTCTGAGATATTTTAAAATATGTCTGACATAATTCAAAATATGTCGGACATATTTTTTCTTTGCTCCCAACGGGGTATAAAGAATTGAAAAACAGTTTTCATTCTCCCGCCAAAAAATCTGCTGTTTTTTATCCCCGTTTTAGGCGCATGCTTTGTCTGTTTTGCCCGCTCCCGGAAACATGCTGCGCCAACGTCAGCCGGTATCCGCTAAAAAAGCCTTTACAATAAAGAGCACCTTGCATACACGTAAAGGCACTTTATTAATATGGCGTAACAAGAACCAGCAATAATTATGTAAAAAAATCAGACATATTACACTTGAAATCGATATTCATAATTAACGATAAAGCAATTTCAGTGAACGAATAGGGTTAATAATGTTAAAATCCGTATTTTTAAAATATCCAAACCGGAACAGACATTAACTACGTTTTTTATATTTGCCGTATGAAGAAATCAACAATGCGTATAATTGCAATAGTGGTGGGCATTTGCTTCACCATATTATTGTATTTGCAACTGAGTTACCTTGAAGAAATACTTGAGATGCGCAGGGAGCAGTTCACCGAATCCGTGAACCGCAGTATCAATAGGGTAATCTATACAATAGAATTGGACGAAACACAGCGCGGACTGCTGAACGACGCAAAAAAATACCTGAAAACCGAGGAAAAAAACACACCCGAAGATACTGCTGTATCGAAAAAGGCCTCGGACAAACAGTTCAAGTCGCACCTGTATCCTCCAATCATAAACGACAGCACATTGTCAGGGCCGCAACTGCGCATGATGCCCGGCATGAAGATACCCAAATTTTCAAAGGACATAACCCATCAAGGCCCCATAACCACGATAGGTACGACCAAGGAAATGCAGGACATAATAAAGAAGCGTTATGTATACCAGCAAAGGAAACTCGATGACGTGATATTCTTCCTGCTTTCCGAATCGGGCAAAAAACCAATAAACGAGCGCGTGGACTTCCGCGTTCTCGACGGCAGACTTAAATACGAACTCGAAAGCAACGGCGTAAAACTGCCATACCACTTCCAAATCCTCACGCGCGAAGGCCGCGAGCTCTACCGTTGCTCCGATTACGACGCCAAAGGGTCCGAACACTCCTTTACAAGGATACTCTTCCCCAACGACCCGCCCGAAAACACGACTGTCATCAAGCTGCACTTCCCCGACATGGGAAAATACATATTCAGCAGCGTGCGGTTCATCATACCGGCACTCATATTGTCGATAATATTGCTGGCAACATACATATTCACAATGATACTCGTGTTCCGCCAAAGAAAATACACCGAGATGAAAAACGATTTCATCAACAACATGACACACGAGTTCAAAACACCAATATCCACAATATCACTTGCTGCACAAATGCTGGCAGACCCGGCGGTGGCAAAGAGCGGAAAGATGTTCGAGCAACTTTCGGGAGTAATCAACGACGAGACCAAGCGGCTGCGCTTCCAGGTTGAAAAAGTATTGCAAATATCATTGTTCGAACGCAACAAAGCAAGATACAACAAACGTGAGATTAATTTGAACAACCTCATAGCCGACGTTGCACACACATATACCATAAAAGTAAAAAACGTGGGAGGAACGCTAACCACAGACCTGTCCGCAAAGAACGCCACCGTGTTTGCCGACGAAATGCACATGACAAACGTAGTGTTCAACCTGCTGGACAACGCGCTTAAATACCGGCGCGAAAATGTGGAGCTGCAGCTGAACATTTCAACCCGCAACGAGGGCTCGCATATAATAATGTGCATTGCCGACAACGGCATAGGAATACGGCGCGAGGACCTGCACAAAATATTCGGGCGCTTCTACCGCGTACACACCGGCGACAGGCACGACGTGAAAGGATTCGGCCTCGGACTGGCATACGTAAAATCCATTGTCGACGTGCACGAAGGAAACATACACGCCGAAAGCGAATTCGGTCAAGGAACAAAATTCATAATATCATTACCAATAATCAAAAAACAAAACTAATATGGAAGAACAAATGAGAATTCTCCTCTGCGAGGACGACGAAAACTTAGGCACCCTGTTACGCGAATACCTTCAAGCCAAAGGCTTCGACACCGAGCTGTGCCAAGACGGTGAGTTAGGCTTCCGCGCCTTCATGAAAAACAAATACGACATCTGCGTGCTTGACGTTATGATGCCTAAAAAAGACGGCTTTACACTGGCTCGTGAAATCCGGCAGCTGAACGCCGAGATACCTATCATCTTCCTCACGGCAAAAACACTGAAGGGAGACATACTGAACGGCTTCAAAATCGGAGCAGACGACTATATCACGAAACCTTTCTCGATGGAAGAACTCGTATTCCGCATTGAGGCAATACTGCGCCGCGTAAACGGAAAGAAGAACAACGAAGCCACCACATACCAGATAGGAAGTTTCGTATTCGACACGCAGAAACAAACGCTTACCCGCGGCGAGGACGTTACAAAACTCACAACCAAGGAATGCGACTTGCTCAAACTTCTTTGCGAACACGCAAACGAAATACTGCAACGCGACTTCGCACTGAAAACAATCTGGGTTGACGACAACTACTTCAACGCCCTGTATCAGGGCATCCCCAACGGCGGCTATACCGCCATGGTGGAGAAGATGCTGGACGGCGTGGAAGTGCGCCTGGGCGTGGACTATCTGGCCGAGAAGGCAGAGCTGGACAAGCTGGCCGACAGGGTCGTCTACACCGGCCCGGTGGACGCCTACTTCGGCTACAAGCTGGGCGCATTGCAGTACCGCAGCGTCCGCTTTGAGACCGAGACGCTGGACACCGACAACTATCAGGGCAACGCCGTCGTCAACTACACCGACGCCGAGACGCCCTACACCCGCATCATCGAGCACAAGCACTTTGAGTTCGGCACCCAGCCCAAGACCGTCATCAGCCGCGAGTACAGCGCCGAGTGGAAGCCCGGCGATGAACCCTACTACCCGGTGAACGACGAGAAGAACGGCGCGCTCTACGCCGAGTACAAGAAACTGGCCGACGCCGAGCCGGGGGTCATCTTCGGCGGACGTCTGGGCGAGTACAAGTACTACGATATGGATAAGGTCATCGAGGCGGCGCTGGACGTGGCTGCAAAGGAACTGAAATAAGAAAACTCCTTCAGTCATCACTTGCGTGATGCCAGCTCCCTCAACGAGGGAGCCTCTGGCGAAAAGGGCAAGCTTTCGGTTTTGCCAAAGGCCCCATCTCAGAGGGGGCTGTCTGCGAAGCAGACTGGGGGAGTTCACTTGAGGAAAATGCTGCAATGCGCGCTTCCTCTTGCTCAAAGGCGACAAATGCGCTATACTAACCATAGAAATCCACCGGTTTCCCGGTGAGAAGTGAGGGATACTATCATGAAAGTGATTCTGAAGCAGGACGTCAAGGGCATCGGCAAGAAGGACGAGATCCACGAGGTCTCCGACGGCTACGCCCGCAACTTTCTGTTCCCGCGCAAGCTGGCCGCTGTGGCCGACGCCAGCGCGGTGAATATCGCCCGGGGCAAGGAGGCCGCTGCCGACTTCCACGAGGCTGAGAACGTGGCCGCCGCTCAGGCTGTGGCCGCGAAGCTCGAGGGCAAGACCGTGGTCATCAAGGCCAAGGGCGGTGCCTCCGGCCGTCTGCACGGCAAGGTCACCGGCAAGGAAGTCGCTGAGGCTCTGGCCCAGCTGGCCGGTTCTCCCATCGACAAGAAGAAGATCGAGCTGGAGACCAAGGACATCAAGGACGCGGGCGTCTTTAACGGCAAAGTCCGCCTCCATGTCGGTGTCGTGGCTTCCTTCAAGGTCCAGGTAGAAGTGGAGCAGGCCTGATTTGACCGCTATCTGCGCCCCCTCTCGGCAGGGGGCGCTTTTTGGCTTTACGGCATTTATATAAATAAAGCAGAAGGATAACGACCATGCCGAACGAACGACATTATAACGAACTCAACCTCGAGAGCGTGGGCATCAACCTGCCCTACAATATGCAGGCCGAGCAGAGCGTGCTGGGCGCGGTGCTGCTGAAACCCGAGACCCTGACCGACCTCGTCGAGATCATCCGGCCCGAGATGTTCTACACCCGGCAGAACGCTCAGATCTACTCCGAGATGCTCCGCCTCTTTACCAGCGATCAGACCATCGACTTCGTCACCCTGCTGGACGCCGTCATCTCGGACGGCGTGTTCCCCAGCGCCGACGAGGCGAAAGTCTACCTGACCGGCCTCGCCGAGACGGTCCCCAGCATCTCCAACGTCAAGGCGTATGCGCAGATCGTGCAGGAAAAGTATCTGGTGCGCCAGCTGATGGGTGTCGCAAAGGACATTTTGCAGGACGCGGGCGACGAGCCCGACGCCGACCTGCTGCTGGAAAACGCCGAGCAGCGCATCTATGAGATCCGCTCCGGCCGCGATTCCAGCGCCCTGACGCCCCTTTCTTCCAGCATGGTGGAGACTCTGACAAATCTGCAAAAGATCAGCGGCCCCGACGCCGACAAGTATAAGGGCATCCCCACCGGCTTCCGGCTGCTGGACACCGTCCTCACCGGCCTTGGCCGCGGCGACCTCATCATCCTCGCTGCCCGCCCCGGTATGGGCAAGACCAGTTTCGCGCTGAACATCGCGACCCGCGTGGCCATGCAGCAGAAGGTGCCGGTGGCCATCTTCAGCCTCGAAATGACGAAAGAGCAGCTGACCAACCGCATCCTCTCCGCTGAAGCGGGCATCGACAGTCAGGCGTTCCGCACCGGTGCGCTCCGGGCCGAGGACTGGGAGTATCTGGCCCTCGCCACCGAAAAACTGCACGACGCACCGATTTATATGGACGACACCTCGGGCATCACCATCACCGAGATGAAGGCGAAGATCCGCCGGGTCAATCAGGACCCCGCCCGCCCCAACGTGGGCCTCATCGTCATCGACTATCTGCAGCTGATGACCAGCGGCCAGCGCAGCGAGAACCGCGTGCAGGAGATCAGTTCCATCACCCGAAACCTCAAGATCATGGCCAAAGAGATGAATGTGCCCATCATCGCTCTGAGCCAGCTGTCCCGTGCGGTGGAAAAGCAGGGCAACAACTCCAGCCACCGCCCCCAGCTGTCCGACCTGCGCGACTCCGGCTCCATCGAGCAGGACGCCGACTGCGTCCTCTTCCTCTACCGCGACTCCTACTACGCCAGCCAGAACCCCGACGGCGCGGAGGTGGACGCCGACACCGCCGAGTGCATCGTGGCAAAGAACCGTCACGGCGAGACCAGCACGGTGCCGCTGGGCTGGGACGGCGCCCACACCCGCTTTATGGATGTGGACTTCAAACGCTGATGAACTACGAAGAGATCTTACAGACGGTGCGCGGCTTCTGCGCCCGGGAAAAGCTGCTGGACGGCAAAAAGCATCTCGCGCTGGCCGTTTCGGGCGGGGCCGACAGCATGGCCCTGCTCTGCCTCATCCGCCCGCTGGCCGAGGAAAAGGGCATCGCCCTCACGGTCTGCCACGTCAACCACGGCCTGCGGGGGGAGACGGCGGACCGGGACGAAGCCTTCGTCCGGGAGGTCTGCGCCCGGCTGGGCCTGCCGCTGCGGGTGTTCCATGCCGCTGAGCTGGAAGCCGAGGCAGGAAAGCCCCGGGCGGGGGAGGACTGGGCGCGCCGCCTGCGGTATGCCTGCTTTGAGCGGGTGCTGGCCGACGGGATAGATGCCGTTGCAACTGCCCATACTGGGAGTGACCAGGCCGAGACGCTGCTGTTCCGGCTGGCCAGAGGCACCGGCCTCCACGGCGCGGCGGGCATCCGGCCCAGCCGTCCGGGCTATCTGCGGCCTCTGCTCTGCCTGACGAGGGCCGACACCGAGGCCGTCTGCCGCGCCTGCGGCGAAGGCTGGGTCACCGACGAGACCAACGACGCCGACGACTACGCCCGCAACCGTCTGCGCCACGGCGCACTGCCCGCCCTCTGCGGGGTCAACAGCGCCGCCGAGCGCAATCTGGCCCGCTTCTGTGAGAAAGCCGCCAAGGCGGACGAATATTTCGCCCGGCAGGCGGATGCGCTGCTGGCTTCGGCCCGAGCAGCGGACGCAGAAAGCCTGCCCGGCGGGGCAGGATACGCCCTGCGCAGCGGCCAGCCCGTGTGGATGTCAGAGCCTTTGCGGCAGACTGACCCGCTCATCCTCGACATGGCCCTCCACAGCCTTGTGGAGCCGGTGCGGGACGCGGAGGAAAAATATATCCGCCTGCTGGCCGACCTTGTGGAAAAGGGCAGCGGCGCGGTGCAGCTCACCGACGCCGTCCGCTTCTGCGCCCGGGACGGCGTGCTCTGGCGGGAGGAAGCCGATAAAAACACCCGCCGGCAGGGCGAAAAAGCGGACGGTCCGAAATTTGAAGTATCTCTGCCGGAGGGCGGCGATTATCCGCTGCCCGGCGGCAGAACGCTGCATATCCGGGTGGTTTCGGCCTGTTTTGAAGAAAAAACACAGGGTGTTCATAAAAAAGACTTAAAAAATCAGGCAGATTATGCTAAAATAAACTCGATATGTCCTGTTCTGCGGCTGCGCTGCCGTCAGCCCGGCGACCGCTTCCGTCCGGCCGGGCGGGGGGTAGACCGGGAACTGCGCAAATGGATGAACGAGGCGGGCATCCCGCCCCGGGAACGGGACACGCTGCCGCTGCTGGCGGCAGGCAGACAGGTGCTGTGGGTCTGCGGAGAGGGCTTTGCCGATGGGCTGGCCCCCGGGCCGGACACCGGGCAGCTGCTGCAGGTGGAACTAGAAAATTTTGGAGGAATCGAATCATGAGCATGCATGACGATATTTTGAAGGTCCTCGTTTCGGAAGAGGAGCTGAAAGCGAAAGTGGCTGAGCTGGGCGCTCAGATCAGCAAAGACTATGAGGGCAGAAACCTCGTTCTCGTCTCCATCCTCAAGGGCTCGGTGGTCTTTATGGCCGACCTGATGCGCGCCGTGAGCATCCCGTGCAGCATCGACTTCATGGTGGTGTCCAGCTACGGCGGCGGCAACACCACCAGCACCGGCCTCGTCAAGATCATCAAGGACCTGGACGGCGACCTCTCCGGCAAGGATGTGCTCATCGTGGAGGACATCCTCGACACCGGCATCACCCTGTCGAACCTCGTGCCGATGCTCAAGATGCGCAACCCGAACTCGGTGAAGATCTGCACCATCCTCGACAAGCCCAGCCGCCGCAAGGCCGACATCGCCCCGGACTACGAGGGCTTCGCGGTGCCGGACGAGTTCGTGGTGGGCTACGGCCTCGACTACGACGAGAAGTACCGCAACCTGCCCTACATCGGCGTACTCAAACCCAGCGTCTACGAAAAGTAAGAAATAAAACCAGAACTGGAGTTGATCCTTTTGCAACCTAAGAGACCTCGTATCAATCCGCTCATCCTCGCACTGGCGCTGGCCGCCGTGCTGATGGTCTGGTCGGTGATGGGCAGCGGGTCGGGCAGCACCAGCGGCTCGACCATGAGCTACTCCACCGTCGTCCATTACTTTGAGCACAATCAGGTCACGGCCTTCACGCTGGACCGCAACACCAGCGTCATCACCCTGAACCTGAAAGAAGGCGACCTGCCCCTGCCGGACGTCTCCTCCACCCAGAGCACGGTGCAGTCTACCGGCGGTCTGCTGAGCGGGATGTTCTCCTCCTCGTCGGAGTCCACCGGCGCAGTGCAGGAGGACGACGGCACCGTCACCGTCCGTTACAAGCTGCCCTACGCCTACGTTTTCATCGAGAACGTGGACAAGTATATCGAGTCCTACGACGCGGCGAACCCCGACGCGCCCATGACCTACGACTACACCTCCCTCAAGGAGACCATCCCCTGGATGGAGATCATCTTCTATCTGGGGATGCTGGGCTGCACCGGCTTTTTGCTGTTCTCGATGATGCGGGGCGGCGTCGGCGGTGGCGGCGGCATCATGAATGTCGGCAAAGCCAAGGTCAAGGACGAGCACGAGAACAAGAAGACCGCCACCTTTGCCGATGTGGCCGGTGAAGACGAAGAGAAGGAAGAACTGAAAGAGGTCGTGGAGTTCCTCAAGAGCCCCGACAAGTTCAACTCTCTGGGCGCACGCATCCCTCACGGCGTGCTGCTCGTCGGCCCTCCGGGTACCGGCAAGACCCTGCTGGCCCGCGCCTGCGCCGGTGAGGCCGGCGTGCCGTTCTACTCCATCTCCGGCTCTGACTTCGTCGAGATGTACGTCGGCGTCGGCGCATCCCGTGTGCGCGACCTCTTCGACAAGGCAAAAAAGACCATGCCCTGCATCATCTTCATTGATGAGATCGATGCTGTGGGCCGTCAGCGCGGTGCCGGTCTCGGCGGCGGTCACGACGAGCGCGAGCAGACCCTGAACCAGCTGCTGGTCGAGATGGACGGCTTCGAGGCCAACGACGGCGTCATCGTCATGGCGGCCACCAACCGTGCCGACATCCTCGATAAGGCCCTGCTCCGCCCGGGCCGCTTCGACCGTCAGGTCTACGTCGGCCTGCCCGACGTCAAGGGCCGCGAGGAGATTCTGCGCGTCCATACAAAGAATAAGCCTCTCGGCCCCGATGTGAGCCTGAAAACGATTGCCCGCTCCACGGCTGGCTTCTCCGGCGCCGATCTGGAGAACCTCGTGAACGAGGCTGCACTGCTGGCCGCCCGTCAGGGCAAGAAGGCCATCACCGAAAAGGAGATTGAGGAAGCCTCCGTTAAGGTCATGATGGGCCCTGAGAAGAAGAGCCACGTCGTCACCGACGAGGAGCGCCGCCTGACTGCCTACCATGAGACAGGCCACGCTATCACGGGCTACTTCAGCAAGCACCACGATCCCGTGCACCAGATCAGCATTATCTCCCGCGGCGGTGCGGGCGGCTACACAATGTATCTGCCCGAGAAGGACCCCAGCTACGTCACCAAGACCGCGATGTTTGAAAACATTGTCACCCTGCTGGGCGGCCGTGTAGCCGAGCAGCTTGTGCTGGAGGACATCTCCACCGGTGCGTCCAGCGACCTGCAGCGCGCCACCGATACGGCCCGCGCCATGGTCACCCGCTACGGCTTCTCCGAGCGGATGGGGCCTGTCGTCTACGGCAGTGATCCCGGCGAGACCTTCCTGGGACGTGACTTCGGCCAGGGCAAGGGCTACTCGGAGGCTATCGCGTCCGAGATCGACAACGAGATCCGCGACATTGTGGATGAAGCCTATG
>OKSB01002971.1_pt1 | contig 14127 bp, 15 predicted proteins | sample 1601171 | NCBI WGS metagenome assembly OKSB01 (sample SAMEA3541496, study PRJEB24748) | human gut metagenome | biome: human gut; feature: human-associated habitat; material: faeces | place: China | collected 2012 | reverse complement strand
ATTTTTTCTCCGCTCGTTAAGCGTTATCGCTCGCGAATACCCGATTGCGCCCGGCCTGTTTAGCGAGATAAAGTCGACGGTCGGCCAGTGACTGGAGTTGTTCAAAATCATAATCACCGGTTTCCTCGCTGCTGCTTACCCCCAGCGAGGCACTGATGCGTATCGTCGTACTCTTGGCGATCAACATCTCTTTTTCATTTAACTTCAGGCGAATACGTTCTGCGACCTCCGCAGCCTCCGTCAGACTCGCGCCTGGCAGAATCACACAAAACTCCTCACCACCGACCCGCCCGGCAACGTCCTGCGCACGCAAGGAACTGCTAATTAATCCGGCAGCATGAGAAAGAACACGGTCGCCCGCCTGATGACCAAAGCGGTCATTAATCGCTTTAAAATGGTCAAGGTCGACCTGAATGACAGAAAAAGGATGTTGGTGCGTCTGACACAATTTAGCGAGCGGACGGGCTTTTTCGAACAGTGCGCCACGATTATATAAACGGGTTAAGGTGTCGTGCCACGCCTGCCACTGCAACGAGCTTTGCAGAACATACATGTTGCTGACCATCCGGCGAATCACATACCAGGAGATGAGTAACATGGTGGTAAAGAGCGCCCACAGCAGGGTTAATGCAATGCTGATACTGCCGAAATCGCCCCGCACGCCTTCGCTTAGCGTATGGACGCGCACCAGCACACCGTCGAAATGGTCCAGACGTTCCCAGCTAACATAGCGACTGTTCATACGAATGCCGCCCCGCGTGTCATGTTCCATTGCCTGCGCCAGCAAGGCCAGTTCACGAGGATCAAAAATATTCCCTGTTGGATGGTCAGGATTGGAAGAGGTCAAAAATCTCAGCTTACTGCCATAGAGCTGATACTCACCATCGAGGTTTTTATCGATGGCGTTTCTTAAAAATTGCTGCATGGTACGCACGGGAATACTCATCCCCAGCACGCCATACCAGTAGTTATTACTGTCTACCGGAACACTGACGGTAACCTGCGGTTCAGTATTGCTGGCGTGTTCCGGTTGCGAAGTGAACCAGCGTACCGCGCGGTGACGATTTTCTCGTTGTGAATGGCCGATAAACCAGGGTTGGGTGACATAGCCGTAATAACGCGTTGGTACATTGCGCGTAAATAAGGTCGGCTGCGTCGAAACGTAAAATCCGGCACGCGAGACATACATCGCCTGTTCAACCATCGACGAGGAGTTGTGCGCCAGTCGCAGCAAGTAACCAACTTCCAGTGCAGCGGTAATTTCATTGTCGAGGCTTTCATTTTCGCGAGACAGGAGATTCCCCTCGCTGACTAATGCATCCGATACGCCATTGACTGACAGGGTGCGTCGTCGGTTGAGTTCGATTTGCCAGGCGTGCTCGTCGCGATGCTGTTCGAACTCGGTTACAGCATCACGCAGAGAGGTGAAATCCAGTGGCGCTACGAGAGCTTCGCGCATGCCATTACGCAAAAAGATCAGTTTGTCGACGTTATACTGCAAATGCTTATCGAGCGCGTTGGCTACGTTTTCCAGATGATTACGCTGGCTGGAGATATAGGCATCTTCCAGCACTACCACTTCACGCCAGGTCAGCAAGGTGGAAAAAAGCAATACCACGATAAAGCAGAGATTAACGACATGACCAGGCCCCAGGCGGCGTGCGAGTTTTTTCAACCAGCTCTGGTTTTCCATTTTTGTCTCGTGCTGCACCCTGACGACTCCCAACCTGCTTTTTTATGATTCTGGCATAACCCGGCGATAACGTACCGCAAAACAGCGATAATTTTATAATGGTGGCATGATAAGACGCGACTATCATTCATTGCAGGCATTGGCACACCAGGCCGGATGTGATCCGGCCTGGTCTTAATGATACCCTTTCAAACTTCTTCCGCAGAACGACTCCCCTCCCCCGGAACAAGCTCGGTTTCATGAAAAGCTTCCCGCTTGACCCCGTAACCGTCATACCAACGACACTCAACCATACCGCTGGAGTATCCAGTGACAATCATCCGCGGGCCGCCCTCTTTAACCGTAACTTCCTCACTAACCATAAAGCTCATACTCGCCTCCTTTTTTCGAGTGAAACTTGTTCACCTTAGTTGAAGATGGCGAATTTTGCATAATAGCCTGTGCGAGTATTAATGTGCCTGACCGCGCATTTTCGCTACGGCTTTCACTCCCAGCACCACGATGCCGCCGATGATAAATCCAAGAATCAGATTTAAAACAGTCGGTAATATCATCGCCACCACTGCACTTTGCTGCCCGGCGAAATGTTCAATGGCGTGATGCAGCGGCGCAATACCATGTACCACAATCCCGCCGCCGACGAGGAACATCGCCAGCGTGCCGACAATCGATAATGCTTTCATCAACCAGGGCGCAATGATCAATAACCCTTTACCTAATGCCTGCATCAGCGCGCTGGATTTTTCCGCCAGCCAATACCCCAGGTCATCAATCTTAACGATAACCCCTACCAGACCGTAGACGCCCACGGTCACTACCAGCGCGATGCCTGAAAGCACCAGCACCTGATTAAGCAACGGTGCCTCTGCCACAATCCCCAGCGTGATGGCGACGATTTCCGCAGACAATATAAAATCGGTACGAATCGCCCCTTTTATTTTGTCTTTTTCAAACTTCAGCGGATCCTGCGCCGCCAGCTTCTCCAGACGCTGCTGACTCTGCGCCGGATCTTCTTTATGTTTACGCGCCTCCAGCATATGCAGCACTTTCTCTACCCCTTCAAAGCAGAGAAACGCGCCACCAATCATCAACAGTGGCGTAATCGCCCACGGGATAAACGCACTGATGATCAGCGCCAGCGGCACCAGAATCACTTTATTGATCAGCGATCCTTTCGCCACGCCCCAGACCACGGGAAGTTCCCGGTTGGCCCGCACGCCTGAAACTTGTTGCGCATTGAGCGATAAGTCATCCCCTAATACACCGGCGGTTTTCTTCGCCGCCAGTTTGCCCATCACGGAGATATCGTCCAGCAGTGTGGCGATATCATCGAGCAACGTCAGTAAACTACTCCCGGCCAAAAGCATTCCCTCTCATTTTTATTGTTGAAGGGTGTAAGTATGAAGCAAAAACGGCAGCTCTGATACTTGCTTCACAGGTCAACATTTTTTTAACAATCAAGTGCAATTATATCTCTCGCCAGCAGAATGATTTTCACGTTTACTATGAACCACCTTTTTATTTCCACCGTGAGGGATTATGCGTTTCCGCCAGTTGTTACCGCTTTTTGGCGCGCTGTTTGCGTTGTATATCATTTGGGGCTCAACCTATTTTGTCATTCGGATTGGCGTGGAAAGCTGGCCTCCATTAATGATGGCGGGCGTTCGATTCCTGGCAGCCGGTATTTTATTGCTGGCATTTTTGCTACTGCGCGGACACAAGCTCCCCCCGCTACGTCCGCTGCTCAATGCCGCGCTGATTGGCCTGTTATTGCTGGCTGTCGGTAATGGCATGGTGACGGTTGCCGAACATCAAAATGTTCCTTCCGGCATCGCCGCCGTTGTGGTTGCAACCGTGCCCCTCTTTACCCTGTGCTTCAGCCGCCTGTTTGGCATTAAAACGCGCAAACTGGAATGGGTGGGTATCGCCATTGGGCTTGCCGGAATCATCATGCTCAATAGCGGTGGAAATTTAAGCGGCAATCCGTGGGGCGCGATTCTGATTTTAATCGGTTCGATTAGCTGGGCGTTTGGCTCGGTTTATGGCTCGCGCATTACCTTACCTGTAGGGATGATGGCGGGTGCGATTGAGATGCTGGCGGCAGGCGTGGTGTTAATGATCGCGTCGATGATTGCGGGTGAAAAACTGACGGCGCTCCCTTCCCTTTCAGGCTTCCTTGCGGTCGGCTATCTGGCGCTGTTTGGTTCGATTATCGCCATCAACGCTTATATGTATTTAATCCGCAACGTCAGTCCGGCTCTCGCCACCAGCTACGCCTACGTTAACCCGGTGGTCGCGGTCTTGCTGGGTACGGGACTGGGCGGAGAGACGCTGTCGAAGATTGAATGGCTGGCGCTCGGCGTAATTGTTTTCGCGGTGGTACTGGTCACGTTGGGAAAATATCTCTTCCCGGCCAAACCCGTTGTCGCGCCAGTTATTCAGGATGCATCAAGCGAGTAAATGAATCCCCTGCGTGTCGATCTGCGCGCTGGCACCTTCGCCGCAGATCCACTCTTCCAGACGCTCGCTAAGCGCTTCATCCTTCAGCTTCTCGCGCCCACGTAACGCGCACTCCCAGACAATCAGTACGCGCCAGCCGAGTTCCTGCAAGCGACTGATATCGCGGCGATCGCGTTCAACATTTTTACCTATCTTCTCCAGCCAGAACTCGGTTCGAGTCGCAGGCACTTTAAACAGATAGCAGTGATGATGATGCCAGAAGCAGCCATGGGTAAATATCACGCAGCGATATTCATCAACGACAAAATCCGGGCGTCCGGGGAGATCCGCGTCCTGAACGCGAAACGCCAGGCCCTGCCCGGTTAACAAACTGGCGAGGCGCTTCTCAATCGCCGTATCACGCGTAGCAATCGCGCGCATATTTTTGCTGCGAGTGGCCTTATCGTGAACGTCGACCATGTTGTGCCTCTTGCTGACGCAACGCCACCGCCTGTTTGATTTTTGGCTCAAGCAGTTTTGCCACCGCGGCAAAGACCGGCACGACCACCGAGTTACCAAACTGGCGATAAGCCTGAGTGTCCGAAACCGGAATGCGGAATTTCGCTTCTCCCGGCGCTTCAAAACCCATTAAGCGCGCGCATTCACGAGGCGTTAACCGACGTGGACGATGTTGCTGATTCAGCGGATCGTCAAAGTCTTTCTCACCCGTGGCCATATCCCAACCGCGATCGATTAAAATTTCCGCGCCATCTTTGTAATAACGCGCAGACAGCGTACGGGTGACGCTTTGCGGATTGTTCGGATAAACCATTCCATAACCGAAGCCATTACCACGCGCCTGATGTTTTTTCGCATATCGATAGAGGTACTTCCACAGCACCGGCGTCAGGATATATTTCGCCTCGACCATCGGGTCCAGCAGCTGGGCCAGCGTCACTCGCTGCGCAGGGAAACATTTGCTGATATCACGCAGAGTAAAATCGGCTTTCAGATTCAGATCGCGACGAAAACCCACCAGCACGATGCGTTCACGGTGCTGCGGCAGAAAATGTTTACCATCGATGATTTTCGGATCGTCCGGCCCGTTATCTTCTGCATCAGCCACGTCATAGCCCAGTTCGTCCAGCGTCTGCATGATGATGCGGAACGTTTTACCCTGGTCGTGACTTTTCAGGTTTTTGACGTTTTCGAGCACAAACATCGCCGGACGACGCGCGTCGATAATGCGCACCACATCAAAGAACAGCGTGCCCTGGGTATCGCAGGCAAAACCGTGCGCCCGCCCGAGCGAGTTCTTTTTCGATACGCCAGCCAGCGAAAATGGCTGACAAGGGAAACCGGCCAGTAAAACATCGTGTTCAGGAATGTGTTGACGAATATGTTCCGCCGCCGCCTCATCACTCACGCCTTCTTTATGGCTGAGGGTGATGTCGCGGATATCTTCATTAAAATGATGCGTCGCCGGGTCGCAATAATGATTGGCTTTATAAGTGCGTACCGCATGTTTGTTCCATTCGCTGGTAAACACGCACTGTCCGCCAATCGATTCAAAACCGCGACGGATGCCGCCAATTCCGGCAAATAGATCGATAAAGCGAAACGCATAATGCGGATGATGTGCCGGTGGTTTGGGTAACAACGTTTGCAGATGGGCGAACTCTTTCTCACTTAAACGGTGCCATGCCGAGTCATTCGCCAGCGCACGTTTTAAAATTGCCGCGCTCCAGTGATTCTCACCCACACCATTAAGCTGAGCCACCAGCGTTTTAACATCATAAATTTGCAGCAGTTTCTCCAGCATTGCCTGTGCGGCATTCCCGGTGCTGTATGAATCGGTTACTGATATATTTTCCTGCATAGATTTAACCGGCCATCTGAGATGGCCGACAGGTTAACATAATTACAGCCATTTAGGGCCACGCGCTCAGCCCGCGGGTGAAAACGCATCTATCACCTTGTGATCGACACCTTCATTCTCCCCCGCCAGTTCGGCACTGAGCTTCGCCATAAACTCGACTAAAAATTGCGCGTTGTGCTGCGCCAGCTGCTTGCCTCTTGCGGTTTGCATGGTTTGCGGTAGCTTCAGCAACTTAGTCTGGAAATGATCCAGCGCGTAGCGTTTATCATCAAGCGGGCGATGCTGTGCGAACGGATCTTCACCATCAAACAGCGCCACGCCCAATGCCCCTGAAACGGCAAACACGCGCGCCAGGCCAATCGCCCCCAGGGCTTCCAGCCGATCCGCATCCTGGACGATTTTAGCTTCCGTTGTTAAGGGGGCGATTTGCGCGCTGAAACTGTGAGCGGCAATGGCATGACAAACGGCCTCGATTTTCTCCGCCGGAAATTGCACGAACTCTTCACGGAGCAGGCGACGCGTCTCTTCTGCCGCCAGGATTGAAGAACGCTGCCGTTGTGGATGATTTTTCGCCAGGCTCACAATATCGTGAAAATAACAGGCGGTTAAAATCACCAGCATATCGACATCGTCATCTGCCGCCAGCTTCTGTGCCGTAGCCCAGACGCGGCGAAAATGACACACGTCATGGGCCGCGTCCTGGTGCTGATGATGGTTTTTCAACCAGTTTTCGAACTGTGCCTGCCAGTGTTGTAAGTCCATACGCGCTCCGTTGCCAAAGAGTCGCCACCTTAGCAGTTTTTATTCATAGCGTCTGCTACGTGCGGGACGAGGTCGGGTGTACCAGGCAATGCTGCCTAACAATGCCCCGACCAGAGCCATAAATAAAAATCCGACCAGTGCCCCTAACCACTTTCCCGCGGTAGAGCCTAAATCGCTTTCAAATCCCGACACGGGGGCATCGGGGATCCGGCTCATCACCCAGATGTAACGCGCCATTGCCCAGACGAAATAGCCACACCATGTATAGAAAGCCCACAAAGCCAGTTTGCCGCCAGGGCTGCGAGAGAGTCTCTCTTCCATCTTTGTCGAACCGTATTCCATTTTGAGATAACCCGGAAAATTCAGACTTAGTACTATTATGTGATAAAAGTCACATTTTTCCACATTGGATGAGCCAGTCAAGACTCAATCATTTTTTGAACAAATAGATAATTTTTGCGCAACGGCAGTGAATACAGGAAAAATCGTTTTGAGCGATTTTATTTATCTTTGATATCGGCTTTATTAATTCATTTAATCAATATATTAGCACTGATTACAATTATACCTTTTTATTATTCTGTGTCATGATGCTTCCGTTATTAGCCTTTTATCGTCTTGTTTATATTTTTTGGGCCGGCATGATGCCGGCTTTTTTTATGCCTTCATTAATGTGCGCGAGATCACGCCAGCCGTTTAGCGCAACAATCATTGACACTCCCTATCTTTTCAATCAACTCATAACATATTGATATACATCCATAATATTCATGAATATTTATATTCGGAATTCATAACTATGAATTATATTAAATAGATTAGAAACATTTTGAAATCTTTTAAATACATTTGTTACATGTAATCCTTAAAATAAAATGAACTTCATAGAATAGTATCCAAATGTGCTTTTTTTGGATAACGGCACTTATTGATATATTCATGAAGATTATAATCACAAGGGAATACATAATGAAAAGAAAAGTTCTGGCAATGCTGGTCCCGGCGTTATTAGTTGCTGGCGCAGCAAATGCGGCTGAAATTTATAATAAAGATGGCAATAAAGTTGATTTCTACGGCAAAATGGTTGGCAAACGCATCTGGTCAAATACTGATGATAATAACAGCGAAAACGAAGATACCTCCTATGCTCGTTTCGGTGTTAAAGGTGAAACCCAAATCACCAGCGAACTGACTGGTTTCGGTCAGTTTGAATACAACCTCGACGCCAGCAAGCCCGAAGGTGAAAACCAAGAAAAAACCCGTTTAACCTTCGCCGGTTTGAAATATAACGAGTTAGGATCATTTGACTATGCCGTAACTACGGTGTTGCTTATGATGCCGCAGCTTATACCGATATGTTAGTTGAATGGGGTGGCGATTCCTGGGCTTCCGCTGACAACTTCATGAATGGTCGTACCAACGGTGTTGCAACCTACCGTAACTATGATTTCTTTGGCCTGGTTGATGGTCTTGATTTTGCGATTCAGTACCAAGGCAAAAACAGCAACCGTAGCACTAAGAAACAAAATGGTGACGGCTATGCGTTGTCTGTAGACTATAACATCAATGGTTTTGGTATCGTTGGTGCATATAGCAAATCTGATCGCACCAACGATCAAGTTGCCGATGGAAACGGTTCAAATGCTGAACTGTGGTCATTGGCTGCAAAGTATGACGCGAACAATGTCTACGCAGCTGTAATGTACGGTGAAACTCGTAATATGACTCCGGGTTCTATTGATACAGGTGTTGCCGATCGAGAAGGCAATACAATAATGCGTGATCAACTTATCAATGAAACCCAGAACTTTGAAGCGGTTGTTCAGTATCAATTCGACTTTGGTCTGCGTCCGTCCTTAGGTTATGTGTATTCTAAAGGTAAAGATATCAAAGGTGTACCTGGACATAGATATGTTGACGCTGACCGTGTGAACTACATTGAAGTTGGTACCTGGTACTACTTCAATAAGAACATGAACGTTTATACTGCATACAAATTCAACATGCTGGATAAAGATGAGGTAGCCTGAGTTTAACGGACACTCCTTCCTGAAATAGAATGGCATCAGAAGGAGCTAATAATGAGCAGAAAAACCCAACGTTACTCTAAAGAGTTCAAAGCCGAAGCTGTCAGAACGGTTCTTGAAAATCAACTTTCGATCAGTGAAGGCGCTTCCCGATAATCTCTTCCTGAAGGCACTTTAGGACAATGGGTTACCGCCGCCAGAAAAGGGCTCGGTACTCCTGGTTCCCGCACGGTGGCTGAACTGGAATCTGAAATTCTGCAACTGCGTAAGGCGTTAAATGAAGCTCGCCTTGAGCGAGATATATTAAAAAAAGCAACTGTAGATTCAATCTGTCAATGCAACACCCCTTTCAATTATCTCTTTCGGTGTTTTGAACTTCAGTGTCTTTCTCGGTCTGTTGTTTAGCTGAGCAGCAACCAGATCTAGTTCATGTTGAGTATATTGGGCAAGACATGTCTTTTTAGGAAAGTACTGCCGAATTAGCCCATTTGTGTTCTCATTTGTTCCCCGCTGCCAAGGACTCTGAGGATCGCAGAAGTAAACTTTAACGCCGGTGCTGACAGTAAATTCTAGATGTCTGGCCAGTTCCATTCCTCTGTCCCATGTCAGTGATTTTCTGAGTTCTGACGGTAAACTCAGGAATTTGTCGGTAAGAGCCTGATTTACTGAGACAGAATCTTTGCCCCTGAGTCTAAGGATGATCGTATAACGTGATTTTCGGTCTACAAGTGTGGCTATATGAGAGTTTTTTGTACCTGAGACTAAATCGCCCTCCCAATGCCCCAGAGAGCGTCTGTTATCGATATTTCGGGAACGTTCGTGAATTGGTGTTCCGTTCACTATGTTAATCGTACCTCTTTCGCCTTTGCGGGTATGACGCCTGCCATGGCGAAGGCTATGCGACCGTCGCAGATGCTGTATATTCAGGTGGTGTAGCGCTTCACGGCTACGAAAGTACAGCGTTTTATAAATTGTCTCAGGTGATATTCGCAGCGTTTTTTGACGTGGTTTTGTTCGCCTTAACCATCCTGATATTTGCTCTGGAGACCATTTCATCTCCAGCTTTTCCAGAACAAGCTTTCGCAATGGTAAATTTTGATCCAGTAAGCACGGTTTTGGCCTTTTCGCCATTCTGTTGGCTCGGTTATTAGCATCAACAGCTTTGTAATAGCGTCTGCCCCGATTACGCTGAACTTCACGTGAGATCGTCGAAGGACTGCGATTCAGCGCAGTAGCTATCGCACGAATGCTCATTTTGGCTGACAAACCAGCTCGTATCTCCTCGCGCTCAGACAGTGTCAGGTGAGCTACAGCCCGCTTACGCTCATGGGGTTTTATGCCGCCAGTATCCCTTAACATAGTGAAGATCGTTCCGGGTTTTGAACCCAGGATATTCGCTATTTCACTGAAGCCTGTTCCGTTCTTCCATAGTTCAAAAACAGAGGCTTTTTCCTCTGCTGTAAATGTTCGTCTCATTCAAAAAACCTCCGCAACCCCATGTTTTCACATAACTGTTGCGTTGACCAATTGAATCTACAACAGCGTATTTTGCACAGGAGTCGCTGAAAAATACGCGTTAATCGAACAATGGCGACAACAATTTCCCATTGAAGCGATGTGTCAGGTATTTGGTGTATCCAGGAGCGGTTATTACAACTGGGTACAGCATGAACCCTCAGACAGAAAACAAAGTGATGAGCGGCTAAAACTGGAGATTAAGGTGGCACATATCCGCACTCGCGAAACATATGGAACCCGGCGGCTCCAGACGGAGCTGGCAGAGAATGGCATCATCGTTGGTCGTGACCGACTGGCACGTCTTCGTAAGGAGCTAAGGCTACGCTGTAAGCAGAAACGCAAGTTCAGAGCGACTACGAACTCGAACCACAATCTGCCAGTTGCGCCAAATCTGCTGAACCAGACGTTCGCTCCTACAGCACCAAATCAGGTCTGGGTGGCGGACCTGACGTATGTTGCCACACAGGAGGGATGGTTGTACCTCGCTGGCATCAAAGATGTTTATACGTGCGAAATTGTCGGCTACGCCATGGGAGAGCGCATGACAAAAGAGCTGACAGGTAAAGCCCTGTTTATGGCGCTCAGGAGCCAGCGCCCACCTGCCGGGCTAATCCACCACTCTGATCGAGGTTCACAGTACTGCGCATACGATTACCGGGTCATACAGGAGCAGTTTGGTCTGAAAACATCAATGTCGCGTAAAGGTAACTGTTACGACAACGCTCCGATGGAAAGCTTCTGGGGAACGCTGAAAAATGAGAGCCTGAGCCACTATCGTTTTAATAACCGGGATGAAGCCATCTCAGTAATACGGGAATACATTGAGATTTTCTACAATCGTCAGCGTCGTCACTCTCGTCTGGGGAATATCTCCCCGGCAGCCTTCAGGGAAAAATATCATCAGATGGCTGCTTAAAAAAAGAACAAATGGTAGTGTCCGCTATTGCCAGTACACCTCAACATTCCACCATGCATTCCGATTAACGCCGCATAGCCAGTTGAACTTTGCTACTCTGTGAGAGGTAGTACCTTCTATCCAGTGCGAATTTAATTAATGGAATAAATGATTATGAGTGAAAATGATACAATCCCAAAGAAGTCTACAAGTCAGATTAACAAAGCGGTATTCTTTACATCTGCTTTGCTAATTTTCCTTCTTGTCGCCTTTGCCGCCGTATTCCCGGATGTCGCCGACAAAAATTTTAAACTACTTCAGCAACAAATCTTCACGAATGCCAGCTGGTTCTACATCCTTGCTGTGGCCCTGATTTTACTGAGTGTCACGTTCCTTGGACTCTCACGCTACGGTGATATCAAGCTGGGCCCGGACCATGCGCAGCCTGATTTCAGCTACCACTCCTGGTTTGCGATGCTTTTTTCGGCAGGGATGGGGATCGGCCTGATGTTCTTTGGCGTTGCCGAACCTGTAATGCATTATCTTTCGCCACCCGTTGGCACTCCAGAAACCGTTGCGGCAGCCAAGGAAGCAATGCGTCTGACCTTTTTCCACTGGGGACTGCACGCATGGGCAATTTATGCCATTGTGGCGCTGATTCTGGCGTTCTTCAGTTACCGTCACGGTCTGCCTTTAACTCTGCGCTCCGCACTCTATCCCATTATTGGCGATCGCATATACGGACCTGTAGGACATGCGGTTGATATTTTCGCTGTTATAGGCACGGTCTTTGGCGTTGCGACATCACTGGGTTACGGTGTTTTGCAGGTGAATGCCGGTTTGAACCATCTTTTCGGCGTGCCCATCAATGAAACGGTACAGGTCATTTTGATCGTGGTCATCACGGGGTTAGCGACGATTTCGGTGGTGTCCGGCCTGGACAAGGGAATACGCATCCTGTCTGAACTCAATCTGGGTCTGGCTTTGTTGCTCCTGGCGCTGGTCCTGTGTCTGGGACCAACCGTGCTTCTGCTGAAGTCATTTGTGGAAAATACGGGTGGTTATTTGTCGGAACTGGTGAGTAAAACGTTCAACCTTTACGCGTATGAACCCAAGTCGAGCAACTGGCTGGGGGGCTGGACATTACTGTACTGGGGATGGTGGCTTTCATGGTCGCCGTTTGTGGGGATGTTCATCGCACGGGTCTCCCGCGGGCGAACCATTCGCGAGTTTGTCACCGGCGTGCTGTTTGTTCCCGCGGGTTTTACGCTAATGTGGATGACGGTGTTTGGTAACAGCGCGATCTATCTCATTATGAACCAGGGGGCCACAGACCTCGCCAATACTGTTCAGCAGGATGTGTCGCTGGCCCTGTTTAATTTCCTGGAGCATTTCCCGTTCTCTTCTGTGCTGTCATTCATTGCAATGGCGATGGTCATCGTCTTCTTTGTAACGTCTGCTGATTCGGGGGCAATGGTTGTGGATACTCTGGCATCAGGTGGAGTGGCAAACACACCCGTCTGGCAGCGAATATTCTGGGCCTCGCTCATGGGCATTGTTGCAATTGCGCTTCTCCTTGCCGGAGGGCTAAGTGCGCTGCAAACGGTGACAATAGCGAGTGCATTGCCCTTCTCAGTGATCTTACTAATATCCATATACGGACTTTTAAAAGCTTTGCGCCGGGATTTGACCAAGCGTGAAAGCCTGAGCATGGCGACAATTGCTCCTACGGCTGCACGTAACCCAATTCCTTGGCAGAGAAGGTTACGCAATATCGCGTATCTGCCGAAGCGATCTCTTGTGAAACGTTTTATGGACGACGTTATCCAGCCCGCCATGACGCTGGTTCAGGAGGAACTTAACAAGCAGGGAACGATAAGCCACATCAGTGACGCCGCCGAGGATCGTATTCGCCTTGAAGTCGATTTGGGCAACGAGCTGAATTTTATATATGAAGTGAGGCTTCGCGGGTATATCTCACCGACCTTCGCGCTCGCCGCAATGGATAATGATGAGCAGCAGACTGAACAACATCGATATTATCGCGCTGAGGTTTATCTCAAAGAAGGCGGTCAAAATTATGATGTGATGGGCTGGAACCAGGAACAGCTGATTAATGACATACTGGACCAGTACGAAAAACACCTGCACTTCCTGCACCTGGTTCGTTAATAGCAACATGCCGTCCTGGGGGCGGCAATTATTATCTCGGCCGCAATATGAGGGAATGCAGAATGATTTCACGCTGGAAATGGATGCTGAAGCAGACATTTAAAAAACTATGGTTCAGGGCAACGTTATTCGCAATTGTCGCGATAATAACGGCCCTTTTATCAATTCTTTTTAAATCAATGATACCTGAGTCGGTTTCCGTGAAGGTTGGTGCGGAAGCAGTCGATAACATTCTGAACATACTGGCATCGAGTATGCTGGCAGTGACCACATTTTCGCTGAGCATCATGGTCACAGCCTACGGTTCAGCCACTACTAATGTGACTCCCAGAGCTACGCGTTTAGTTGTTGAAGACGTCACCACACAAAATGTACTGGCCACCTTCATCGGTTCTTTTCTCTTCAGTCTGGTAGGGATTATTGCTCTCAATATGGGAGCTTATGGAGAAAGGGGGAGAGTCATTTTATTCATTGTAACACTGGTTGTCATTGCCTTAATCCTCATCACATTGCTTCGCTGGATACAGCATTTGACCTCTCTGGGGAGGGTTGGTGAGACAACGGCAAAAGTAGAACAGGCGGCCATCGAAACATTTATTGCGAGAGCAAGAAATCCCTGTCTCGGCGGATATCCATGGCTTGAGAACAATGAACAGCCGAAAGGAACGGTTGCAGTTTATCCGAAAAAGATTGGCTATGTTGAATATGTTGATATGGTGAAACTCAGCAAGCTGCTGACCAA
>OKSB01002964.1_pt1 | contig 14160 bp, 15 predicted proteins | sample 1601171 | NCBI WGS metagenome assembly OKSB01 (sample SAMEA3541496, study PRJEB24748) | human gut metagenome | biome: human gut; feature: human-associated habitat; material: faeces | place: China | collected 2012 | reverse complement strand
GGATCGCACTTTGTGCGATCATTATACCACGTGCGCAGGGAAGGAAGCGGCTGCGCTTGCAGACATTTACTTCCCAAGCCGTGGATTGCCAGTATAATTCCTGCGCAGCAGGAGGGCTGGCCTGCCAGCCCGGATCGCACTTTGTGCGATCATTATACTCTGCTCATACAACCTCGTCAAGCATCCAGGCTCTGCAAAGCCTCCTCCAGACACTCTACCGCCCCCTCGGATATAGTGCAGCCCAGATGGATGACCGGCACACTCCCCAGGAAGTCTTCGATCAGATCCATGGTGTGCAGATGATCCTGCATATTCCATTTGTTGACCGTAATCTGGCTGTACAAAAGAGGAAATGCCTGTCCCGGCTTAAGCTTCTCTGCCCGGTTTTCCTTTGCCTGACTCAACATGACAACTGCCTTTATGGGAATCGCCTCATTATGACACACCTCGGATGTCCCGCATACCGGCCATCCCTGGGCGATCCACCTGCCTTCCTTTTTACCCAGCAGGGACCGGTCCCCGTTCACAGTCCTGCTGCCCCGGTACTTCTCCCAAAGCCCTGCCTGGGTGGTCTTTCCCGTCTCTGAAGGAGCGGAAAATAAGATAGCCTCTCCCCGGTACTCCACATAGGCACAGTGCAGGACCATCTGATCCTTCCTCACCAGCCTCCGCTCTAATGCCAGCAGGGACGTAAACAGAGGATCGATGTGCATATTCCGGAGTTCATCCTGCATCAGAAGGATCTCCGCCCGATTCGCACTCGTCTCCCGGTAGCAGGCATAAGGATCCGGCCTTCCCTTCACGCCGATCAGTCGACTCTCCAATAGCTGTCCGCCTCCCTCTGCCTGACGCTGGAATACCAGAAGATCCGGTCGTCTCGCCACGCTCTTCCCATCCGGCTCCGGCAGATGGTCTGAAACATGTATATGATATGTATACTCAGGAACTTTTACGGTCCCGCTCTCTTCCAACTGTCCAGACTCCTGCTGCTCCGGAAGCCCCAAACTAATCTCAAACTTCATGAAATTTTCCGGCGGCATCACCTCCGCCGGGCAGCAAAGGCGAAATATAAAATCACCGATCTGAAATAGTTTGTCCATGCTGTATCTTCTCCCACTCTTCCCGCAAGATTCTCAAAGACTCACCTGCATAACGGCACATATAATCCGGTATACCGACATAGCTGCCTGTCTCCAACAGTGCGCTGGCCGCACATATACGGCACAGATGTCTCATATGACAGGTACTGCATTTCTCATTCAACAGGATCTTATGCGTCTCCTCCACAATATACTTCCACGCCGCTTCGAAACCAACGTCGAATACCGAAATCGCTGGTTCAGTCAGGATCACGCAGGGGCGCATCTCGCCCTGCCAGTTGATGGTAAAAGAACACTGTCCTGCCATACAGGACATATGTCCCGGTTTTGCTTCCGCAGGCTCCGGATGATCTGCCCTCTCCACTGACTGACGGACATACTGCAGAAACAGCTCCGGCCCCATCTCTCTTTTCAGTGCATGGATCCTGGCTCTCGCCGCCTCCTCCGGATTTAAACGGGACTGCATATTATAAGGCAGATCTCGCTCCCTGGTAGCAGGCATCATGTAGGTATCCACCCGGACGGGAATATCCAGCTCTTCTCCAACATCCAAAAGCTTATCAAGGTCATCCTGATTCGCCCGGGCCAGGCTTCCGCCCACCTTTACATCCACCCCCTGCTCCCGCAAAAGCCGGATCCCCCGCAGGGTCTTCTCATATCCTCCAGGATAGTGGCAAAGTTTGTCGTAAGTCTCTTCATCCGTACCATAAAGAGTGATATTCACTCTTCTTGGTTTATATTTTCCAAAAAATGCAGCCAGATCTTCATCAAGCAGCGTTCCGTTGGTATTGATGGTGATGATCATTCCCATCTTACGCAGTTCCAGATAAAGCCTTCTAAAATCAGGATACAGGAATGGCTCTCCCCCTGTCAATAACAAGAACAGGACTCCCGAATCCTTCATCTGCTTCCCAATCTCCAGCCATTCGTCCGCTGTACGCAGTCTCCCCTTCGCTTCCATTTCCTCCCGGCTGAGCCTCACATAGCACATGTCGCAGTTCATGTTGCAGAGAGGAAGCAATTCAATACTGCCGTTGGCTGGTGTGCGGGTGCGCCTGGCCTGGTCGAGAAGCATGCGCTCGACGGTAGTTGCACCTTCTAAAGGTTCCATAGGTGTTGTCTCCTTTCGGGTAACGTGAAAATAGACCGGAGAAAAATTCCGGTCTATTGTGATTATGTAGCTAATTATTATGATTTTGCTGTTTCCCAAGAATCCTGATTGAGGTTTGTTGTACAATGAATATTGGTTCCCCCATCTGTCCATATAATTACCGGCTGATAATTGAGCGTTCCGAATGGTCTATAGAACCCATGAAAAAACTCATCATCTGTAGGAGCTTCATGTTCTTTTCCACAAGCATGATAGCTCTGTAATATCCAACCTGGCAATTCTTTATCTACCAGGAAATCGTATTCACCATTTCCATTTGTATCTTGATAAACATTTCCGCTCGCGCCTCCGCCAGCATCGCATTTAAACTTGTAAACCGTATTCCAGTCATGGCAAGCTGCTACATACTCGTTCGCCTCAAACTTTTGCACCTCTGTACGAGGCCTTCTCCACACTTTCCTCTCCATTTTTACTCCTCCTTCAATAGACCATACTGTAAATATTCTCTTATAAAATCTTTTATGCCTTGCTCCATCTCACCGTCTGGATCGGAATACTCTTTTCTCGCCTCAGCAATCACATCCTCCGCCGATCTTGGCTCCTGGAACAATTTCCACAGAAAACTGCAGGTTTCATTCAGTGATATTACACTGTTCTCAAACACTCCCGCCTCTCCTACAGGCACCAGCACAGATTCACCTGCCACTTCCCGCAGAAGAAAGTTCGGATTTGCTCTAAACACCCTGACATTCTCCTCTTTTGTTCCTTCCGGAAGATGCTCCTGAATTTCGGAACTGGAGAGTGTCACGGATGACTTTTCATCTCTCTCCAATATGCTTTTATTCCTCCCCTTTTATCTCATTATACCTATACGTTAATATCATATCATAATTGTCCCTATTGTCAATGGCATTTTTCACAAATTTTTTATGAAATATTCACACTTTTGCCGAAATGGATGGAAGTTATATAATGGCGTAATCTCCCCGAAAAACTAGTGTCCAATTCATCCACCTCAAATTCCCGAAGCACCTTCTCTACGATGCTCTCAAGGTCTGCTGCTATATCTACCTGTTTCCGTATAAATGATAGATTATTCTCCATATAAAAAATGAGGCCGGTTTACAAACGCCGGCCAAATAACAAATCTATACATTTTTAAGAATGATTCGGATGATTCGGATCCTCCTGCTGTACTATGCCCCAGTGATTCCACCTTCTTCCATCACTTGCATTCGTATGCCAGAATATTACATCGTTAGGATCAACGGTACCATTTCCATCCCTCTGAAGTACATAATCCAATCCACCATTCAACCAGCCTTGCTCGCCATTGAGCTCTCCAACACTTTGGAAAAAACCGCCGTCGTCTGTAATAACACGATTGGCATTCGCATCTCCACACGTATTAGGCGTACCTATTGGAGAATGACTCACGTCACCCCTCTCTCCTCTCTCCCAATACGCACCATATGGGAGAGATGGATCAGAGCCTCTTCCACATGCTAGTTTAAAACATGCTGCAACATATTCGTTCGCTTCAAATTTCTCCACAACTGTTACTGGCTTTTCCCACTTTTTCTCCATCTTATTTACCTTCTTCCAAATCCTTTATATTTCTACTCATATATCTACGTTTAGCTATACGTTATTATCATAACCAACATTCTAATTTTTGTCAATGTTTAACCTTGCAACTTTTTTCTCATTTTTGCATATTTATGATGCCAAGCTCAAATGTGCTGAATCATTCCCATTGCGTTCCCGTCTTCTATCTGCTATGATACTCCTACAGACAGCAGTTACGCACGGCACTGCCGCCATATATCATATACATTTTCTATCTCTTATTTTTATCGTTCATGTCACGCTGACATGTTCTGCACATTTTTCTGTCCATTCGGACGATATTCTAACAAACAGATCCCAAAAACATTTGCAAAATCAGGCATTCTGCTGTCAGTAGAGCATTTTTATGCTATGATATTTATATATGGAGACAGTCCTGTGCCGCCGGAAACGGAGGTCACATTGCTGCCAAATGAAACCCGCCGGAATCATGATCTCGCCCACCTGGAGGATCTTGCCTTAAAGTCCGCCGCCGACTACTTCGGCGCCGAACTTCTCCACTGGCTTGGGATTCCCGGAAAGATGATCCGTTCCTCTCCCACCGAGATCGTGGAACTGGAAACCAGACACATGTACGAGGATTTTCTTTTTGAGCTGGAGGACGGCACCTGGTGTCACTTTGAATTCGAAAGCGACGCCATCACTCCGGAAGACTTAAAGCGCTTCCGGGAATACGAGGCAACCACCGCCAGACGGGTAAACGCCCCGGTCATCACTTATGTGATATGCTCCTCAAAGGCCAGCCGTCTGCTGGATCATATCACGGAAGGAATCAACACCTATCGAGTGAAGGTAATCCGGCTGAAAGACCACGACCAGAAAAAGCTGCTTGATTCCCTAAAAGAAAAAGCATCCTCGGGACTAGACCGGACGGATATCATTCCGCTTCTTCTCTCCCCTCTCATGGCAGAAGAAGAGACCCGAAAAGACTGCATCTTACAGGGAATCCGCATACTAAAGATAACAGAAGAGAAACATATTTTCTCTCAGAATGAAATACGAAAGATGGAAGCCATTCTATATGCTTTCGCACTTAAATTTTTTAGAGGCACAAATTTAGCCACAATAAAGGAGGAGATTGCCATGACAGAACTTGGACAAATGATTTGGGATGATGCTCTTGCACAGGGCCTCGCAGAGGGCCAGGCACAGGGGCTTGCCAAAGGACTTGCACAAGGGCAGGCCCAGGGACAACAGCAGGCTTCGGAGCGCTACAGTAAATTAATTCTGATTCTGGATAAGGAAAAGAAAAATGACCTGATCATCAAAGTCGCTTCTGATCCTGATTTTCGCGAAGAACTATACCGTAAATATGGCATTTGATTTTGGTCGAGAAAAAGGCGCAGCCTCTTCATGTGCTGCGCCTTTTCCTGATTTTTCTTCTATATGATCTTATACTTTTTCAGCAAATCCACTCTCCGGCTCCCGATCTCAATGCTTGCCTTTGCGTAATTCCCTTTGCTCTGTCTCGTCTCCTTCAGGTATTTCCCGATCCTTGACAGATAGGCCACCGGCAGAAGAAACCTGTGCTTTTTCAGATAGCTGTAGTTTCTTTCCATATATCTCCGGTCCGGGAAAAGAGACTGCAGGACAGACGCTTTGGCCTTCTTTCCTCTTTTGCTCTCGCTGACCGCCTGTAATGTGATATTGCTGCTGTGCTTTCTGCTCATGCTGGAATCTCCGAACACGCCTCCCTCCAGGATATCCTCCAGAAGCTCCATCCCGTCTGTCTTCAGCTGGCTCCAGCTATCTGGATAGCCGGCCTTTCCCGTATCAAACTCCATGTATTTTTCTCCAATATCGAAAAGGGCGGCGGCAAATACATCCGCATGGATACTCCTGCATTTTTCCAGCACCTCTTCCCAATCTATCTCTTTTCCATATACACCCGCATAAATGACGATATCACATACCTGACGGATCCCGAATCCGCTGTGAAGGAAATGTTTGAATGCATGCAGGATAAGATACAAAAGATGATCCGTGTGGCAAAGTGTATAGACCGGGATTCCCTGTATCTCTTTCTGGATCTTCCGCACAAAGGCGTCTCTGAAAAAATCATTAAGGCTTCCATAGGCGTCTGACTCAGAAGAAAACAGTTCTTTATGCAGCTCAATATGCAGCGCCCCGCCCGCCTTATAGTACGGCACTTCTCCTTCTTTCTCAGGATCCTTATCCGGCTCCGCCGGAAGCATCAGGTTTTCTGCAAAAATGCGGCTGCATTCCGGAAACTGCTCCGCAGGGATCAGTATATCTTCATCTCCGGACGCCCGGTAATCCGGCTCCCGGTACAGGCTCCGGCATATCAGCCCCTTCACCACCAGAGGCGTCAGTCCGGCCTCTGCCAGCTTTTGATATAGCTGTAGAAACTCTCCGGTCTTCCGGCTTTGCATCATGACCTGCCGGATCACCTGCCCTTTGACTGCCAACACAAGCCCTTCCGGGCAGGTCCGGAAAGCCGGACAGCTATAAACCGCGTCATAGACCATCGGTAGGATCTGGTGGTGCTGGCTAAGCCGGAAGAATTCTGCCCACTCTTCCGCATCCAGCCCGTCCTCCCAGACTGCCTTTCTTCCTTTCAGGAAGCAGCAGAGCGCTTCCATCATTTTCTCACTTATTCTCCCAGGCATCTTTTTACCTCTTATCGTCGCATAATCCTACTATCTGCTATAAGTTCTTTTATTTCCTTTTACATGGTAAAATTTCCCAGGCCATACGTCAAGAGATAATCTCATCATTTTTATTGAATTGTTAAAACCGCGATCTCCGGAGGATTGTTGAACCGGGGAAGCTTTTCCTGATGCGTTCCCAGGCCGCTGGTCACAAACATCCGGATCTTATCCTTCTGATACATTCCATGGATATATTCCGGGAACCAGCCCTGATCCCCGCCGTAAAGCCCGCCCAGAAACGGAATGACCACCTGGCCGCCGTGGTTGTGTCCGCTGACCACCAGATCCACATCCCAGACCTTACTCGCATCTCCGAAGATGAAGCTGTCCGGGCGGTGGGCCAGCATGATCTTTAAGCTGTCCGTGTCCTGAAACTCCTGCAGGAAGGAAAGGGTATCCGACGGCGCCGCAGATGCGTCATTATTGCCATTTAAACCAAAAGCATAGTCATACATGCCGCCAATCCTGACCTTGTTCCCATTCACCTCTATATCCACATATGTTTTATCCAGCACGACTGCTCCTGCCGCTTCCAGTTCTCCGGTCAGCTCCGGATGTCCGTTTTCCATATAGCCAAGCTCGTGGTTCCCCAGTGCATAGTAGACCGGCGCCGTATCTATTAACTGCCCGATCAGCTCCAGCGGAACCGACGCATCTTCCGACGCCTCGTTAAGCATATCCCCGTCCATAAGAATGAGATCCGGCTGAATCTCCTCTATTTTCTCTGCCAGCCTCCAATTATCCGCTCCAAACTCATGGTCGTGAAGATCCGAGATCACCACCGCCGTGACGGCTTCTCCGCATTTCCCGGTATCTACTGAAAACTCATTCACCGCCAGATAATTATAGGATACAAAAACACTTCCGGCCACATAGACGATAAGCACAATGATGATAATAGCAATGACTTTCTTCACTTTATTTTCTCCCCATATCAGCTTCCAAAAGTTTATTTGACTATTATATACGCTTTCTCATTCTTTTATCAAGAAAAACCGGAACAATCTGGCAAATGATCAAAAGTCCGGACAGACTGCCTCTTTTCTATTGACTGTTTTGCTCGCCGGCGCTTATAATGACTACATAAGTAAGATTAAGGAGGACATCATGGAAAAATTACCGCAGATCTCAGCCGCAGAATATGAGATTATGAAGATTATCTGGGAGAGTTCTCCGATCAGCACCAACGATGTATGTGAACGAGTTTCAGAAGACCATCAATGGAGCAGCAAAACAGTCCACACGCTTTTATCCCGGCTGACAGCCAAGCAGGTCATTGCCTATGAACAGCGGGGGCGGATGTATTATTACTATCCCCTGATCTCACAGGAAAGCTATCTGTGCCAGGAAAACCACCTGTTTTTAAACCGGTTTTACAACGGTCAGGCCTCTGCGCTGCTCTCTTCTCTTTTATCCGGCTCCGAATTATCAGATGATGATCTGGAAGAAATGCACCGCCTGATCGATTCCAAACTGGGCGGAGGTGAAATGCTTTGACCTTTCCCATTCATTTTCTTCTGTGTAATATTGTGCTCACCGGTTTTCTGGGCCTGGTGCTGCTTTTTAGAACCGTCTTCCGCAGGCATGTGACCGCAGACAGCCGACGCCGCATCTGGTATATCTGGATGCTGGCGCTGGTTCTTCCTCTGGTGCCGGAACAGCTTTTCGATCCGGCCGGGCTTATTTATAAAATCCGGGATCTTCTTCCCTCTGCTTCTTCTGTGTCCGGTATTCCTGCGGAAACAAATGAAACCGCCATTACCTCCATGCAGCTGGGGCTGTCGGATTTTGCCTCATCACTGGACGGCAGCACGGCTCTGCCTTTGAGCACATTTCTTGCCGCCTTCTGGGGCATCGGATGTGCAGTCACTTTCTTATGCTTTATCATCCAGATTTATAAGATCTATATGCTTAAAAATTCGGCCCGCCGTATCACCCCCGAACAGGAACCGGATCTTTATGCTCTTTATTCCTCATGCATGCGAAAGGCCGGTGTCCGTCGCCAGGTGGATCTGTACACATCCTGCCGCATTGAAAGCCCTGCCTCCTGCGGGATTCTCCGTCCCACAATCTTCATTCCGGAGGATCTGGACATTCTGCTGTCCGCTGATGATATCCGCTTTATTTTTCTGCATGAGCTGCAGCATCTGAAGCACAAAGATGCCATCCTCAATGGCTTAAGCTGTATCCTCCAGATCCTGTACTGGTTTCATCCCCTGATCCGCTACAGCTTTACCATCATGCGCCGGGACTGCGAGATTGCCTGCGACCATGCTGTAATCCGCACGGCAGGCAGGGAGCAGGCTGCAAGCTACGGACACATGCTGATCCGCTACGCCGGAAGCCTGCGGGATCATGCATTTCTCTCTCCGCTCTCCAGCCTGGGCGGAGACAAATCCGCCGCACTACGGCGGATAAAAGAGATTGCGGAGTACAGACCGGATACCAGGTCCCGGAAATGCAGAAGCATTGTCATTTTACTCCTGACAGCACTGCTTCTTTTGGCGGCAAGTCCGTTTCTGTCAGTCTATGCTTTCCCTGACAGTACGTTTGATCTTTCTGATCTTTCCGCCAAACAGCTGGAGCAAATAGATCTCTCTGCCTGTTTTGCAGAAACGCAGGGCTCCTTTGTCTTATATGATGTAACGAAAGACCAGTGGCAGATATACAATGAAAAGTTGAGTACTCGCCGTGTATCCCCGGATTCTACTTTTAAAATATACAGCGGCCTTTTTGCTCTGGAAGAGGGACTTATTACGCCGGAGTCCTCCGGACGGGAATGGAACGGAACAGCATATCCCTTTGAATCCTGGAATCAGGATCAGACTCTTGCCACTGCCATGCAGAATTCTGTAAACTGGTATTTCCAGGATCTGGATCAGCAGATGGGGACTTCAGCTTTATATTCCTACTATCGTCAGGTCTCCTATGGGAACTGTGATCTCTCTTCCGGCACAGATCACTACTGGGCGGAGGCTTCTCTGAAAATTTCTCCGGCAGAACAGGTTCTCCTTTTATCCAGACTGCTCCAGAACAGATGGGGATTTGATGAAGAAAATATCCAGGCTGTCAAAAACGCCTTGTTTATTGCAGATACTCCTCTTGGAAAGCTTTACGGCAAAACCGGCACGGGCCTTGAAAATGGAAAAAGTGTAAATGGCTGGTTCGTAGGTTTTCTGGAAAATGAAGGACATATCCGCTGCTTTGCCACGAATATCCAGGACACAGCCGGTGCGGACGGCACTACTGCAGCAGAGATCACCCTGGAAGTTTTAAATTCCCTATAAAAAGCAGGATAAGACTCCGCCGCATCCCTTCCACGAAATTCAGGATGCGGCGGAGTCTTATTTACGTCTACCTTTTATTCTTCTATACCTTGATCTTTTCTGCAACTTCGTATCCAAGGACCAGTCTTATGTCCTGCACTCCTATGATCACACTGTCCCGGCACTGCTGGATCACCCTGATCGTGCTGCCCTCTTCCACATGACGGCTATGCAGGAACTCGAGTACATCCGGCAGACCGAACATCCATTTAATGGTGTAAGACTCTCCTTGTCTCGCATTTGACAACGCCTGCATGATATCCCTCCTTTTTCTAATTTTAGAAAACAGATACAGGGTTAGTCAATCGCAATCTTTGTTGCATAAAACAAATCCTATCCAATATGCTCCGCCAGGTAAAACCCTGCGGCCACTCCCGCCAGACAGAGCACCATGCTCAGGACCATGTAGGCCACCGCAGTCTTATAATGTCCCCGGTTCAAAAGGTCGTATGTCTCCAATGAGAATGTCGAAAATGTTGTAAAGCCGCCGCATACGCCCGTTTTCAGAAATAGCACCAGCTGTTCATTGCCCCCGCGGCGGGCCGCCACTCCTGCAATGCAGCCGATCGCTGCCGCGCCAAGCACGTTTGTGATCAGTGTGAGCGCAGGAAATAGTCCTTTATAAGGCAGAAGGCTGATAGCATAGCGAAGCGCCGCTCCAAGCGCACCGCCGGCTCCCACATATAAAAATCCAGCCATTTCTATTTCCTTCCTCTCGCCTCTTTATAAATCTGGTACATATCCTCCTGATCCAGCTTTTTGATACATCCAATGGTACGTTTTCCGAAATGACTGCATTTCTCGGCCAGTTCCCGCATCTGCTCTTCTGTAAGCTCGATCCCCATATCCCCGATACAGACCGGCATATCAAGAGCGTGGTAAAAATCCTCCATCGCTTCGATCCCTTTCTGTGCCGTTTTAAGCTTTTCCGCCTCTGGCTCTACTCCCATCACATTCACCGCAAATTTCGCAAACCGCTCAGGCGCATCGTCCATTACATAGCGCGCCCAGCTTCCCCAGACCGCTGCAAGTCCTGCTCCGTGAGCCACATCAAACATTCCGCCCAGCTCGTGTTCCAGCTGATGGCTTGCCCAGTCTCCGCCGCCGGTTCCACATCCGGTCAGGCCGTTGTGCGAAAGACTTCCGGCCCACATCACCTCTGCCCTGGCCTGATAGTTGTCCGGCTCATTCATCAGAATCTTTGCATTTTTCATCACCGTCCGAAGCAGATGCTCACTAATGCCGTCTGTCATTTCCATATTCTCGCTATGGTTGAAATAACGCTCCATCGTATGCATCATAATGTCCACACATCCGCTGGCAGTCTGATATTTCGGCAGCGTCATGGTAAGCTCCGGGTTCATCACGGCAAACCTCGCCCGGGCATAGTTGCTGCTGTATCCCCGTTTCAGCCAGCCTTCCTCTTTCGTGATCACGGATGAATCGCTCATCTCGGATCCTGCCGCCGCAATCGTCAGCACGACGCCGATCGGGAGGCAGGCTTTCGCCGTACGTCTCTTTTCATAAAAGTCCCACACGTCCCCTTCATTTGCCACACCGTATCCAATTGCCTTGGCAGAGTCTATGACGCTTCCGCCGCCCACGGCCAGAATGAAATCTACCTGCTCTTTCCGGGCAAGCCGGATACCCTCATACACGAGAGAAAGCCTGGGATTCGGCACCACGCCTCCCAGGGAAACATAAGAAATCCCAGCCGCATCAAGCGACCGGCATATCCGTTCCAGCAGGCCGCTTCTTACCACGCTCCCGCCGCCATAATGGACCAACACTTTTTTACAGCCCTGCTCCGCTGCCAGCTGTCCCGTCTGCTCTTCTGCCCCTCTGCCAAAGATGATTTTTGTCGGTGTATAATACTGAAAATTTTCCATCAGTTTTCTCCTTCCTCTATATGCCTCTTCTCCCTGCCTTCAGATCATAATAGAAAATATACTGCTGCATCACTCCCGCACATCCCTGATATCTCGTAAAAGGAAATCCTTCTGGGTAATGGAGCTCCAGCGCCTTTTTAATATGCGTATCCACAGGAAATGCATCCATCTGATGCAGGGCAAACAGGCAGATACAATCCGCTACCTTGCCACCGATTCCCGGAAGGCGCACAAGCTCTGCTCTGGCATCCTCATAGGCCATGCCTTTTAGCTTTCCCAGATCAAAATCTCCTTCCGCAGCCATCCTTGCCGTACCACAGATATATTTACTCCGGTATCCCAGCTTTAACTCCCGTAATTCCTCTTCCGACACGCCTGCCAGCGCCTCGGCATCTGGAAATGTATCGTAAAAGCCTCCCTCCGGAGTTTCTTTTCTCCTGCCATATTTTTCGCACAATGCCCGGATCAGTCCCTTAATACGGGGAATATTATTCTGCTGGGAAATAATAAATGTAATGATCATCTCCCATACGTCCTGCCTCAGGATCCGAATACCCTGTCCAAACCTGGCCGCGGCTTTCAGATATTCATCTGCTTCGTCAATTCGCCTGGCATAATCGGCATAAGACGCTGAAAGGTCAAAATATTCTTTCCATACCTCTTCGTACTCTTCCTTTGAACAGTGTAATATCGTTCTCCCCGTCTCTTCCGGCTGCCCCTGCTGTCTGACTTCAATTTTCAGATACTTGCCACCTGCCAGAAGCTCATATGTATTTTCCGATACCGGATCCAGCCGGAAACACTGCCCGGATTCACAGATCTGGGAAATAGAAAAGTAGTTATTATCGATAGTCACCATCTATCTTTTCATTCACCTCTTTACGCACTTTTTACTCCTTTGAACTTTCGGAAGCATTTTCATACATCGCCAGCTTCTTCTTAAGCTCCGCGATTTCCTGCTCCTGCTCGGAAATCTTCTCATCCTTCCTGTTAACTTCTTCTTCCCGCTCCTTCTTCAGTGCATCGATCTCCTCCTGCATTTCATCAATCATTAACTGTACCGTATTCCTGTCCAATTCACGTAACTCCTCCGAGAACATCCCCATCACCCTTTCCACATTCCGGCACAGCTCATAAATTTCCTGGTAGAGTTTTCCAAACTCCGGATACTGGTCAAGTAATGCCTCTATCGCTTCCGGATCATCTACGCTTAGGAATGTGAGCCATGCGTCCAGCTTGTTTCTAATACCTTTATTGTGCAGAAGATCCCGAAAGATGTCAAGGCAGACATAACAGAATTCCTGCAGAAGCTCAATCTCCGCGCCAGTGTCAGACACCTGAGTAAAATGGTGGATACATTCCTCCTTAAATCTCCGAAAGCTTTCCGGACTCTGTTCAAAAAATACGATTGTATATACTTTATGGATATCGCGGTAGCTAAACGCTCTTCCCCTTTCTCCACGTACGCGTTTATACTGGCGAAGGAGGAGGTCCGCCGAATAACAGGCGCTTCTTTGGCCTGAAAATTTATAACCGATCTTCTGCACCTCCACATTTGCAATACTATGATCCTCCAGCTCTACCACGATATCCATAATAACCAGAGAGCTTTCGTCCGCAATCCGTGTGGAATCATTAGGAAGTACTTGTAAAATCTTCACCTGCTGCCTTAGGATAAGAGACAATAATTCATTCAGGCGCTCTGGTGCATTTTCTGGGTTTAGGATTTCTTTGAAAAATGAATCATACAGGATTTTGACACCCCTGTTTCCGGAACAAAAATCCAGAAATTCTTCCTGCTGGCCTGCTGTCCAGCTTTGAAATAATTCTTCCAGCCGCAAATTTCTCCTTATAATGAGACGGACTTCTTCTTTCGACCGAATAATCGGAAAATGAGATTTTAAAGATTTTTTCACAGACGGATTCCCCCTTTTTAGAAATATAGAATTGAAAATAAATTGGAAAATAAAACGAAATTGTTAAAACGCTTCCAATTACAGAAGCAAAGAAACTTAAGAACCGGTTTTCACCGGATAGATAGTTATAACATAGCATATCCCTAAAAGGAAAGTAATCCAAATCCGCAAAAAGCGCCGCAGTCTCACCTTCTCAAGGTACTCCTGCGGCGCTTTGCTTTTTCACTTTCTGCTGTCTTAAGCCCTCTCGCTGTAGTGATGGGCCTCCTCCAGCATCATATCTTTTACTTTCATCAGACGAATCTGGGAACTTCTCTCATTCTCATCCAGCTTCATTGTGATATATTTGATCGTTGCCTGAGCCTCCGGAATCGTCACATGCTCCAACGCATTTACACGACGTCTTGTCTTCTCAATCTCCGCCGCCATGCCCGCCGAGATCACATCTCCGAACACCCAGACCTGCTCACATTTCCCCATGAGCACCATGCCCATCTTTAAGCCAAGCCACCGCTCC
>OKSB01002957.1_pt1 | contig 14201 bp, 11 predicted proteins | sample 1601171 | NCBI WGS metagenome assembly OKSB01 (sample SAMEA3541496, study PRJEB24748) | human gut metagenome | biome: human gut; feature: human-associated habitat; material: faeces | place: China | collected 2012 | reverse complement strand
ACGACTAAAGTTATTTTCAAAAAGTTTTCACTGCACACTTGCAGCGTCCTGCTCCCCTTCTGCACCGGCCTGGGAGGAAGCCTCTGTCTCCCCTGCGGCCTCGCCGGAAGCGGTGCTCTCGGCTGCGGCCTCCGAAGAGGCTGCGGCGGAGTCGGCGGCGATGTCAGCGTCGTTCACGCCGCCCACGGTGGTGACACCGGTGAGCTGCTGTGCGGTGCTGACGGCGCGCTGTATCTGCGGGTCCGTGTCGAGGGTGTAGTCATAGTAGCTGGCCTGCTCGTCGGCAGTCAGCGGGCGCTCCACGTCCACGGTCAGGCCGGTGCCATCGAAGCAGGAGCCGTCGCCGCAGATGAGCTTTGCCACCGTGACCACGACGGCACTGCCGTCCGAGAGGCGCTGGGGGCTGCTCTGGATGGTGCCTTTGCCCATCGTGGTGCTGCCCACGAGGCGGGTGCCACACAGGGTGCGCAGGCTGGACGCAAAGAGTTCTGCCGCACTGGCGGTGTTCTCGTTCACGAGGCAGACGGTGGGCTGGCTGATGACCGAGTCGCCGGTGCTGCTGCCCAGCAGGGTGCGGTTGCCTGCCTTATCCTCCGCGTAGGCCAGTACGCCTTCCGGCGCGACGAGTTCGATGCAGCTGATGGCGTCGTCAAGGATGCCGCCGCCGTTGTCGCGCAGGTCGAAGATGAAGCTCTGGGCGCCGCTGGCGGTCAGGCTGCGGAGCGCAAAGTCCAGCTCACTGGGGGTGGAGTTATCGAACTGCCAGATCTTGATATAGCCCACATTGCCCTGCACCAGCGCGGAATCGACGCTGTTGGCCGTAAAGCCGGAGTGGGTCAGATCGGCGGTGTGCTGGGCGTTCTCGCTGTCCAGCCAGCCTACATTGACGCTCGTGCCGCTCTCGCCCCGGAGTTTGTTCTGGACAGCCTCCACGCTGCCCAGACTTTTGATGTCTGCGCCGTCGATGGTGGTGATGTAATCGCCCCGCTGGAGGCCGGCCTCCTTGGCAGGAGACTCGTCATACACTTTGATGACCTTGGCGTAGCCGGACTGGTCGATGGCCAGCTCCACGCCGATGCCCAGGATGGTGCCGTTCTGCACATTGACCAGCTCGGTGTAGGCGGTAGCGTTGTAGTAGCGGGCGTACTTGTCACCGGTGCCCAGCAGGTAGCCTGCGGTCAGGCGGTCGTACAGCGTGTTTTCGTCGATGGTGTAATAATCGTTGCTGCGGACGTAGCGGTCCACCTCTGCGATCTTGTTGTACATGCTCTCTTTTTCCTTGACGCTGCTCACCGTGCTGTCAAACAGACGCATGGCCACCAGCATGGTGATGGAAAAAGTGACCGTCATTGCCAGAATGACGATGGTCACGGTCATCCCTACGGAAATTTTGCGGTTCATTCAATGTCCTCCCCAGTTCAGACCAAAAACATCAGGATGACACTGCCCAGTACCGACAGCAGGAATGCTCCTGCCAGAATCAGACAGCCCACCCGAAGGATACGCTTGCGTTTTTGCTCGTTCATTTCGCCTTGTGGCCTCCTTTGACCCCTCGACTTCAATTACAGTTGTATTATCTTATTGGAATATAACCGCGGGGGTTGACCGCATTGGCCTTGGAGCCGCCCTTCCACACCTCGAGATGGAGGTGGTTGCCGGTAGAGTTGCCGGTGGAACCCACATAGCCGATGAGGTCGCCCTGGTTGACATACTTGCCCGCCGACGTTGCCACCGAGCGCATATGGCCGTAGAGGGTGGAGTAGGCGTTGCCGTCTGTCATTTTGCCGTGATAGATGACGACATAGTTGCCGTAGCCGCCGCTGGACCAGCCGGCCACCTGCACATAGCCGCTGGCGGCTGCGTAGATGGGCGTGCCTGCGGGGGCGGCAAAGTCGATGCCGGCGTGGAGCTTGTTGACGCCGGAGACCGGGTTCTTGCGCCAGCCGTACTCGCTGGAGATGCGGGTATAGCTCTTGAGCGGGCAGATAAAGCCGCTGAAGCTCAGCTGGGGCTTGCTGGCCGCTGCCGCTGCGATGAGCTTCTGGATCTCCTTCTTGACGGCCTCGTAGTTCATCTCGTCCGACTCGATGGCCGCCTGTGCGGCAGCCTGGGCCTTCTTGGCATCAGCAGCCGACATCTTGGCCGCCGAGATGCTGCTGTTCAGCTCGCTCTGCTTGGACTGCATCTGCTTGTTCTGGGCGTCCAGCTCAGCCTTTTTGTTCTGCAGCTGGGTGCGCTCCTCCACGAGCTGGGTGCGGTCGGCCACAAGGGCTTCCTTCGCAGCCTTCATGTTGTCGAGTATCTCGGTGTCCTTCACCGAGATGTCCTGCATGACCTCATTGAAGGTCAGAAGCTCGTACAGATCGTTCACAGACTGGAGCATGGCGACGCTGCCGCCGTCCCGCAGCTCCTGCATGGCGGCCATGTGGCTCTTGAAATCGTCCCACTGGTCGGCGATCTCCTGCTCTTTCCGGGCGATCTCATTCTGCTTGGCGGTGATCTCCTGCTCTTTGACGCCGATGCTGTTCTGCACCTCGGAGATCTGGCTCTTGAGGACGCTGATCTGGCTCTGGAGCACCGAGACTTTTTCTTTCAGCTCAGACTCGAGGGCCTTGGCAGCAGCTTCCTTCTTTTTGGCGTCGCTCAGCTCCGTCTTATGCTGCTTGATGGACGCAGAGATCTTGTCCAGCTTGTTTTGCAGCGAGCTCATGCTGGTGGCCGCACTGGCCGGGTAGACCGTCACGCTCAGCACGAGGCAGGCAGCGGCCAGAAAGGCGCAGGCGGCACGCATCATGGCCGAATGGCCCGACGGCTTTGCGTGGCGGGGCGGATGGTGCAGGACAAAGCCTGCGGAATGCTTGTCGTGGTACACAGTAGGCCCTCCTTACACGTTCAGGTGCTTTCGGATGGAGAACATACTGCCCAGACCGCCCACCAGAGCGCCGCCCGCGAGGCTGTAGGTCAGGATGGTGGGCCAGACATTTTCCAGCGGCACCAGAGCCGTACCCATGAGCATCTGCCACAGGCCGCCCAGCGTGGGCGACAGCTGAACGATGTAGGCATAGCCGCCGATGGTGGCAGCTGCCGTCAGGATGCCGGAGAGCAGGCCCATCGTCAGACCCTCGATGACGAAAGGCAGGGTGACGAGGGCGTTGGTAGCGCCGACATACTTCATGATCTCAATTTCACGGCGGCGGGCAAAGACGCTCAGCCGGATGGTGGTACCCACCGTGATGATGCTGACAGCCATCAGCACCAGCACCAGACCGCGCCCGACCTTGGTGACAGCCTGCTGGACCTCCACAAAGGTGTTGGTCATCTCGATGGGAGCCGTGACGCTGTAGACGCCGCTGATGTTCTCGAACTGCTTGCTGATGGTCTCCATCTGGCTCAGATCAGACAGGGAGACGCGGTAATTGGCCTTAAAGGGGTTGTCGTTCTCGAACTCGTTCAGCAGGGCGGCATAGTCAGACATATAGCCCTTGTACTGGTTGAGGACGTCTTCTTTGGACATATACTGCACCCGGCTCACACCCGCGGTGCCGCTGAGGGCATTGCCCACAGACTGGATGGTGGCGTCATCGGCCTCGGGGTCCACGTAGACCACCATCTCGTTCTGGCTGCCCAGATAACTCACCATGCTGTCCACATTGACTTCAATGAGGCTGGCGAAGATGTTCAGGGTCATACAGACGCTGAGGGAGGCGATGCAGGCGATGGTCATGGCCCAGTGCTTGCCGAGGTTGCGCACGCCGCGCCGGGTGAGGAACCCAAACGTAGAGATTTTCATACGTGCACCTCCTCGCCGAAGCTGGCCGGAACATCGGAGATGATGCGGCCCTGCTTCAGGGTGATGGTGCGGCGGTTGAAGCGGCGCACCAGTTCATGCTCGTGGGTGACGACAAGCACCGTGATGCCCATCTCGCTGACGCGTTCCAGCAGTTCCATCATCTCAAGGCTCATCTCGGGGTCGATGTTGCCGGTGGGCTCGTCCGCAATGACGAGGCGGGGGCTGTGGGCCAGAGCGCGGGCCACGGCCACGCGCTGCTGCTCACCGCCGGAGAGGAACTCGGGGTAGACCTTTGCCTTATCTTCCAGATGCACCAGCTCCAGCATGTAGTTGACGCGCTCTTTGATGTCTTTTTTGCCGATATTGGTGACATGCATGGCAAACGCCACATTCTCGTAGACCGTCATGGTGGGGATGAGGCGGAAATCCTGGAAGATGATGCCCATCTGGCGGCGAAGGAAAGGCACTTTGCCCCGGCGCAGCCGGGCGACGTCCTTGCCGTCCACCATGACGCGGCCCTCGGTGGGCAGCTCTTCGCGGAGGATGAGCTTGAGCAGAGTGGACTTGCCGGCGCCGGAGTGGCCCACCAGAAAGACGAACTCGCCGTCGTCTACGTGGAAGTCGATGTCCTCCAGAGCGGGAGTATCGCTCCGTTTGTATATCTTGGTGACATGTTCAAAATCTATCATGAGTATCTTGCTCCTGAAAAATTTATTTGGCACAGAAGTTCCAGACCATTACAAAAGAAACCGGCCAGCATCGGGGTCGAGCGGCCGGTTTCGGCGTCCGCAGCCGGAGCGGCTGAGACGAAATATCAATATTTGGCCGGGTTGTTGGACAGGTACTTCTTGACCATCAGCGCTACCTTAAAGACGATAGCGTCGTCGAACTCACGCAGGTCCAGGCCGGTCAGCTTTTTGATCTTTTCCAGACGATACACCAGCGTGTTGCGGTGGACGAACAGACCGCGGCTGGTCTCGGAGACGTTCAGGTTGTTCTCGAAGAAGCGCTGGATGGTGAAAAGGGTCTCCTGGTCCAGGCTCTCGATGCTGCCCTGCTTGAACACTTCGCGCAGGAACATCTCGCAGACCGTGGTGGGCAGCTGGTAAATAAGACGTGCGATGCCCAGATTGTCGTAGCGGATGATCTGCTTCTCGGTGTCGAACACCTTGCTGACCTCCATGGCGATCTGTGCTTCCTTAAAGGAAGTAGCCAGGTCCTTCACGTTGGCGATGGGGGTGCCGATGCCCACGACAGCCTTGATGTAATGCTCGCCGGACAGGGTGTCCACGATGCTGGCGGCCAGCTTCTCCATATCGGTGCGGTCGATGCCCTTGCGGATCTCCTTGACCAGGACGGTGTCCGTCTCGCTGATGTTGAAGACGAAGTCCTTCTGCTTGTCGGGGAACAGGCTGCTCACCACGTCGTAAGCGGAGATGTCGCCGCCGCTGGTGACGCGGACGATGAACACCACGCGGGAGACGTCGGTGGCAAAGTGGAGCTCACGGGCCTTGGCGTAGATGTCGCCGGGCAGGATGTTGTCCAGCACCACGTTCTTGATAAAGTTGGCTTTGTCGAACTTCTCGTCGTGATACTGCTTGATGCTCTGCAGGCTGATGGACAGCACAGCGGCAAACTGGCCCGCAGTCTCGTCCGCACCTTCCACAAAAACGGCATAATCGTTATGCTTTGCGCTGGAGAACTGCTGGTAGGTGTAGCCATCCCGCACGAAGCGGTCACCGGCCGTCAGACGCTCTGCCATAAAGCCCTCGCGCACCTCACCGATCAGATTCAGCTCCGAGCAGGAGATGACAGCGCCGGTCTCATCCACCACGCCGACCACGCGGTCGATCGCGTCCTTCATCTGGTAGATCACGCTCTGAAATACTCTATTGGCCATAAATGGATACCCCTTTTCCTCTCTTGTGCAAACCGCAGGTGGGCGGGATTGTGATTTTTAACAATTTCGCCGCATTACATTTTATATTTTACACAAAAGAATTTACTTTTGCAACATATTTCACCAAAAAAAATTCTTCTTTCTTGGTGAAATTATCTTTCGGGGTCATTTTCGGGCCAAAAAGGGCCTTTCTGCGTGGTTCTGAGGGCTATTTTACCGGTAAAATGTGATACTTTTTTGAAAACCGGGTGAAAAGCAGTCCTTTACCTTGCTTTTCTGGAAAGCGTCAGTTTTGAGGATGCACTTCGCAATGCGGTCTCTCTGGGCGGCGACAGCGACACCCTTGCCTGCATCACCGGCGGCATTGCCGAAGCCTTTTACGGGATGCCGCAGGAACTGCGGGACGAGACTTTGAAATGTCTGCCGGAGGATATCCGGGAAGGATATGAGCTGTTTCGGTGGAACATCGGCCAGAGATAAGACATTCGGAGAACCAAGGAGCAGATACAACACACTCGTGATGTGAAGTATCTGCTCCTTGGTTTTTAATAAGACTCGATGAAGGGTGTCTTGCATCGGCCTGAAAAATCCGATATACTGAACCCAGAGAGTATATCGAATTTTTTGGGAAAAGGAGAGAACGGTATGGAACATCTTTATGAAAAGGCACTGGAAAGTGCGGAATATATCAAGACGCACACGAAAAAGCGCCCGAAGATCGCGGTGGTGCTGGGCTCCGGCCTTGGCAAGCTGACCGCGGAATTTACGGACACGGAAGAACTGTCCTACAAGGATATCCCCAACTTCCCGGTATCCACGGTGGCAGGACACAAAGGCGCATTGTTGGCTGGCAAGCTGGGGGACACGGAAATCTACGCCATGGAAGGCCGCTTCCATTTCTATGAGGGCTACTCCATGAAGGAAGTCTGCTACCCGTTCTATGTGTTCAAGCTGTTGGGCGTGGAAAAGGTGGTGTTGACCAACGCCTGCGGCGGCATCAACCGGGAGTTTGCGCCGGGCACCCTGATGCTCATTACCGACTTCATCAACATGATGGGCACGAACCCCCTCATTGGCCCCAACGATGAGCGCTTCGGCCCCCGCTTCCCGGACATGACCGAACCTTACAGTCTGGAACTGCGGAACCTTGCCAAGCAGACCGCCGATGAACTGGGCATTGCCTACAAGGAGGGCGTTTACATGGGCTTTATGGGCCCTTGCTATGAAACGGCGGCTGAAATTCGCGCCTTTGCGGGGATGGGAGCCGATGCCGTGGGCATGAGTACCGTGCCGGAAACCATGGTCTGCAACTACATGGGCATGAAGGTACTGGCCGTCAGCTGCATCACTAACATGGCCACCGGCATCCAGACGGTCAAGCATAGCCACGCCCGCGTGCTGGAGATCGCAAATCAGGCAGGCGATACCCTGTGCCGATGGCTGGGTACGGTGCTTCAGAGAATGGAGTAAAAAAGATGTGCTCTGTGTCAACGAGGTGGAAGCCTGCGCCCTTGCCGGAACCGAGACCTTTGAAGCGGACGCTGTTTTGACCCTGCTGCACGAAAAATACCCGCAGACCCGTCTGCTTCTGACAGCCGGGAGTGCGGGCAGCTACTATCTGGATGCAGAGCGGCGGCTGTTTGTCCCCTGCGAAAAGGTGCAGGCCGTGGATACTACAGCTGCCGGGGACACTTACAGCGGCTATTTTCTGGCGGGCCTTTGCAGCGGCAGTTCAGTAGAGGACGCCATGCGGCTTGCTACCAAAGCAGCCGGAATTGCCGTGCAGCGCAAAGGTGCAGCGGCATCCATCCCGGAAATCAAAGAGTTGAAATGAATGATACAGAAGGCCATGTGGATATTCTGGTCTGCATGGCGGGCACCGGCGGCACGGGTTTTGGCACAGCAAGTTATCTGCGCAGCCGCAACCCGAATCTGCAAGTGGTTCTGGTGCAGCCCCATCCGGACTCCCGCCTGACCCCGGAGCACCCGGATGCGCAGATCATAGATGGCGTTTTGCCGGCGTATGATGTGCCGGAAAGCGCACTTTCCGACTATCTGCGGCCAGACTGGAGCGATGCGTGCATCAATGTCCGCACCGAGGAAGCCTACGAAACGGCCCATGAGGTGCTGCGGGCGGAAGGACTGTTTCTGGGCACATCGGCAGCAGCGGCTTTGCACGCAGCGGTGCAGGTGGGCCGCAGACCGGAGAATCAGGGAAAGAACATCGTGGTCATCGTCCCGGACAACGGCATGAAATATCTGTCTACGCCGATGTACCGGCAGAAATGATAAAAACACGATGATACGACTGAACTTTGAAAAGATTGCATAGGATTTTATAAAAGTATTATTCTTTTATGAATTTTAGCACTCTTCTATTGACACTGCTAATTAACAGTGCTATAACAGTGGCGTGCTCAGGAGGAAGGGCAAAAGGAGAGCCGCTAGGCTCCCCGGAAAGCCCTTCTGAATGGACGCTTCAGATTTTTTGCCCCGACCCGAACGCCGGGATTGGAGGAATGATTTATGCTTATGCCGACTGTTTTCCATGAAAATTTGTTCGATGATTTCTTCGATCCGTTCTGGAATGACGCTTCGATTGAACGCATGATGAACCGTGAGGCTCGTGATACGTTTGGCAAGCGCGGTGCAAACATGATGAAGACCGATGTCAAACAGACGGACAACGGCTACGAGGTGGCCGTTGATCTGCCGGGCTGCAAGAAGGACGATGTTCAGATGGAACTGAACGATGGCTACCTGACGATTCAGGCAGTGCGCAGCCACAGCAATGATGAGAAGGATAAGGACGGCCACTATCTGCGCCGTGAGACCTTCTCCGGCACCTGCGCCCGCAGCTTCTATGTGGGTGAGGGTGTGAAGAAGGAGGACATCCGCGCTAAGTTCGAGGATGGCATCCTGCGCATCTCGCTGCCTGCCCCTCAGCAGACGAAGGCTTTGCCTGAGAACCCGAATCTGATTGCAATCGAGTAAAACGCCGGCCGTGTGCGCCAAAGCACAACGCACATAAGATGCCCCGGAGAGCCGGTAGGCCCTCCGGGGCATTTTTTGTTATACAGCGCGCAAAGCCCTGACAGAAATTTTACCTGAATTTGATTGTATCCCTGCAGCAGTTTATTCAAGCAGGTCACCCCTGCGCCTGATAAACCACCTCAAAATATTCGCAAACGCATTTCATGCTCTCGTCAAAGGTGGTGCCGATCTCCGCACAGGCGGTCTCAAACGCCTTACGGTGAACCTCCCGCCATTGCGCGAGCGTGCCGTCCCCCTCAGCCAAAGCGCAGTCCTGCGTTACCTCCGCAAAGGGGATGATCTCAACCTTGACGGTGCGGGTAATGCAGCGCGGCTGCATCTGGCTGTCAAGCACTACGGTGTGGTCCCCGGTCTTGGGCAAAAGCTGCATCTGGGCCTGAAACAGGCTGTACAGGCCGGTGTTGGCGTGCTTTTTGCCGCTTATAATGCTGTCCAGTATCTCATCGGTGCCATTGCTGTCGTAAAAGCATACCGAATAGGCCGGAATATCCAGCCCGGAATCCCTGATAAACTGTTCGATCTGATCCATAGTACCCCCCAATAATTATTATAATGATACAACACCCATACCGGAAAGTCAATCGGACAATGCCCCGATTGTGTAACCGCAGCGGGCCGTGCATGCAATGCGTAAAATTGAGGAAAGCGGAATTATAATCAAGTTGATGTAAACAGATGTATAAAAACCCTTGCCCGGTCAAAAATGCGCAATATTTGCTGGGAAATTTCTATAACGCTGCCAAATTTTGGTTGTATAAAATAAAAAACTGTGTTATTATATAAAATAGTTGGTTGTGGTTTATCTAAGAGTAAGTCAAGGATGTAATGAATGATAGGCCCTGCAGCCGATGTTTACCTGAAGGGGAATTTGAATGAAAAAGAAAAGATGGAGCCGCCTGCTTGCCCTGCTTGTGCTGGGGCTTAGCGTGTCGCTGCTGGCCGGCTGCGGTGCGGAAAGCACCGAAGCCGCAGCGTCCAAAGAGGATGCCGAGACTATACAGGTCTACCTGTGGACAACAAACCTCTACGATACCTACGCGCCCTATATCCAGTCCCAGCTGCCCGATGTGAATATTGAATTCGTCGTGGGGCATAACGATTTGGATTTCTATAAATTCCTGCAGGAAAACGGCGGTCTGCCGGATATTATCACCTGCTGCCGCTTCTCGCTGCATGATGCCGCGCCGCTCAAGGGCAGCCTGATGAATCTCGCCATGACCAACGAGGCGGGCGCAGTCTACAACAACTATCTCACTAACTTTATGAATGAGGACGGCAGCATTAACTGGCTGCCGGTATGCGCCGATGCGCACGGCTTTGTTGTCAACCGCGGCCTGTTTGAAAAGTACGATATTCCGCTGCCGACCGACTATGACAGCTTTGTCTCTGCCTGTCAGGCGTTTGCGCAGGTGGGTGTGCGCGGCTTTACGGCGGATTATGCCTACGATTACACCTGCATGGAAACACTGCAGGGGCTGTCTGCCTCGGCGCTTGCCTCCTCCGCAGGGGTGAAGTGGCGCACGGCGTATTCCGACCCGGCCGATACGACCCGTGTGGGGCTGGATGAAACGGTATGGCCGCAGGTGTTTGCGCGGATGGAGCAGTTCATCACCGATACCGGGCTGAACCGCAGCGACCTTGAGAATAACTACGATACGATTGCAGAGCTGTTTGCAAATGAGCAGCTTGCCATGTATTTTGGTACCTCCGCCGGTGTGCAGCAATACCGCGACCAGGGGTTGGACACGGTTTTTATGCCGTTTTTTAATGATAACGGCGAGAAATGGCTGATGACCACGCCGTATTTTCAAATTGCGCTGAACCGCGAGCTGGAAAACGATGAGGCGCGCCGCAATAAGGCCATGCGGGTGCTGAAGGTCATGATGTCGGCCGATGCGCAGAACCTTGTCTGCGCCGGACAGGATACCTTGAGCTACAGTCAGGATGTGCCCCTGCGCTTTACCGATGCACTGAGCGAGGTGCGGCCCGTGGTTGAAGAAAATCACATGTATATCCGCATTGCCTCCAACGACTTCTTTGCCGCCTCTCAGGAGGTTGTTTCCAAAATGATCGCGGGCGAGTATGACGCCGCGCAGGCCTACCGCGCCTTCAATGACCTGCTTATTGAGAAAGAGCCTACGCCCGATGAAACGGTCTTGACCGTACAGAAGGGCTATTCCAGCATCTTCCACAAAAACGGCGGCAATGCGTCTTATTCAGCTATGGCCAATACGATGCGCGGCATCTATGGCACCGATGTGCTGATTGCCGCTGCCAACAGCTTTACCGGCAATGTGCGGCAGGCGGAGTATACGAAGAAGGAAGCCGCCGCTATGGTAATGCCGAACAATCTCCGGTCCTACCGGTGCGAGATGACCGGCGCCGAGCTGAAGGAAACCGTCAGGGCCTTTGTAGAAGGCTATGAGGGCGGGCTGCCGGTATTCAACCGCGGCTCGCTGCCCGTTGTCAGCGGCATTGCCATCGAGGTAAAGGAGAACGGCGGCAGCTATACGCTGACCGGCGTTACAAGGGACGGGCAGCCGGTGCAGGATGATGATACCTTTACTGTGAGCTGCCTTTCCACACCAAAGTATATGCAGCCCCTGCTGGCAGACGGCGGCAGCGCCTTTGAAGAAGAGGATATGACCGTCAGAAATGCATGGCTGGACTATGTTTCCGCAGGCAGCGCACTTCTTGCCGAGCCGGAAAGCTACATCGTTTTGAGGGATGAAAATGGCTGAGCAAAAGAAGGACGCCCGGTTTGGCCCGCGCATGAGCAAAAGTAAGAAGCACCGCATGAAAAGCCGCCTTGCCGCAGCGGCCGCTGTGCTGCTTGTGGTTGTTGCACTGGCCGCGGCCGGTATTCAGTATAACAAATTTGTGGCGCAGTCGATCTATGAGGAGAGCACCTCCCATCTGGCGGAGGTTTTGCACCAGTGCAACAAGATGCTGAATGAAACGGTCAACAAGAATATGACCTATCTGCATATGTGGTCCGGCTCTTTACGGCGTTTTTCTGATGAACGAGAAATCCGTGAGTTTATGGAGGCTGCCCAGCAGGAAACCGGCTTCACCGAGTTCTACTTCCTCTCGCCGGAGGGAAATTATATGACCGTGACCGGCGAGATGGGCTATCTGGGTCTGCAGGGCAATCTGGAGGAAAATATCTCGCAGGGAAACGATATAGTCATGAGCGCCGTCCTGCCCGGCAAGCCCCAGATGCTTGTATTTGCCTGCCCGGAAATGCAGGGCAGCTACCATGGCTTTGCCTATGATGCGATTGCCGTTGCCTATAATAATGAGGCAATTGTGAAGGTGCTGGATATTTCCGCCTTTCAGGACAGCGCTATCCGCTATGTAGTCCATTCCGATGGGCGCATTGTCATCAATGGCAAGGCGAACCCGGAGTATGTCATCTACAACATTTTTGCTGTCCTGCAGGAGTATTCTGACCTGACGAAGGCGCAGCTACGGGCGCTGGTAAGGGACTTTGAACAGGGAAACAGCGGCTCGGTGAGGGTCACGCTGGACGGTGTGCGCTATTACCTGACCTATGAAAGCGTCAATGTGCAGGATTGGACGCTGGTGGGCCTTGTCCCGGCTGACATCGTAAATGCCGGCATGAATACGCTGCAATCCAGAACCGCGCTGATCGTGGCGGTCATTACGCTCGGCCTTGCGATGCTGGCCATCCTGCTGATCCTGCAAAAAAGCCATACCAAGCTGCGCCGGAAAAATACTGAGCTTCTCTACCGGGAGGAGCTGTTTGCAAAGCTCTCGCTGAATGTGGACGATGTGTTCATGATGCTGGATGCAAAGTCTGCCCGGGTAGATTATGTCAGCCCGAATGTTTATCGGCTGCTGGGCCTGCCGGAGCAGGCGGTACGGCAGGATATTGAGGTGCTGAAAAACCTGCACCCGAAGGATGCCCCGGACCGGGATAAAGATTTCTTAGCGGGCCTTACAAGCGGGCAGCAGCGCGAATGGGAATTTGATTTTAATCATCAGCAAACAGGGGAACGGCGCTGGTTCCATATTATTGCCATGGGCAGTGAGGTCGAGGGCAGGCGCAAGTACATTCTTGTGATGTCGGACCGAACCGCCGACAAAAAGGTGAATCAGGCGCTCTCGGAGGCTGTTCGTGCAGCGGAAACTGCCAACCGTGCCAAGAGCACCTTCCTTTCCAATATGTCCCACGACATCCGCACCCCGATGAACGCCATCATCGGCTTTACCACACTGGCTGTCAGCAATGTTGACAACAAAGAAAAGGTGCGGGACTATCTGGGCAAGATTCTCGCATCGAGCAACCACCTGCTTTCCCTTATCAACGATGTGCTGGATATGAGCCGCATTGAGAGCGGCAAGATCCATTTGGACGAGACCGAGGCGAACCTCTCCGATGTGCTGCATGACCTGAAAACCATCGTCAGCGGGCAGATCCACGCCAAGCAGCTTGAGCTGTACATGGACGCAATGGATGTCACCGATGAGGATGTCTACTGCGATAAGACCCGGCTGAATCAGGTGCTTTTGAACCTGTTGTCCAACGCCATCAAGTTTACGCCTGCCGGCGGAACGGTCTCGGTGCGGCTCAAGCAGCTTACAGGTAAAAAGCGCGGCTGCGGGCAGTATGAGATCCGCGTCAAAGATAACGGCATCGGCATGAGCCCGGAGTTTGCCAAAAAAATCTTTGAGCCGTTTGAGCGCGAGCGCACCTCCACGGTGAGCAGGACGCAGGGCACCGGCCTTGGTATGGCCATCACAAAAAACATCGTAGACATGATGGGCGGCACCATCGAGATCCAGACGGAGCAGGGGAAGGGCACGGAATTTATTGTCTGCGTGCCGCTGCGCATCCAGTCGGAGCGCAGACCGGTCGAGAAGATCGCAGCGCTCGAGGGCGTGAAGGCGCTGGTGGTCGATGATGACTTCAACACCTGCGACAGCGTGACCAAAATGCTCATCAAGGTGGGTATGCGCTCGGAATGGACGCTCTCCGGCAAGGAGGCTGTACTGCGTGCGCGCCAGTCGATGGAGATGGGCGATGCCTTCCATGCGTATATCATCGACTGGCGTCTGCCGGATATGAATGGTATTGAGGTCACCCGCCAGATCCGCAGCCTTGGCGATGATACGCCAATTATTATTCTGACCGCCTACGACTGGTCTGATATTGAGGTGGAGGCCAGAGCCGCCGGTGTTACGGCGTTCTGCTCAAAGCCGATGTTCATGTCCGACCTGCGTCAGACGCTGATGACCGCCCTCGGCCAGAAGATGACCGGGGAGGAGGGAGAAGACCTGCTCCCCGACAAGAGCGAGGATTTCAAGGGCAAGAAGATTCTGCTGGTAGAGGATAACGAGCTGAACCGTGAGATCGCGGTGGAGATTCTGGGCGAGTACGGCTTCCGGGTCGATACGGCAGAAAACGGTGCTGTGGCATTGCAAAAGCTAAGC
>OKSB01002954.1_pt1 | contig 14205 bp, 8 predicted proteins | sample 1601171 | NCBI WGS metagenome assembly OKSB01 (sample SAMEA3541496, study PRJEB24748) | human gut metagenome | biome: human gut; feature: human-associated habitat; material: faeces | place: China | collected 2012 | reverse complement strand
TGGTGATGGGCCTCGCCGTAACCGTCATCGGCTATGCGGTGCAGGCCGCGGCCCATTCCTGGGGCGGATTCGCGCTTGCCGTAGTGCTGTGGACGCTGGGTGAGCTGGGCACATTCCCTATCGCCACCACTACGGTTGCCGCCATGGCACCCGCGTCGGCACGCGGCACGTACCAGGGCGTCTACAACGTAGTGTGGTCGGTATCGATTGCGCTGGCGCCGCTGATTGGTGGCTGGACCATCAGCAACTTCGGCGGTCGAACGCTGTGGATCGCCTGCACTGTTGTGTTGATTGCCGTGACCCTCGGTCTCAAGCTCACCAAAGGCTCGCGCGACCGCGCCATGGCCCGCAGTCTTCACGATTCGCTGTAAGCGTTATTCGGTTTGGAGATACGGGCAAGACCGCATATGGCGAGGGGTTCTTATCGAGAACTATTCTCTGCGCGTATGATGTATGGCATGCAATACATTCAACAAACCATCGTTGGCATTGATGGCAGCGAGGCGCGATTCTTTGGCTATGTGGCCGACAACAGCGAGGAGATGGAACCGGACCGTATACGCCCGGCCATCCTGATTTTGCCTGGCGGCGGCTACGCCATGACTTCTGACCGCGAAGCCGAGCCAGTGGCCCTGCAATTCCTGGCCAAAGGCTTCGCCGTATTCGTGCTGCGCTATTCGGTGCAGCCCAGCCGCTATCCGGTGGCTTTGCTGGAGGCTGCCGAGGCAATGCGCCTGATTCGCGCCAATGCGGATCAGTGGCATGTAAACCCCGCGCAAGTGGCCGTACTCGGCTTTTCCGCAGGCGGGCATCTGGCCGCCAACCTCGCCACCTCGGTCGGCGACGAAGACATCCGCGAACAGGGCGGCATAGACCCGGACGCCGTGCGCCCGAACGCGCTGATGCTCTCGTACCCAGTAATCACCGCCGGCAAGTACGCCCATCGCGGCAGCTTCCAATGCCTGCTAGGGGACCAAGCTCACAATCAGGCTTTGCTGGACAAGTTCTCCATCGAAAAGCACATCGATGCCAAAACGCCACCCGTCTTCGTCTGGCATACCATGACCGACGACGCCGTGCCCGTGGAGAACACGCTAATGCTCATCCAGGCCTGCCGGGCCGCCGGCGTGAGCATTGAGGCGCACCTGTTCCCTGAAGGCAGCCACGGCCTGTCCTTGGCCAATGCGGAAACTGCCGGTAACGGCTTCTATGCGCACATCGTCGAATGCGTGCAGTGTTGGCCTGATTTGGCTGAGGCCTGGTTGCGTCGCCTGTTCTAGGCAAAACGCTATTACGCTGTGCGCCAAGTGCGCCACGCGGTTATGGAATAATGGCAATCGTATGCATCGGCAGCAGTTGCGCCGGTGTCCATAACCGCGCAGTCCTGTGCGTCCAGCCGGGAGAGAAAACCCGGCAGCGGCCGCAAGGCTGACTACTCCGCGGCAATACCAAGGAGAACATTATGGATGATCTCAAAGATCAATCCGCAGTGTCCACGACCGCAACGAACGGGGTCGTGGAATCGGAAGAGGTGCGCGCACAGGAAGCGCTATTGGGGGATACTGATCCAAGTCTGACCAGCGCCGACGACGTGGCCAAAGCCCTGAACGTCGACCCATCCCACGGCCTGAGCGAGGAAGAAGCCAAGCGCCGACTGGCCAAATTCGGCCCGAACGAGCTCGCCAGCGCCCCGCCCGTACCGAAATGGAAGAAATTCCTGGCCCAATTCCAAGATCCGCTGGTCTACCTGCTGATCGCGGCCACTATTATCTCGGTGATCGCTTGGTTCATCGAAAAAGCCAATGCGCAGCCCGGCGCGGAAGGCGGCGAAGTGCTGCCGTTCGACGCCATCGTGATCATCTTGATCCTGATTGTCAATGCTGTGCTCGGCTATATGCAAGAAGCCAAGGCCGAGGCGGCCGTCGAAGCGCTCGCACAAATGACGGCCCCGCAGACCTCGGTGCTGCGCGATGACAAGGTCATGCGCATCAACACCGCCGACGTGGTCCCCGGCGACATCATCGTCCTTGCGGAAGGCGATTCGGTCTCCGCTGATGGCCGACTGGTCAACGCGGCCAGCCTGCGCATCGCCGAGGCTTCACTGACCGGCGAATCCGTGCCGGTTGGCAAGAAGCCGGACACACTCACCGAAGCCAAGGCGCTGGGCGACCGCGCCAACATGATCTTCAACGGCACTTCCGTGACGCAAGGCACCGGCCGCGCAATCGTGACCGGCACCGGTATGAATACGCAGGTCGGCAAGATCGCCGACATGCTCTCCGCCACCGAAGATGAGAAAACTCCGCTGCAGAAGGAGATGGATTACGTCTCCAAGATCCTCGGCATTGCGGTGTGCGTCATCGCTGTCGTGGTGCTGGTGGCGCTCGCCGTGCTGGAAGGCTTCAACGACGTCCATGACGTGATTGATTCCTTGCTGTTGGCTGTCTCGCTGGCTGTGGCCGCCGTGCCGGAAGGCTTGGCCGCCATCCTGACCGTGGTGCTGGCGCTTGGTGTGCAGCGTATGGCCGCGCACAACGCCATCGTCAAGAAACTGCATTCGGTGGAGACCTTGGGCTCCGCTTCCGTGATCTGCTCGGATAAGACCGGTACGCTGACCCGCAACGAGATGACCGTGGAACGTGTGGTCACCCCGTCCGGCGAAGTGCAGATCACTGGCACCGGTTACGCGCCGGAAGGCCGCATGGTTATGACCGGCGGCGTCAGTCCTGAATCCGAGCAGGCCCAGATTGTGGCCGATGAAGTCGTCGCCACGCTCGTGGCCGGCACGCTCGCGAACGACGGCGAACTACGCGAGGAGAACGGCCGTTGGGAGATTGTGGGCGACCCCACCGAAGTCTCGCTGATCGTGGCCGCACGCAAGGTCAAGGCCGATCGCAAGATCAAGCGATACACGCGCGTTGGCGAGATTCCGTTCACCTCCGAACGCAAGCGCATGTCCATCATCGCCAAGGACAGCACCGATTCAGACAAGCTCACCGTGTTCGCCAAGGGCGCGCCCGACGTGCTGTTGAGCTACTGCACGCGCATCCGCGTGGGTGGTCAGGTCCGTAAGCTCACCGAAGGCGATCGCCAGTCGATTCTCGCCACCGTCGAACGTCTCTCCTCCGAGGCCTACCGTACGCTTGGCGAGGCCTGCCGTCCGCTGGAAACCGGTTCTTTGGCTGATGTGCCCGGTGTAAGCGTCAACGCTGCAGGCCAGGTGTCCGACATCGCCGATCAGGCCGAAGCCATTGAAACCGATCTCATCTGGAATGGCATGGTCGGCATTATCGATCCGCCGCGTACTGAGGTGCGCGACTCCGTGACCGAGGCCCATCGTGCCGGCATCCGCACGGTGATGATCACCGGCGACCACCCGCTGACCGCCGCCCGCATCGCCTCCGACCTTGGCATCATCGCCAAGGATGGCAAGGCCCTGACCGGCGACCAGCTCGACCAGCTGCCCGATGAGGCCGCGCTCGACAAGGCCACGTCCGAAGTGTCCGTGTACGCGCGCGTGGCCCCCGAGCACAAGCTCAAGATCGTCGAATCCTTGCAGCGCCAAGGCAACATCGTGGCCATGACCGGCGACGGTGTGAACGATGCCCCGGCAGTCAAGTCCGCGGACATCGGCGTGGCCATGGGCATCACCGGCACCGAAGTGACCAAGCAGAGCGCCAAGATGATTCTGGCGGACGACAACTTCTCCACCATCGTGGCCGCCGTACGCGAGGGTCGCGTGATCTTCGACAACATCCGCAAGTTCCTGCGCTACCTGCTGAGTTCCAATGTGGGTGAGGTGTTCACCGTGTTCCTCGGTGTGGTGTTTGCCGGCTTCCTCGGCATCCGCCAGCCGGAAACCGTGGGCGTCACCGTGCCGCTGCTCGCCACACAGTTGCTGTGGATCAACCTGCTGACCGATGCCGCGCCGGCGTTGGCTATGGGCGTGGACCCGCAGACCGACGATGTGATGGGTCGTAAACCGCGTAAGGTGACGGACCGCGTGATTGACGCCTCCATGTGGGGCGACATCATCTACATCGGCGTCATCATGGCCATCGTCACGCTGATTGGTATGGACATGCACCTGTCCGGCGGCTTGTTCACCGACCGCTCGGTGGATGCCATCGGCCATGAAGCGCAGATGACCGAGGCCCGTACGATGGGCTTCACGATTCTGGTGTTTGCCCAGCTGTTCAACGCGCTGTCCTCCCGTTCGCATCTGCAGTCCGCATTCGTGGGTCTGTTCTCCAACAAGTGGCTATGGGGTGCGATTGGTTTGTCCGTGGCGCTGCAGCTCGTGGGTATTTACGTGCCGTTCCTCAACGGTCCGTTCGGCACCGTGGCATTGAGCCCGATGGCTTGGGTGGAATGCATCTGCCTGGCCGCAATCGTGCTGATTGCCTCCGAACTGCGCAAGATTGTGCTACGCGCGATGGCCAAGCGTTAAGCCATCGCAATAGCCCTGATTGTGGGCATATAGCAGTGGGCCGGGCTCTGGTATTCAGAGCCCGGCCCACTGCTATATCCAAACGGCTCCTCATGGGGCGGTAACTATCCCATGGGGCGGTGATTTCCTCATGGGGCGGTCGCTGAAAACGGCATTATTCCGCGAAAAAGGGAAATGTGCTAACCGCCACATGAGGAAGTTACCGCCCATGAGAAACAGGAGAACGCTGCAGACCTCAGTTGTGGCTGCCGTCGGTGCCGTCAGTAGAGGTGGAGTTGTCGCCGCCGTTATTGTTGGACTCGTCTTGAGACTTCTGCTGTGCCTCTTGGTCGGCCTTCTGCTGAGCCTCTTCCTGAGCTTGCTTGGCGACATCTGCCTGCTGCTTGGCCTGCATCGAGGCGGTGACGTCGGACTCGGCCTTCTGCAGTTTAGAAATCGCATTGTTGACGTCGGATTCGGACGGACTGGTCCCGTTCATCACCGTATTGGCCTCGGTGATGGCGTTTTGCAGCGCGGTGCGGGTGTTTTCATCGGCCACACTGCCCGCGGAATTATCCAGCGTGCCCTGCGCCTGCGAAATAGCCGAGCTCAGGTTCGATTTCAGTGTGTTGGTATCGGCCGTCGCCTTTGAAGTATTAACGGCCTTGATCGCATTGTTGATGGCATCCGTCTTGTCAGCCATGTCGCTGGCATCATTCTGCAGCTCTTTAGTGTGAGACTTCAACTCAGTGGCGTTGAGGCTGGAATCGCACTTGGCGGTGTCAGCCGGATTGCCGGCGTCTTGCAACGCCTGATTCAGCGTGGTGAGCGTATTGGCATCGGCCACATCGCTGGTGGATGTTTGCGCGCTGGTTTGGCCATTGGATATGGCGGTGGTGAGCTTCTTCTGAGCATTCGTGTACTGCTTGGCCGCTACCTTGCACTCGGCCAATGCCACGGCTTGGCTTGCCTTGCTGCTGTTGGAATGCCACCAGAGCAGGCCGGCGACAACCAGCGCTATCACGGCGACTACTGCTACGGCAATGCTGATGATCTTGCGGGTGTTCTTTTTGCCGCTACCGCCGTGACGAGGCTCGGCGCCATCGGAATCGTCCTCATCGGAGACCTGATCCAACGGAATGGAGGGAGGCATCACAGCAGGCTGAGCCTGTGCCGAAGCGGCCAGGGCGGCCGGTTGGAACACCTGTGTGGCTGCAGCATCATCGGCAGACGCTACTTGCGTTGCCGGCATGGTAACGGTCTCACCGGATACGGTGGATGATGCGCCGTATGCCTGTGCGGCCGCGGTTTCGGCATTCGGCATGGCCTGAGCTTCGAAAGGCTGTGTTGCCATGACCTGATCAGGCTGGAACGCTTGTGTTGCCTCGGCATCTACCGCAGGCTGCTCGGCCTGATTGGGTTGGAACGCCTGTGTCGCGGCGTTTGAAGCTACCGAAACAGGCGATGTCGCCGGTGCCGCTGGTGCTGCTGGCGTCACTGGCGCTGTCGGTTCCACCGGGCGGAAGCTTTGCGTCGTCTGATCCCAAACGTATTGCTGCTGGCCGGGCGCAGCGGCGATTGGTGTTTCGGATACTACTGGCTGCGTGGCTGCCGCCGGCTGTGGTGCTTGTGCGGCAACCGCAGCCAGGAATTGCGGCGAGAACGGTTGCGTCATGGCCGGATCGATGGGCTGCGTCGGCTGAGCGGCTTGTACGGTCGGCACAGCTTGCGTGGGTTGTGCGGCATACGCTGCTTGCGCGGGCTGCACAAACTGTGTGGGCTGCGCAGACTGCACAGCCCACACAGACTGCGGGAACTGCAGCGCCGGTATGTCCTGTGCCGCTGGCTGCGCACCATATGCTGCTGTCTCTTGCCCGGGAATCGGAGGAACCGTTGGCCTGACCGGCTTTTCGGGCTGCTGGAAGTCGAACTGGAACCCGCCATCGCTGTTGGTCATGACATCTCCTTGGGATTAAGCAAATGGCCGGCATCCGCCGGCCGAATGGTACGTCGCAACGCTCAGTCGTCGATGTGCGCGCGGTAGAAATTCTCGTAGGAACGGCTCGGCGTCGGACCCCGCTGGCCCTGATAATGCGAGCCGGTGCCCTTGGAGCCATAAGGGTGCTCAGCGGGCGAGCTCAGCTGGAAGAAGCACATCTGGCCGATTTTCATGCCAGGCCATAGTTTGACTGGCAACGTCGACACATTAGACAGCTCAAGCGTAATATGCCCCTCGAAACCGGGGTCAATGAAGCCCGCAGTCGAATGGGTGAGAATCCCCAATCGGCCCAGTGAGCTCTTGCCTTCCAGACGGGCGGCAATGGACGGGTCCAACTTGACGTATTCCCACGTGGAACCCAGTGCGAACTCGCCGGGGTGCAAAATCCACGGTTCGTCGGGAGCCACCTCGAACTGTTCGGTGAGCGCGCCTTGGTTTTCCGCCGGATCGACATAGGTGTAGGCGTGGTTATTGAACAAACGGAAGTACCGATCCAATCGCACGTCGATGGAAGCGGGCTGCACCATTTCGGGGGTCCACGGATCAAGTGAGATATGACCTGCGGACTGTGCGGCGAGAATGTCGCGGTCGGACAGCAGCATGTGAAAAACTCCTTGGGCAAATAAATACTGCCTTCAAGTCTAGCGCCTTGGGCGGAAACGTGAGAGGCTCCTCACGCTTCCGCGGTCCATCAATCGCAAGTATTCTCAGGTTTTTCTCAGAGAAACTTAGAGGTAGACCCAGAAAGCAGTGGTTATATAAAAGATGTCAGCGGAAAGCTGATCAGGAGCCGCAGCAGTTCCCGACAATTGAACCCCCTTTCTTCTTCTCTCTCCTTTCTCTCCCCGGCGGGCAACCGCCGGGGTTCTTTTTGTGCCCTGAATCATTCCCCCGAATGACCGCCATTCCCAAGCCATAGCGGTACACTAGCTGTGTAATCGGCAGGAAGGGGGGGCACCGATGGCCCGCAACGATGAGGACTACGATTTCTTCGGCGATGGTCAGTATGACGATTCGCGCAGCTCACGTCGTGCACAGAATCGACGCCCATCCAGGCGGGATGCCGGCCGGCGATTCGCCGCTACAAAAGCCAGCAGCCCAACGTCGATATTGTGCCGCAGACTTGCCGTTGTCAGCGGACTGCTAGCCGTCGTGGTATCGGCCACCTCGGCGGTTCATGAGATCGCGCCTTACGCCATTTCCTTTATGACGGCAGTGCCAGGACGATACATTGCGTTGATGGCGGCGGTGCTTATCGGCATCACCCTGATTCTGGTCATCGCTGCGCGAGTCACCATGCCTCGGTACGCCACTCACGGGGGAGTGGGCGCGGGCGGCATCATCGCACTGGTGTGCGCCATAGTTTGCTTGGTTATCGGCGTGGCCGTGGGCGTATTGTTCCCGGAAGGACTGATTCAGCAGTCGAACGACAAGGCACCCGTCGAAGATACCGCACAGATGGAGCAAGGCATCGAACAAGCTGCCGGCGCGTGCAAAGAAGGATGGCAGGGGCTTGATACGGGCGGTTTGCCGGGCATCACCACCGTACAGATGTGCACTGATCCGAGAGTGGCCTTCGTATCCTTTGAATCGGAATCGTCCGCAGCCATCAGCCGGGCACCTATCGAAAGCAAGATTTCCGAACTGCTGAGCCAATACGCTGATAATGAGCAAACGAAAGGTGATTGGCGATTGCTGAACGGCAAACGCTGGATGGTGTTCGGCGAGGCCAGCAAGATGACCGCACTGCAGCAGCAGTGGGGCGGCGAACTTGAGACAATCACCGCAGCCGCAGATACCGCAGACAGCGGTAACGCCTGACAGATTGCCGGTATCCCTTGAAAAGTCCCAAGGCGATTCGGCGCGGATTACCCAATGTGATTGAAATCATGGTCCATCGTTTTCCGCACAGCGCGCAAGACCTCTATATTGGAATGGTATGAGCAAAGAAGCGAATGCCAGCCAGCCTCTGATCGGCCGCGAATCCACCACTGTGCCCGGACGTTTTGGCGAGCCACTCACCGTGGAGCACAGCGTCACCTCGCGCGGCGGCTTCGACCAGCATGCCGCGCATCCGCTGTTCCTGTGCCTGCACGGATGGGGATCCAGCGAAGAAGACATGGCGGACATCATGCGCCTCATCGCTCCATATAACGATTTCGTGGCATTGCGCGGGCCGCTGACACTCGCGCCGGCCCGTGAGGGCAGTCTCGACCCCGGCAACTACGCGTGGTTCCACGATGCCCTGCCTATCGGCGATGATCGTGACTACGACGCGTATGCCGCCGCCACAGCAGTCGACCGATGGGTGGCCGACAACATTCCCGCCGACCGTGACGTGGTGCCGCTTGGGTTTTCGCAAGGTGGGCTGGTCGCCGTGCATTTGTTGCGTATCAATCCCGAGCGGTACCGGGCCGTCGTCTCCCTGTCCGGCTTCAACGCACCCGGTCAGGTGCCCGGCACGGCCCCCGCCGACTCTCGCCTGGCCGATTATGATATCCCCGTGTTCTATACGTACGGCAAGAACGATGGCGTAATCCCAAAATACGAACTGTTCGCCACCGCCGCTTGGCTGGAAGAGCATACGTGGCTGAAAACCAAGAGCTACCACGGTCTGGATCACAATGTGAGTCTTGAGGAGTTCGCCGATTTGCGCCAGTGGCTACTTGACAACGACATTACCTCTGGCGTGCTGTAGTCAGCCGCCATCACTGGAATTGGCGCGGCCGTCGCAGCAATCGGACATCGAGGGCGCTTGTGGCTGACTCGGTCATAGACTGTTCTCCCATGCGCGAAGTGAGCACTGCAAGCACTACTGCACATACTGAAGAGAATCATACGGAAATAGCAATCCCCAACTTGGCTCCCCTCAGAGAAGGGAGCCAGGGAAACTAGATGCCGGAATCAGCGTCCACTTGCATAACGTAGATGTTGCGCCTCAGGGAGCGGGCTTGGGCTCGGTTGATGTCGCCGGCTTCGTACATGTCCTGAATCATACCGAGTTCGATACCGTAGCTCTCGCGCTTTACGTCCTCGACCTGCGTGATGGTTTCCGTAGTGCCGCTCATGGTCGGACGTGCCTGCAATGAAGCCTCGGCACGACGATAATCCAGCAACAGTGCCGAACAATGCTCGGTGTTGTACGTATCCTGGCCCATCTCGTCAATAAGCCGGCCGATAACATGATGAATCGCCTCGACCTGCAGTTCGCGGGTGCGCGCGAAAATCTGGTCCTCGCTCACCAATGGCGTGGTGTGGCGAATCTTGGACACCGTGCGTTTGGCGTAATTGCTCATCTGCCGCTGGAACATGCGTACACGACCGCGAATCTGCGATACCGCGTGCCCCAAAGTCGGATCAGTGGAAGTGTGACGCAACGTATTCATAATCTGGTCAAGCATGCGCTCGCAGGTTTCGACGTTCAGCTCTTGCGTGGCCGTATCCGCCGCCGGATGTGCTTTGGTGTCGGCAAGCCGGTCGCGCACGAATTCCTTTTCCCAATGCAGCGCTTCGATCTGCAATTGCTCGAATCCCTGGGGATCGGTATCGCCGATGCGCTGCTGCAATCGTCCGATGCGCTTGGTGTATTGGTCGATTACCATCAGAATCGCACGGCGATTCTCTGGCGTGATGCGTCCGGTCAATTCCTCCACCGTGGCGCGTAACACATCGATGGTCACCGGAATCATTTCCGCGCTGGGATCCTTGCCACGGTTCGGGGCCAATAGCGGTAACAGGAAGTTGGCCAGCAGCAAGGTCACGATAATCACGCCTGACGCAATGAAAATCAGCTCGTCACGCATCGGGAACGGCGCACCGCCGGCAATGTAATACGGGATGGTAAACATCAATGACAGCGTGATGGTTCCCTTGGGGCCGCCAAAGGTCATCACTGCGGCCGAGCGCCAGCGTTCGGGTGTCATTTTGCGGCGCTGGCCGGTGATTGTATCTCGCGCAACGCGCAGCATGGCCGCAATCCAGAAGAATCGAAGCGCGATTACCACCAGAGTGACCAGCAGAATAATGCCGATCAGCGCGATATTGCTGATATACGGGTCAGACCAGCTGGCCATCATGGCGCGCGGCAGCTGCATGCCCAGAAGAATGAACACCGCACCGTTGAGCGAGAAACTCAGCACACCCCATACTGAAGTGGAAACGATATTCGTACGTGCCACATTCGGCCCCACGCCGGTACGGTCGAATCGGATGAACAGGCCAGCGGCCACCACCGACAGAATGCCGGACACATTGAATTCCTCCGCGCCCAAATACAGCAGGAAGGGCAGGAACAGTTCCATCAGAATACGTGTGGTAGTGGTTTCCCAGCCGAGGGATCGCACGGTCTCGAATAGCCAGTTGGCCGCTGCTGCTATCACCAGGCCAAATAAGGTGCCGCCAAAGAAGGAGATCACGAATTCGCCGGCGGCCTGCCCCACGGCGAATTCTCCAGTGAAGGCGGCGGCCAGAGCGAACTGGAAGCCGACGATGCCGGAAGCGTCATTGAAGAGTGATTCGCCTTTCAGCACGCTGCGCTGACGCTGCGTCAGCGAGGCTTCTTTACCGAGGGAGCTGACGGCCACCGCATCGGTCGGGCCGAGTGCCGCGCCGAGTGCTAAGGCTGAGGCTAAGGTGATGGACGGCCAGACGGCATGCAAAGTGAATCCGACCGCCGCCATCGTGACGATAGCCAGTCCGATAGCCAGCGATAGGCTCAGATCCAGCGTTTTCAGCAACGCCGACTTATCGATTTCGTGGGCTTCCAAATACAGCAATGGCGCGATAAACAGCACCATGAACAGTTCCGGGTCGAGCGTTGCATCCGGGAAAAACGGCAGATACGTAACCAGCACGCCCAGCACAATCTGGACCAGCGGCGTGGAGACTTTGGGCACGAAGCGACTGACAAACGAGCTCACCACCACCGCCGCAATGATGCATAGGATGAGCTCAAATACCGCCATGTTGCCGCCTTCTCCCTTAAATTTTTCTCCACCAAAAGTATATGGGAACCATGAAGAAAACGTTAAGCTTGCGGCCGATTATGCACATCATGAGACGATATGAGAAAAGGCATACACTCGTTGGTATGGAATATGACGAGGCGATGCGCTGCGCACTGGAACTGGCCGGTCAGGCCGCAGCCGCTGGTGACGTACCGGTTGGTGCGGTGGTGCTGGATGCGGCCGGCCAGATTGTCGGGCGCGGATACAACACGCGTGAGGCTGATGGCGACCCGCTTGCCCACGCCGAAATCATCGCCATGCGTCAGGCGGCCCAAGCCTTGGGCGCTTGGAATCTCGCCGATTGCACGCTGGCCGTCACACTTGAGCCGTGCCCGATGTGCGCGGGTGCCTGCATCCAGACCCATATCGGCACCATCGCGTTCGGTGCCTGGGATCCCAAGCTCGGTGCATGCGGTTCGATTTGGGATATTCCGCGCGATCCGCATATCGGCCATAGTCCTGAAGTGCACGGCGGCGTGCTGGAAGGCGAGTGTCAGTCCATCCTGACTGATTTCTTCGCCCAGCGGCGATAGACACGGACGCATTACTTACCTCACGCAACCAACACGCGGCACCAAGGCAACATATTCCATTTCTTCTACCATCGAAACCAGTAGTGCAATGCAAATCCACACACGTCGAAGGAGACAATATGGCCGAGAACACCTCCACTTTCACCGGCGCCGCCGCTGACGGCACCGCACTCACCGCCGTCTACCTGACCCAGCCCGCCGCCAATGTGGCGATCGGTCTGGTGTTTGCCGGCAGCGACCTGCCGCACATCGTCCACTGGGGCCGCCCGCTGGCCAAGCCCGACACCCTGCTGGCCGCCTATGACGCCCTGAAGCCGCAGCGCGTGTCCGGCGCGCTCGACGACACCGTCTGGCCGTCCATCCTGCCCACCCAGGCCGAAAGCTGGATCGGCGAGCAACGCGTGGTGCTGCGCCGCGCCGGCGTCGAGCTCTTCCCCAAGTTCACCGTGACCAACATCGAGACCGGCGGCGTGCTGGAAGCCACCCTCGATGCCGTGTCCGGCGAAAGCTACACCGATGTGGCCGGCCATGCCCGTGCCACCGGTCCGGTCCGCGTGCCCGGCGTCATAGTCACCGCGCGCGATGAGGAGCAGGGCGTGGAAGTCGAATGGCACCTTGAACTGCTCCCCGGCGGCCTGGTCCGTCAGAAGGCCACCGTAACCAACCTGTTTGGTGCAGACGCCGGAGCCCCGCTCGAGATCGGCAAGATCGAGCTCGGCTTCCCGCTGCCCGAATCCGCCGGCGAAATCCTCACCACCACCGGTCACCATCTACGTGAACGCAGTCCGCAGCGCCAGCCGCTGACCGTCGGCCGTTTCGAAAAGCCGCAGCTCGCCGGCCGCCCTGACTTCGACGCATCCCTGCTCCTGACCGCCGGCGTGCCCGGTTTCAGCTTCGAGCATGGCGACGCCTATTCGGTGCACGTGGGCTGGAGCGGCAACTCCGTGCTGTCCGCCGAACGTCTGCCCTACACAACCGGCGTGATCGGCGGCGGCGAACTCCTGTTCGGCGGCGAAGTGACGCTCGCTGGCCCTGGCGAAGGCCAGAACTCCTACGACACCCCGTGGCTGTTCGGCTCCTATGGCGATGGTCTCAACGAGATCGCCGCCCGATTCCACTCCTACGTGCGCTCCCTGCACCCGCGCCTGTTCTCGCACGGCCGTCCGGTGATCCTCAACACATGGGAAGCCGTGTACTTCGACCACAACTTCGATACGCTGAAGGTACTCGCCGACAGGGCCGCCGACTCCGGCGTGGAACGATTCGTGGTGGATGACGGTTGGTTCGGTTCCCGCCGCGACGACACCTCCGGCCTCGGTGACTGGCAGATTGCGCAGGACGTCTGGCCCGATGGCCCGAAGTCCCTGAAGGCGCTCGCCGACTACGTGCACGGCAAGGGCCTCGAATTCGGCCTGTGGTTCGAGCCGGAAATGGTCAACCCCGATTCCGACATGTTCCGCAACCATCCGGACTGGGTGCTGAAGCCCACCGCCGGTCGTCTGCCGATGCAGGGCCGCACCCAGCAGGTCGTCGACCTGACCAACCCGGACGCGTACGACTACATTTACGGTGCGATGGACAAGCTCGTCAGCGAGCTGGGCATCGACTACATCAAGTGGGACCACAACAAGCTCGTCACCGAAGAAGTCTCGCCGCTGACCGGCCGTCCGGCAGCGCACGCGCAGACGCTCGCCGTATACCGCATCTTCACCGATCTGAAGGCAGCGCACCCCGGCCTGGAAATCGAAAGCTGCTCCTCCGGCGGCGGCCGTATCGATTTGGGCATTCTTGAAGTAGCCGATCGCGTTTGGGCGTCTGACTGCGTCGACCCGGTGGAACGCGCCGACATCCAGCGCTACACGTCGCTGCTTGTGCCGCCGGAAATGATCGGCGAGCACGTGGGCGCTTCCCCGGCGCATTCCACGCATCGCGCCACTTCGCAGGAAATGCGCATGGCCACGGCCTTCTTCGGACACATGGGCATCGAATGGAATCTGCTCAAGGAACCGCAGGAGGATATCGACAAGCTCTCCGAATGGACTGCCGAATTCAAGAAGCATCGTGAATGGTTCGCTGTCGACACCGTCGTGCATTCCGACGCGGCTGATCCGGCCGTGCGCGTGGACGGTTGCGTGATGCCGAACAAGGCCGCCGCGATCTACCGTTTCACCCAGCTGACCACCTCGCAGACCTACCCGGCCGCTCCCGTGAAGCTGCCCGGCCTCGATCCGGACGCCG
>OKSB01002941.1_pt1 | contig 14268 bp, 10 predicted proteins | sample 1601171 | NCBI WGS metagenome assembly OKSB01 (sample SAMEA3541496, study PRJEB24748) | human gut metagenome | biome: human gut; feature: human-associated habitat; material: faeces | place: China | collected 2012 | reverse complement strand
CGTCGCAGTCCTCCTCCTGCACGGAGCCGACGACCATGATCTTGTAGCCCTCGGGGATGAGGCCGAGGTCCTTCATGATCTTCGCGCCGTAGGTGGCGGAGGCCATGCCGCCCTCCTGGTCGGAGCCGCCGCGGCCGTAGATGACCTTCTCGTCCTCATAGCCCTGATAGGGGTCGTGGGTCCAGTTCTCGATGTTGCCGATGCCGACGGTGTCGATGTGGGAGTCGAGCGCGATGATCTTGTCGCCCGTGCCCATCCAGCCGATGACGTTGCCGAGCTTGTCGAACTCGACCTTATCGTAGCCAAGCTTCTTCATTTCCTCGGCAATGCGGTTGGCGACGCCCTTTTCCTCGCAGCTCTCGCTGGGAATGGCGATCATGTCGCGCAGGAAACGGGTCATGTCCGCCTGATAGCCTTGAGCAGCCTTTTTGATCGCTTCAAAATCCATGAGAAAACCTCCGTACATAAATTCAGATTTGTCTATTGTAATTCTCATTTCCTTTTACTCTGCCTCTATCATAGCATAAGCTTCGGCAAAGTCAAACAAAAAATTTGCAAATCTGAAAATTTTTTTGAAAAAATGATTGCTTTTTCTTTTATCTATGGTATGATGTAAACGTGAAAACAGCGTAAGGGAGGAGATAAACTATAGAAGCGTCAAAGCTGGAGACTCTGCGGCAGATTGCCAAGGGCATCGCCGCCCAGTTCGGCAGCAGCTGCGAGGTCGTGGTCCACGACGTGGCTGCCAAGCATCCCGAGCATTCCATCGTCATCATCGAGAACGGACACGTCACGGGCCGCAAGGTTGGCGACGGCGCATCCCACGTCGCGATGGAGCAGGTGCGCAACGCGGACGCGCAGCCCATGGATCATCTCAGCTACCTCACCAAGACGCCGGACGGCAAGATCTTAAAGTCCTCCACGATGTACATTCGCGGCAAGGGCGGCAAGGTCGTGGCCATCCTCGGCATCAACTACGACATCTCCTCGCTTCTGATGGTCGAGAGCGCCGTGCGCGAGCTGACCGCCGCGGGCGACAGCACACAGACGGAGCCGGAGAAGATCATCAACGTCAACGACGTGCTCGACGAGCTCATCGCCCAGTCGGTCGCCCTCGTGGGCAAGCCCGCGGCGCTGATGAACAAGGAGGACAAGATGCGCGCCATCGGCTTTTTGAGCCAGAGCGGTGCATTCCTCGTCACCAAGTCCGGCGACAAGGTCGCCAAATATTTCGGAATTTCAAAATATACACTTTATTCTTACATTGACAAACAACAGGAGGACAAGCAAAATGGGTAAAATCGATCTGAGCATCAACAAGGTCGGACTGGAGCATAACATCCAGAAGGCCAAGGAAAACAACGTCATCATCCCCACCATCGCGCAGATGCAGCATCCCGAGACCATTCCCGAGAAGATCCAGGCCAAGCTGAAGAACGTGGGTCTGTGGGACGTCAACCCCCTCAACCTCTTCCGCATCACCTGGAAGAACGAGGCCAAGGAGTCCGGCGGCCTCTTTCAGGAGGTCCCCAACTATGTAGAGATCCCCAGCGAGCTTTCGGGCGTACCCTGCCGCATCATCGCCATGGCGGGCAAGTGGTTCCCCACCGGCTGCCACAAGGTCGGCGCTTCCTTCGGCTGCCTCGCTCCGCGTCTGGTCACCGGCCAGTTCGACGCCAACTATCACCACGCCGTTTGGCCCTCCACGGGCAACTACTGCCGCGGCGGCGCGTTCAACTCCAAGCTGCTCGCCGTTGACTCCGTCGCCATTCTCCCCGCCGAGATGAGCAAGGAGCGCTTCGACTGGCTGAGCAAGATCGCTGGTCAGGTCATCGCTACGCCCGGCTGCGAGTCCAACGTCAAGGAGATCTTCGACAAGACCTGGGAGCTCAAGCAGGATCCCAGCATGATGATCTTCAACCAGTTCGAGGAGATGGGCAATCCCCTCTGGCACTACAACGTCACGGGCTACGCCCTCGCGGACCTCTTTGAAGCCGTCAAGAAGCCCGGACAGAACTTTGCCGGCGCCTGCTTCACCTCCGGCTCCGCCGGCACCATGAGCGCGGGCGACCTGCTCAAGGAGCGCTATCCCGGCCTCAAGCTCGGCGTGGGCGAGGCGCTGCAGTGCCCCACCATTCTCGAGAACGGCTTCGGCGGCCACCGCATCGAGGGCATCGGCGACAAGCACATTCCCTGGATCCACAACGTGAAGAACACCGACATGGCCATCGCCATCGACGATGAGGACAGCCAGCGCCTGCTGCGCCTGTTCAACACCAAGGAAGGCCAGAAGTACCTCAAGGAAGAGCTCAAGCTCTCCGACGAGCTGATCGAGAAGCTGACCTGGCTCGGCATCTCCGGCATCGCGAATGTCCTTTGCTGCATCAAGATGGCGAAGTATTATGAGCTGACCGAGAACGATGTCGTCGGCACGGTTCTGACCGACTCCGCCGCGATGTATCAGTCCCGCATCGAGGAGCTCAACGAGATGCACGGCGCGTACAACGTCGAGGAAGCCAAGCTCGACCACAACCTCCACATGCTCGGCCTCAAGACCGACAACCTGATGGAGCTGACCTACACCGACCGCAAGCGCATCCACAACCTCAAGTATTACACCTGGGTCGAGCAGCAGGCCCGCGACGTCAAGGACCTCAACGCGCTCTGGTACGACACCAAGGGCACCTGGGACGCCGTTCACGCGCAGGCTGCCGAGCTCGATGAGCTCATCAACGAGTTCAATGAGGCCACCGGCCTTCTCAAGGCGCTCTAAGAAGCAGAGACAAAGCCTGCTCCGAAACGCCGCCGCAGCAGCGGCTGAGCGGAAAGAGGAGCAGACCGGATCGAAAGCCGAATAAAATTTCATTGCACAGCGTGTGCAGCATCCCCGCAGATAGGGGCCGGCGATGGCAGGTCAAGGGCGCAGCCCTTGCGCTTCTCTGGGGTTTCCAAAAGGGGATATCTCTTACGGTAAGAGATATCCCCTTTTGAGCGGCGTCTGCGCCCGTGCAGGTATATGTCTCCTCAGCCGTTGCTGCGGCGGGGTTACGAAGCGATTGCTTTTGCTGCGGGATTCGAGACCATTTTCAATCTTCCGTTTTAGGAGAAATTATTATGCTGAAAAATGTGAAATGCGCGCGCTGCGTCAAGTGCGGCAAGGAATACGAGGCCGTGCCCAACCTCACCAACTGCGAGTGCGGCGGTATCCTCGACATCATCTACGATTACGATTACATCAAGGCCAATCTCACCAAGGAAAAGCTCAAGAGCCGCCCGAACACGATGTGGCGCTACCGCGAGCTGCTGCCCGTGGAGGAGACCACGCCCGACACGCCCCTGCGCGTGGGCTGGAGCCCGCTCTACGAGGAGGACCGTCTTGCGAAGCTCCTCGGCCTCAAGAAGCTGTGGGTGAAGGACGACGGCCAGAACCCCACCGCGTCCCTCAAGGACCGTGCCTCCGCTATGGCGGTCGCCAAGGCGAAGGAGGCGGGCGCGGAGATCATCGCCTGCTCGTCCACGGGCAACGCGGCCTCGTCGCTGGCAGGCAACGCCGCCGCCGCGGGTCTCAAGACCTTCATCTTCGTTCCCTCCCGCGCCCCCAAGGGCAAGGTCGCGCAGCTGATGACCTTCGGCGCGAACGTCATTTCCGTGCAGGGCAACTATGAGGAGACCTTCGAGCTGAGCAAGAAGGCCATCGACAAGTGGGGCTGGTACAACCGCAACGCTGCCATCAACCCCTATCTTTCCGAGGGCAAGAAGACCGTCTCGCTCGAGATCGCCGAGCAGCTCGGCTGGAAGATGCCCGACTACCTCGCCATCTCCGTCGGCGACGGCTGCACCATCGCGGGCGTGTGGAAGGGTCTCAAGGACCTCTACGCCATCGGCTTTATCGACAAGCTGCCGCGCCTGATCTCCGCGCAGGCGGAGGGCTGCCACCCCATCAACCGCGCCATCGCGGAGAATAAGCCCTGGGAGCCGATGGAGGAGAACACCCTCGCCGACTCCATCGCCGTCGGTGTGCCGCGCAACGCGGACAAGGCGCTCATGGCGATCCGTGAGTCCAACGGCATCGTGGTCAACGTGACCGACGAGGAGATCATGGCGGCGCAGAAGCTGCTCGGCACCACCTGCGGTGTGTTCGGCGAGCCGGCGGGCGTGACCGGCACGGCGGGCGTGAAGAAGCTCTGCGAGCAGGGCGTGCTCGGCGCGAACGACACGGTCGTCTCCGTCGTCACCGGCAACGGCCTCAAGGATGTTGCCAACGCCATCAAGTTCTGCGGCGAGCCGATGAGCCTGCCGAACGACCTTGACCTGCTGGTCGAGGAGTTTGCCAAGCGCGGGATCAAAACAAAATGAGAGAAAAAATAGCGCCGCGCGAGTTTTGGAACCGCCGCTCGCAGCATTATGACGAGCAATCGGGAGCAGCGTATGCGGACGCCTACCGCAAAACGGCGGAGTGCATCCGCCCCTATCTCACGCCGAACGACCGTGTGCTGGATTTCGCCTGCGGCACGGGACTTGTCACGCTGCCGGTCGCGCAGATGGCCGCCGAGGTGTGCGCCATCGACATTTCGGACGAGATGGTGCGGCATCTGAAGAAAAAAATAGCAGAGCAGGGGGTCGGCAACGTCAGCGCCTCGTGCATGGATCTCTTTGACGATAGCCTGCGGCCCGACAGCTTTGACGCGGTGGTGGCCTGCAATGTGCTGCTCTACCTCGAAAACCGCGCGGAGGTGCTCACGCGCATCCATGAGCTGCTGCGGCCGGAGGGAGTATTCCTTTCGGCGACGGACTGCCTGGGCGAGCGGCTCACACGCGAGGGCGTTCGCAAGTGGTGGCGCAGCCACACGGGGAAAATGCCCTATGTGTCGTTTGACCGTATGCACACGCTGGAGGCGTCCATCGCCGCGGCTGGCTTTGAGGTGCTGGAGACCGAAAACCTGTTTCCCGCGCCGCCGAACCTCTTTGTCGCAGCAAGAAAAAAGTGAACGAACACAGGAGCGCGGACCAACGGCCCGCGCTCCTCTTGCGCTCAGACGAAGTATTTGTTGACGATGGGGACCCGGCTCAGCAGCGCGGAGACCAAAAAGGACAGCGTGCCGATGAGCAGCGTCAGAAGCGGCACGGAAAAGAAGGCGTTGCAGGAGAGCGTGTTGACGCCGAGAAATTGATCGAACGTCTCGATGAACAGCGGATGCACGAGGTAGGCGCCGAAGCTCCAGCGGGAGAGCGCGCGGATGCGCGCGTGTCCCTTTTCGCCGAGTGAGGGAAAATTCAAATGCCTGCGGGCGAATACAAAGACAGCGAGACACATCAGCAGCACACCGACCGAGTCGTAGTTGTAGAAGAGCACGGTGGCGGTGCCCAGACGGCGGGAGGCATAGGACGTCATAACGACGGTGACGATGAGACCGGCTACGCCGAGCGCATAGCACCAACGGGCCGCTTTGGGCGAAAGCTCCTTGCGGCTGAGATAGCGGCCCAGCATAAAATAGGCGGCAAAGCCGAGCGTGAAGTGATAGTATAGCATTCCCGACAGCGAGAGGTAGCTGCTGTAGAGCGGCCAGGAAAACAGAGAAAGAAGTGCGCCGAGCTGCGGCAGCAGAAAGTTGAAAACAAGCGCAAGCAGCAGAAAATAGCGCAGCAGCGTCTCGTTCTGCGCGATGGGCCGCAGCAGCGGGACGATCAGATACAGTCCCACGATCATAAACAGAAACCACATGTGGTAGTGACCGGAGAAAAACAGCGTGACCGCGGTGGACAGGGCGCATTTGTTGAAAAAGTATGCGTAAGCGGCATAGAGCGCAGACCAGAAAACAAAGGCCGTAACGATACGCAGGACGTTTTTTCGCAGGATCTGCCGCAGGCTTTGCGTGCCGGCGAGAAAGAATACGCCGCTGATCATCACGAAGACGGGAACGGTCCAGCGGACGAGGCTGTCATACAGGTTAAAGGCCTGCCACGCGGTTGAATAGATATCGGTGTCCGCCCAATGCTGCGCGGAAAGGTGGAGTGCAACGACGGCAAAGGTCGCCGCGACGCGCAGCACGTCATAGCAGGCGACGCGCTGCGATCCGGTCTGTTCCATGGCTATTCCTCCGTTGCCGCTTCGGCGGCTTCGGCCGCATCGGCGGGGGCGGCTTCCTCTGCGAGAGTATTTTGCGCCTCGACAGCCTCCTGTGCGGCAGAAAATTCCTGTGCGACACACGTGGCGGACTGTACCTGCGCTTGAGCTTGTGCCTGTGCTTGAGCTTGAGTCTGAGCCGCCTCACGCGCGGCGGCCTCCGCCTCGGCGCGCTCGCGCTCCTCGGCGGCGCCCTCGGCGCGGGCGCGGGAGACCTCCTCTTCCTTCTGCTTCTCCGCCTGCTTCATGGCCTTGTCGAGCCTGCGCCGGCTGGAGCGCTTCTCCATTCTGTGCGCAACGCGCAGCACGAGGAAGAGCAGCACGAGACCCACGCCGAACCAGCTCCAGAAGCCGAGGGTGATGAGCGTTTTGAGCGTCCACAGCTCGGCCTGGATGCCGAGGAAGCAGCACACCACCGACGCGGCGAGCGCCGCGCCGAAGAGAATGACCCACAGCACCGACTTGACCGCGGAGGTCTTGCGCACGCGCAGGTGCGCGATCAGAAACAGCACCGCGAGCAGGAACAGCGCGGGATACTGCGAAAACAGAATGGTACGAAGGTTCATGGAAGCGTTCCTCTTTTCTTCTCTTGTTTTGCTCAGAGGGTGCAGAGCCCGCGGCGGAGGTATTGACCCTCGGGGCCGCCGACGATCCTGCCGTCCTCGACCATCAGGCTGCCGCGCAGGTAGACCTTAGCGATGCCGCCCTCGGTGCGCAGACCCTCAAAGGGAGTGTAGCCGGCCTTTGTGACCATGTCGCGCGCGGAGAGGATGTGGCTGGCCCTGGGATCGTAGACCACGATGTCCGCGTCGGAGCCCGCGGCGATGACGCCCTTGCGGGGATAGAGCCCGTAGAGCTTCGCGGGATTTTCGCACAGGGCGCGGCACATTCCGGCGACGGTCATTCTGCCCGCGGCGACGCCGCGGGTGTAGACGACCTCGCCGCGCGTCTCCACGCCGGGCAGACCGCCGGGGATCTTCGTGAAGTCCTCGCGGCCCATGTCCTTCTGCGCGAGGGTGAACGAGCAGTGGTCGGTGGAGATGGTCTGGATCTCACCGCGGCGCAGACCGCGCCAGAGCGCGCGCTGATTTTCCTCGGCGCGGATGGGCGGCGCGCAGACATAGCGCGCGGCCATGGACCAGTTGGCGTCGTAGTACACGCCGTCGTCGAGGGTGAGGTACTGCGGGCAGGTCTCGACATAGACCCTCTGCCCGCGGGCGCGGGCAAAGGCGACCTCGTCGAGCGCCTCGCGGTTGGTCAGGTGGACGATGACCACCGGCGCGTCCGCCGCCTCGGCGATGCGCAGCAGCCGCGCGACCGCCTCGGCCTCGAGATAGTCGGGCCTCGCCTCGGGGTGGGCGGAAACGTCCGCCGCGCGGCCCGCGGCCTTGAGCTCGGCGATGCGCGCGTCGATCACGCCCGCGTTCTCGCAGTGGACGCCCGCGATGCCGCCGCGCTTTTTCAGTGCCTTGAGCGCGGCATATACCGCCCCGTCGCCGATCATCATGGCGGGGTAGGTGAGGTACATCTTAAAGGATGTGATGCCTGCGGCGAACATATCGTCCAGCTCGCCCTCGATGCCCTCGTTCCAGTCGTCGATGGTCATGTGGAAGCCGTAGTCGCACGAGCATTTACCGTCGGCCTTTTTGTGCCAGAGATCAAGACCGTAGGCAAGCGTCTCGCCCTTGTTCGGGCAGGCGAAGTCGATGATGGTGGTTGTGCCGCCGCGGATGGCGCTGCGGGTGCCGGACGCGAAATCGTCGGCGGTGGTCGTGTTGCACACGTCGAGATCAAAGTGCGTGTGCGCGTCGATGAAGCCGGGGAAAAGGTAGCAGCCGGAAACGTCCGTCACCTCGGCGCTTTTTGCCTCAGCGGGGGAGATGTGGCCGACCTGCGCGATCTTCTCGCCGTCGAGCAGGACGTCCGCGCGGCGGGAGCCGCGGGGCGTGACGACAAAGCCGCCCCTGAGCAGTTTTTTCATATCCATTCAGCTCCTTTGTCTGAAAATATTCATATACCTTTACCATAGCACGTTTTTGCCGCGATTTCCACAGGAAAAGAGAAATCGGCAAAAGCGACAAGAAAGCGCGGTGAAAATCTGTGATTATGGCGAGAGAATGCGGCTTGTGAAAAAGCGGAAAAGAAGATACAATAAACATATCCTGCCGAAGCTGTGCGCCCGATCCGGACAAGCGCTCCGGCAAAAATTTTCAGGAGGAAAAAAGCTATGCGCAAGTTTTTGTCCCTGCTGCTGACGATGGCGATGGTCCTTTCCCTTGCCGTGACGGTCAATGCCGCCGCCCCCAAGGAAGACATCACCATTCTGCACACCAACGATGTTCACTGCGACTACGAGAAGTATGCCAAGGTCGCAACGCTGCACAAGAGCGCGGATCTGCTCGTTGACGCGGGCGACCATGTTCAGGGCGGCGTGATCGGCACGCTCTCCAAGGGCGAGTACATCGTCGACATCATGAACTACCTCAAGTACGATGCGGCCGTTCCCGGCAACCATGAGTTCGATTACGGCATGGATCAGTTCCTGCACATTGCCAAGGATCTGGCGAAGTATCCCTATATCTCCGCAAACTTCACCGGCAAGGACGGCAAGCCCTACTTCGACGCTTATAAGATGTTCGAGGTCAAGGGCGTGAAGGTCGCGTTTGTCGGCGTCTGCACGCCGGAAACCTTCACCAAGTCCACCCCGACCTACTTCCAGGATGCCAACGGCAATTACATCTATGGCTTCTGCGAGGGCAACAACGGCGCTGACCTCTACAATGCGGTGCAGAAGGCTATCGATGCGGCCAAGGCCGCGGGCGCCGATTATGTCATCGGCCTCGGCCATCTCGGCATCGACGAGCAGTCCTCTCCCTGGACGAGCAAGGAAGTCATTGCCAACACCACCGGCTTTGACGCCTTCATCGACGGCCACTCCCACTCCACCTTCTCCGAAACGATCAAGGATAAGTCCGGCAAGGAGGTCGTCTTTGAGCAGACCGGCACCAAGCTCGCCAACGTCGGCAAGATCATCATTAAGGCCGACGGTACCATCACCCACGAGAACGTTGACCTCTCCGCGGTTGAAGAGGATGCGGATGCCAAGGCCTACATTGCCGGCATCACCGAGAAGTTCGACGCACTGCAGAAGAAGGTCGTCGCCAAGACGACCGTTACCCTTACCACCAAGGGCGCCGACGGCAAGCGCGCCGTCCGCAATGCCGAGACCAACCTTGGCGACCTGTGCGCCGATGCTTACCGTCTCCTGCTCGGCGCTGATGTTGCTTTCGTCAACGGCGGCGGTGTGCGCGCCGATATCAATGCGGGCGACATCACCTACGGCGATATCATCAATGTCCATCCCTTCGGCAACTCCGCCTGCCTCGTTGAGGTCACCGGTCAGCAGCTCAAGGACGCTCTGGAGCTCGGCTCCGCCGCCTATCCCGGCGAGAGCGGCGGCTTCCTGCAGGTCTCCGGCCTGACCTACACCATCAATGCGGACATTCCCAGCTCCGTGGTGAAGAACGATAAGTCCGAGTTCGTCAAGGTCGACGGCGCGTACCGTGTTTCCGACATCATGGTCGGCGGTCAGCCCCTCGACGTCAACAAGACCTACACCCTCGCCTCCCATAACTACATGCTCAAGGATGCCGGCGACGGCTACACCATGTTCGGCACCAAGAACGTCAAGCTCCTCAAGGACGGCGTGATGATTGACAACCAGGTCCTCATCAACTACATCGTCAATAATCTCGGCGGCGTGGTCGGCGAGCAGTATGCCGCCCCGCAGGGCCGCATCACCATCAAGACTGCTGCTTCCGATGTCCCGACGAACGAAAGCGATAAGGTCATCGCCGGCCGCGATACCACCGTGACCGAGGGCGATACCTACACCGTCGTCGCGGGCGACTGCCTGTGGAACATCGCCTACAAGCTCTACGGCACCGGCACGCTCTACACCAAGCTGGCCGAGGCCAACAAGCTCGCCGATCCGTATATCATCTACATCGGCCAGATCCTGACCGTCCCCGCCAAGTAAAGACCGAACCGCAAAGAAAGCCGCCCGTTTGGGCGGCTTTCTTCTGCGCTTTTTTGCTTTTTACGAGTCCTATATTACCACATTTCGGGCAATTTTTCAAGTCTTGTCTTTTCCTTGCCGGGGGTGTAGATAACATGGCGAGGTGAAAAAGAGATGGATGAATTGATGTTATTCGGCGCGCTGTCCGCGCAGCGGACCGAGGCGGCGCTGCTGCGCGGGAACGCTGTGACGGAACGCTTCGGCCTGACGCTCACGCCGGAACAATGCGGACGATTGCTGGCGCGCCGCGCTTCGGCCTTGCGGGAGACGGAGCGCATCGAACCGGGCGAGGGCATCCTGCCGAAGCTGGCGGTCGCGCTGTGCGACTCGCCCTGCGTTGGACCGGAGAACTGGGAGGAAACGCTCGGCGGGCTGACGGAGCTGTTCTACCACTTCAAGGGCGCGTGCGGCGAACGTCTCGGCGACGACGAGCTGCTCGCCGCGCTGGTGCGGCTATACAACGGCTGGGCGGGCGGCTGCGCGGACCGCATCGCCGATCTCGATGGCCGCGCGATGCTGCGCTTTGCGCGCACGGGAAGGGTGGGGGACGATGATGAATGAGCTGACGCGCCCCTTGACGGGCGCCGAAGAGAGGCTGTGGCAGGAAAAGCTTGCCGCGCTGCTCGTGCGGCAGATCGCGCTCTACACCGCGAATGAAAGCAGCTCCGTGCCGGCTGCCGCCGCGCGGGAGCTGCTGCGCGGCGTGCTGTTTTTCCTTGCTGTGCCGGAGGAGGCGGACGGCGGAGGCGAAGCGGATCGCGCGGCGCGTATCCGTACACTTCTCTCGTGCGACCTTGCGGACGAGCTGGCGCGCGGGCAACGCCGTGCGCAGCGGGATGCCGCGCTGACGATCGCGCTCTGGCGAAAGGTCGTTGAGACGCTGCCGCCGCTGGAGAACCGCTCGCTCCGCGATACGCTGCGGAGCATCGGCAGGGGCTTCCGCTGCTATGACACGCGCTTTTTCCCGCAGCGGTTTGATTGTGACATTGACTATCAGCTTTCCCAAAGCGTGTCGGAGAGCCTGCTGGGGATAAATTATGTCAACCAATATCTGGCCCGTCTGGCGGCGGAAAATAGTCTGCTCACGCGATTGCCGCAGGGCGAGGTCCGCGCGGTGCTGGAGCGCTCCTGCCCGGATTGGCGCGGGCTGCTGGTGAATCTCTACGCACCGGCCGCGGCGAACGTGCTCGCCCGCACGCTCCTCGGCGGGGAGGGGCTGACGCTCTCAGATGGCGAGATCGGCGCGCTCCGCGAGCGCTGGGAGCACGTGCGGCCCGAGCGGATCGAGAACGACCTGCTCACGGCGGCGGATGCGCTCGCGGAGCGGCTCGCCCTCCCGCGCGGCGCTGGAAAATATCTGAGCAGCTGCGCCCGCGAGGTCGCCGTCCGCGCCGAAAGCCTGCGCGACTGCGGCGGTCTGCGGGGAGTGTTCGTATGAAAGAAAAAGGGCACGGCCGCTTTTCGGCGGCCGCGCCTGTACCTTGTAAGAAAGTTTGCGCTTACGCGAACAGATAGCTGTACTTGTCGCGGATGGTGAAGATCAGCGCCTCGATATCCACCGGCAGATCGTTGTCGGAGGTGGTGAGATCGTAGTCGCGCTCCTCCGCCATGCGGACGCGGACGTGGTCGGCGTCGAGGAAGAGGACGCCGGGGTTCTTGCTCTCCGCCATATCCTCCGCCGTCTGGAAGAGGGTGAACTTGTCGTGGCAGGGCTCACTGGCGTAGGGGCAGAACTGCGTGCAGTTGCCGCACTCGTTGCACATCTTGTCGACGTGGATGATCTGGTGGCTCTCGTCGGGCATGACGACGGCGACGTTCGCGCGGTTCGGGCAGGAGTCCACACAGTTCTCGCAGACGGTGGAGCACTGCAGGCAGCGCTCGCCCTCGCACTTGCCGGACATCTTGAGGATGCCGTGCTTGGCGATGGCGTCGGCCTCAGTGATGAAGGCCTGCGCGGGGATCTCATACTCGTAGGGCACGCCGATCACGGCTTCGGCAAAGCGCGCGGCGTCGGCAATGCCCTCGACCACGGTGGCGGGGCCGCGGTGCGCGTCGCCCGCGCAGTACACGCCCTCGACATTGGTCTCAAACGCGGGGCCCTTGCGCTCCATCTCGATGCCGTTTGCGGCCATGAGGTCGGAGTCGACCTGCTCGCCGACGGCGGAGAGCACGAGGTCGCAGGGGATGGAGAACTGCTCGCCGGACTTCACGGGGCTGCGGCGGCCGGAAGTGTCCGGCTCACCGAGCACCATCTTGTCGCACAGCAGCATACCCTTGGCCTGCTTGACGGGAGCGGCCAGCTCGATGAACTCCACGCCCTCGTCGATGGCGAGCTGCAGCTCGTGCTCGTCGGCGGGCATGAACTTCTTGGTGCGGCGGTAGAGAATGGTGGCGTGCGCGCCCATGCGCTTGGCGACGCGGGCGGCGTCCATGGCGGTGTTGCCCGCGCCGACGACCACGATGTTGCCGGAGAGGTTGGGCTTGACCTGCTTCTTTTCCTTCTTCATCCACTCGATGACGCCCTGCACGTTGCCCTCGATGTCGAGCTTGCCGGCCTTCCACGCGCCGGTGGCGAGGAGGATGTGGGTGTAGCCCATTTCCTTTAGCTCCACGACGGAGGGAGCGCTCTTGCCGCACTTGACCTCAACGCCATAGCGCAGCATCAGGGCGATGTCCTTGTCGATGGCCTCGTCGGAAATGCGGAAGGCGGGAATGACGTAGCGCGGCACGCCGCCGAGCTTGCGCTCACGCTCGAAGATGGTGGTCTCGATGCCGGCGCGGCCGCAGAAATACGCCGCGGCGATACCGGTCGGGCCGCCGCCGATGATCGCGACGCGCTTGCCCTCGACGCGCTCGGGCAGCTTGATGGAGGCCATCAGGGCATTGTAGCCCTTCTGCGCGGCGAGGAGCTTGGTGTCGCGGATATGGACGCTCTCCTCATAGAAATTGCGGGAGCACTTGCCCTGGCAGCGGTGCGCGCAGATGGTGCCGGTGATGAAGGGCAGGGCGTTCTTTTCGGTGATGAGCTTGAGCGCGGGGCCATAAAGGCCCTTGCGGCACAGCTCGAGGTACTCGGGAATGTCCTGCTCGATGGGGCAGCCGCCCTTGCAGGGGGCGATGAAGCAGTCGAGCCAGGGCACCTGCTCGGTGGACTTGCGGCTGGGCAGGGGCTTGATGGGCTTGAGGTGATGGTAATTCGTGCGGGCGGAGGCGGCGAGGTCGGAGATGGCGGCGGAGTCGGTGCCGGCGAAGGCGCGGTACTCCATCGGCTCGACCTTCTCGACCATCTGGAGCAGGCGGTTGTAGCCGCCCGGCTTGAGAATGGTGGTGGCGACGGTGATGGGCCAGATGCCCGCGGCAAAGAGCTTATCGCAGTTGAAGTATTCCGCGCCGCCGGCGAAGGAGATACGCATCTTGCCGCCGAACGCGCGGGAGATGCGATTGCACATCTCAATGGTCAGCGGGAAGAGGCTGCGGCCGGACATATACATCTCGTCGTTCGGCAGCTCGCCGCGCGTGGTGTCCACGGGGAAGGTGTTGGAGAGCTTGAGACCGAACTCCAGACCCTCCTTGTCCGCGAGCTTCTGCAGACGCTCGAACATGGGCACCGCGTCCTCCCACTGGAGATCCTCGTTGAAGTGATGCTCGTCGAACACGATGTAGTCGTAGCCCATGGAGTCGAGGATGCTGCGGGCGGTCTTGTAGCCGAGGATGGTGGGGTTGCACTTGACGAAGGTGTGCAGGTGCTTCTTCGTGAGCAGATAGCTTGCGATGCGCTCGATCTCCTGCGGCGGGCAGCCGTGGAGCGTGGAGACGGTGACGGAGCGGGACACGCGCGGGGAGATATGCGCGATGAAATCGCGCTCGGCGGGGAAGAGCTCGGTGAGCACCTTTTTGCACTCCTTGAACTGCGCGGTCCTGCTTGCGTCCATCATGTTGTCGATGTAGCTGTTGACCTTGCGGCCCTTGATGCCCTCGAGGTCGTAGCCGACGGACATATTGAACACGAACCCGTCGGGATCGCCGAGACCGTAGACCTTGCTGATGACCTTGAGCGCGCACCAGG
>OKSB01002925.1_pt1 | contig 14331 bp, 9 predicted proteins | sample 1601171 | NCBI WGS metagenome assembly OKSB01 (sample SAMEA3541496, study PRJEB24748) | human gut metagenome | biome: human gut; feature: human-associated habitat; material: faeces | place: China | collected 2012 | reverse complement strand
GATGATCGACGTGCCGGTTCTTCGTAGCATTCCGATCCTGAGCGATATTTTTAACAACCACACGGCGATTACCTACCTGACCTTCCTTGTGGTCATTGTGCTGACTGTCGTGATGTATAAGACAAAGTTTGGCATTTATGTCCGCGTGACTGGCGAAAGCGTCAACGCTGCGAAATCCGTCGGCATCAAGACCAACCGCATCAAGTTCCTGTGCCTGATGATCTCCGCCGCGACCTGCGCACTGGCCGGACTGAACCTTTCGGTTGAGCAGCTCGGCATGTATACCATCAACATGACGGCGAACCGCGGCTTTATCTGCCTGAGTGCCATTAACTGCGGCCGTAAGGATCCGGAGAAGGCCTGTGTCTATGCGCTGATCTTCGGCTTTGTCCGTGCGCTGCAAACCATCATCAACAACTTTGTTCCTGCGGCCATTTCGTCGCTGCTCGGCATTATGCCCTATGTCACGATCATTGTCGTGCTGCTGATCGTCGAGACGCCCAATGCCCGCAAAAATCATCTGCGCTTCTTCAAGGAAGCCTGACGGGAGGAATTTCTATGCCTAAAACTGCTGTTCTTGTCATCGACATGCAAAAGGATTTCACACGTCCGGAGGGAAGATTCTATTATCCCGAGACGACCGGCGAAATGATGAAGACCTTCCCGGAAAAGCTCAACAAAATGCGTGACCTTGGCGCACTTGTCGTCATCGTCTATACCGCGCATCCGGCGGATGAAAAGGAGGTCAATCCCGAGCTGACGCGCATGTTCCGCGATGGTAAGAAAGCTTCATTGGTCGAGGGCTCGGCCGGTGCGGAGCTGGAGGAGCGCATTCCCTATGATCCGGAGCGTGACATCATGTTCCGCAAGTTTGTCCCAAGCGCCTTTTTTGGAACGAACCTTGCCGAGATTTTGCGTGAGCGCGGCGTGGAGAACGTTCTTGTGTGTGGCGTCAAGACCAATGTCTGCTGCCGCGCAACCGCGACCGATGCATCAGCCTACCGCTTCCGCACCTATATGATCAGCGACATGCTTGGTACGAATACCAAGGAGATCAACGATTTCCATCTGGCGGAAATGACCAAATACTTTGCAAAGGCCATCAGCTCCGACGAGGTCTGTGAGCGGCTGAAGAACGGAGTGTTCTGATGAAGCGCTATGATTTTACGGTCGTTGGCACGGCCGCAACGGTCAGCATCCTGCACGTAAACCAGATGCCTGAGTGCGGCAAATCTACGCCGGTCTTTGGCGGCAGCCTTACGGAGTATTCCAACGGCGGCATGGGGCTGAACATCTGCGCCGGTCTTGCCAGACTGGGCGAGGCGGTCTATCCCGTTTTGACCTATGCCGATCATCGACAGCATGACTTTCTGCATGCGTTTGCGCGCGAATATCACATGCCTGAAAATGGCATTCAGGATCCGCCAGAGAAAGCCCGCGGCACGACCATTATGATCCAGAACGCCGAAAAAAACCATATGACGCTCATCACGGAGTATGCGCACCGTCTGCCAGGCAGCACGTTTTATGGCGTGCAGGAGATGAAGCCGGAATTCTTCCGTGACAGCCGCTATGTTGTCCTCACTGCGCCCATGGCGATGAATACGCAGCCTGCGATCGACGCTATCCGCGCAAGCGGGACACCACTAGCGCTGTCCATGCGCAAGGATCCCAATGCGCTACCGCATGAGAAGCTCGCACAGCTTCTGGAGCTGAGCACGGTAATCTTTGCAAATGAAACTGAGACGGCATTTTTATGCGAGGAATTCGGCCTAAAGGAGATCCGCGATCTCTTCCAAAATGAGAAGCTACAAATTCTGGTTGAAACGCTGGGTGCGGAGGGAAGCCGTGTGTACTATAGGGACGGCGGACAAATCTGTCAGACGCAAGCCTGCGCCGTCCGTCCGCAGTGCGCAGAGCCGGAAACTGTAGGCGCGGGCGACGGCTATGTGTGCGGCTTCCTTTATGGACTTGTGCATGGCCGCAGCGTCCATGAGTGCGCCCTGCTGGGCGGCGCTCTGTCCTCCTTCGTGCTGGAAAAAGAGGGAAGCATCACAAACCTGCCCACCGAAGCGCAGCTTCTGGCGCGGTACGAAACAATCAGGAGGGATGATTGAAATGGAATGGAATCTGACGGGCGGACGCAAGCTGCTTATCGGTATGATCCACTGCCTGCCGCTGCCCGGAACCTACGGCGCAACGGCGACAATCGACGAGGTAATCGCGCGCGCGGTCAGCGATGCCAAAGCGCTTGAGCGTGTCGGCTTTGACGCTGTCATGATCGAAAACGAGGATCTCTGCTTGGAACCACATATGACTAAAGTGCAGTTCTCGGCTATCAGTATGGTGGCCCAGGCAGTGCGCAGCGCGGTGAAGCTGCCGCTCGGCCTGTGCTGCAGCGGGCTGAACTATGAGGAGGCGCTTTCCATTGCAAAGGTGGTCGGCGGCGATTTCATCCGCACACCGATTTTTGTCGATACTGTCATGAATTACAACGGAATCATGACTCCTTGCAGCGGAAAAATCATTCGTTACCGCCGTGAGATCAGCGCGGAGCATGTCAAGATTTTCGCGGATGTGCAGGTCAAGCACTATTACATGGTCAATCCTGAGGTGGACATTGCAACCTCTGCAAAGTGGGCGCAGCATCAGGGGGCAGATGCGGTGATTGTCACCGGCTGCTCCACCGGTACGGAAACCGCTTCTTCCGATCTGGAAAAGGTTAAAAACAGTATCTCCATTCCCGTTGCCGTCGGTAGCGGCGTCACCGAAAAGAACATTGCGGAAAAAATGCAGATCGCAGATATTCTCATCGTCGGTACCACGCTGCGCAGAAACGGAAGCATGGCAGAGCCCATTGATGAGGCGCAGGCACGCGCTCTACTGCGCGCGGCCGGCAGGGAGGTATAAAGAATGAAATACCGTACACTCGGAAGAACGGGCTTCCAGGTTTCAGAAATCGGTCTTGGCGGCGAGTATCTTGAAGGCAAGCCCTTGAAGCAGGTCTGCAATACCGTGGACGCTGCAATGGATGCCGGTATCAATCTGCTGGATTGCTTTATGTCCAATCCAGACATCCGCTCGGACCTTGGCACCGCGCTCAAGGGAAAGCGCGACAAAATGTACATTCAGGGACATTTTCGCTCTATCTGGAAAAACGGACAGTACGGTCGTACCATGGACGTGAAGGTCGTGCAGGCGTTTTTTGAGGATCTTCTGCGCCGGATGCAGACGGATTATATTGACCTCGGAATGATCCATATGATCGACAACGCGCAGGAGTATGAGGAAATTTTCTCCGGACCTATCCTAGAATATGCACTGGAGCTGAAGCAAAAGGGCTTAATCCGTGCGCTGGGCGTAAGCTGCCACAATCCCGTGCAGGCGCTGCGGGCGGCCAAAACCGGCCTGATCGACCTAATGCTCTTCAGCGTCAACCCAGCCTATGACGTGCTCAATGAGAATGCGGAGCGCCCACGCAAGCTGAACAACCGCTTTTTCGATTCTATGCAGGAGCTTGGCGGCATCAACCCGGTCCGGGAAGAATTGTACCGCTACTGCGAGATGCACGGTGTTGGCATCACGGTCATGAAATCTCTGGCCGCAGGCGCGCTGCTTTCTGATAAGACCTCACCCTTCGGCCGGGCCATGACGGTTCAGCAGTGCATGCACTATGCGCTTTCCAGGCCCGGCGTCGCAAGCGTACTGGTTGGAATGCAGTCACCGGAACAGGTTGCCGATTGCCTGCGCTATGAAACAATGACGCCGGAGGAGCTGGATTATTCCTTCCTCTTTGCCGCAGAGCCGAAATTCTCCATGCAGGGACGCTGTATGTACTGTAATCACTGCCTGCCTTGCGCAAAGCACATCAACATTGCGCAGCTGAGCAAGTATCTGGACATGGCGCTTCTCGATGGCGTTACACCCACCCTACAGGGACATTACGATGCACTTGAGCATCATGCAGGTGAGTGTATCGGCTGTGGCCGCTGCGAAACGCAGTGCCCCTTTAACGTGCCCATCATGCAGCGTATGAAGCAGGCCGCTGAGCTGTTCGGAAAATAAAAGCCACGCGGCAGACTCGCTTGATAACGCCGGATAAGGAACCGCTCATTATGCACGGCAGCAAACGGGATGTTGCTGATTTGCTTCATCTGTCGCGTGGTCAGAGACTTTCCAAGAGACAGTTTGCCATCAATGGCATCCAGGTCGGCCGGAGGTAAGCCAGCTGCTTTCCAATGGCTTTGCGGGTCATTTTTGCGGTGTGTTTGCGACATCTCACATATTTCAGGTAATCTTTCCGGGCGCGCTGGCGGTAAGTTCGGGGCTTCTTTCCGTCCGCGGGATCATGGAGGACATTCAGAAGCTTCTCGGCGCTTTCTCTGGCCTCGTTGAGCAGGGAAACATCCTGCGGATAACGGAACAGGTGGCGTCCACGATCATAATGCCGCTGTTTCCGCCAGCTCCCGGATGATTGTCAGAGTCGTCATCCTCATCCTTGGATTCGGCTTCTTTGGGAGAACTGACCGCCCTGCCACTGACCTTCGACGAAAAGCTCTGGAACGGCACCGTTGACCATGTCACCGTCCACGCCGATGAGCGGGTGGTGTTTCGGTTCAAGGATGGGAAGGAAATCGCAACGAGGCTTTGACAAGTTGCAAAATACGAACCGGGACAGCAAAGATGATTTTGCTGTCCCGGTTCTGTCATTTTTATTTGTCCATTTTACCCCAAGGATGCAGACGGAATGACTATCATTGGCACACTCGTCGACAACCTGCAGGTTATTGGTAAATCAAGCGCCTATTGGTTTTCGTGATTAAGTTTCATGTCAATATACTCATTGTTGTTGCGTGGCATTTTATCATCTTCAAACTCGCCAAGGTAAGTTACATCATGATACTTCTGCCCATCGTACTCATATCCCGTATAGGGATAGCCTTCCATTGTTGTCCCCGTGTATGGTTGGAATTGAGCCTTGGCCTCATCTTTCGTATAGCGAGAAGAGTCAAACCAGACTCCTTCCTGCTCCTTGCTCCATCCCATCTTCGTGGCTCTAAACACATGTCTCATGGAAAATTCTCCTTACTTATTCCGATAATTACGGTAGTCCTCGTGGGACTCATAAATGTTATCTGCGGAAATACTGTTCTTGTGACCACACTCTGTGCAACGCCAAATATAATGGTGATCATCAAATCCACTCTGAATATTTAGATTTGCTCCGCAACGATCACACCACCAAGCAACATCAGGAAACCTCTCAGCCATAATAAGGTACTCCTTCCCAATCTTCTTAAAAAATGAGTTGTCCGTCTTGCCTACTACGCCTCTTTTCGATAACTCTCCAGCTTAATGACTCGTGGTGAGTCTCCTTCCAAATCACTGGAGAACTGATCCTCGGCAGAAGCCCGAGGAGTTTGTTCACCACTTTTCCTTCTTTTACATCTTTCACGCCACTCATCCCATTTTTCCACAACACAGGGGTAAATCTTTTCGTGTGTAAATCGTTTGATTTCTGGAAGAGCAACTTGGATCGACAATACCAATTTCGAGGATACCGGCTTTGCCTATACGCTTTCGCTGATTTCGGGGAAGCACAAGATGGTAATACCGTACTGCCTGATGGCATTTGAGACAGTCTTCTTGGAAAATGAAAAAATTTCAGGAAATGGATTGACAAATGGAAAAATATTCGTATAATGGACGTGACAACTGAATCTTCATGATAGAGGCGCGGCTGAAAAGAGTACCCGTTTTGCAACAGGCAACGGAGACGGCGAAAGGGTCAGCTGCCGAGGAATTGCACACGTTGCCTGACGGTGCAATGTCCGGTCTGACGGAGAATATCCGTCGGACTGTCGTTCGGAAACGAACGAAGAGCTGTCATAATCTTCAGGGATAAGCGTACCCTTTTCGGAAGTTATGACGGAGGTCATGGCTTCTTTTTTGTTGTTAAAAATTTGAAAAGGGGAGTTTATCATGAGAAGAAACCGCATTGTGAGGCTCATACTGATCGCGGCAATTCTGGCTGCCGTAGTCCTGTGCGCACTGTTTACGGCGGACGGCTCGGAAACGGGCGGATTTCGGCAAAGTGCTTGGGCGCTGCTGCCGCCCGTCATTGCAATCGCGCTGGCACTGATCACGAAGGAGGTCTATTCCTCACTGCTGATCGGCATCGTGTTCGGCGGACTGCTGTATTCCAACCTTGATTTTGAAGGGACGGTCATTCATGTGCTTAGCGACGGGGTCGCGACGGTGCTGTCCGACCGCTACAACGTTGGAATTCTGATATTCCTTGTCATTTTGGGCGCAATGGTCAGCCTGATGAATCGGGCAGGTGGGTCTGCGGCGTTCGGACGTTGGGCATCGGCGCATATCAAGACGCGGGTCGGCGCACAGCTTGCGACCGTTGCGCTTGGTGTGCTGATTTTCATCGACGATTATTTCAACTGTCTGACCGTCGGGAGCGTCATGCGTCCCGTCACGGACAAGCACAATATTTCCCGCGCGAAGCTCGCGTATCTGATTGACGCAACCGCTGCGCCGATCTGCATCATTGCGCCGGTTTCCTCGTGGGCGGCGGCGGTTTCCAGCTATGTCGAGGAGGGGAACGGCTTGCAGGTGTTTATCAGGGCGATTCCGTTCAATTTCTACGCGCTGCTGACCGTTGCGATGATGATCCTCCTTGCGATTTTCAAGCTGGATTTCGGCCCGATGGCAAGGTACGAGCGCAATGCCGAGCAGGGCGATATTTTCTCCGGACTGCGCGGCTATGCGGACGCTGCCTCCGAAAGCACCAATCCGAGAGGACGTGTTCCGGATCTGCTCGTTCCGATTTTTGTGCTGATCGTCTCGTGCGTTATCGGCATGATCTATTCCGGCGGATTCTTCTCCGGTGCGGATTTTATTACGGCGTTTTCCGAGTCCGACGCTTCCGTCGGTCTGATGATCGGCTCTGCCGGTGCGCTGGTGTTCACGCTGATCTATTATTTCTGCCGCCGACTGATGTCCTTCCGCGAGCTGATGGGCTGCATCCCCGAGGGCTTCAAGTCGATGGTTCCGGCAATTCTGATCCTGACCTTTGCGTGGAGTCTGAAGGCAATGACCGATTCGCTCGGCGCGGCGGAGTATGTTGCGGCACTGGTCAAGTCCTCGGCAAGCGGGCTGCGCAGCTTCCTGCCGGCGGTGGTATTCCTGATCGGGTGCTTCCTCTCCTTTGCGACCGGCACGTCTTGGGGAACGTTCGGTATTCTGATTCCGATCACGCTGAACGTTTTCCCGCTGAGCGACCCGATCGGTATCGTGTGTGTTTCCGCCTGTATGGCGGGCGCGGTCTGCGGCGACCACTGCTCTCCCATTTCCGACACGACCATCATGGCCTCTGCCGGTGCGCAATGTGACCATGTGACGCACGTTTCCACGCAGCTTACGTACGCGATTGTTGCGGCGGCGGTCAGCTTCGTTGGCTACATCATCGCCGGCTTTGTCCCCAATGCGCTGATCGTGCTGCCCGTTACGCTGGCGCTGCTGATCGGCGTGCTGTTTGTCCTGCGCTTCCTCTCGCACAGAGAGGCAAAATGATCCGAGCAAAAAACGACGCTGTTCAGAGAGGGCGTGATGCTACCCTCTGAACAGCGTATTTTTATTTCTTCCTTAGGACGATCTTGATGAAGTTCAGGTATTTTCCGCCGCCTGCCTCCATGGACTTTCGGTCGCCGACGGCAAATTTGTTTTCCTGCTTGAGCCAGTCCGCCCAAACCTCCTCATTGCTCTCCATTTCCTCGACGCAGATCACCTCCGCGCCCGCACAGGCACGGACGGTCTTTGTCCAAGACGCCGTGTCGCGCATGCAGCGTCGGTAAAGCTCCTGCATTTCGACATCCCGATACTGCTCCAAGGTCAGCATCCGACGGAACTGCTCGTTAAGATGATTTTTGCGCAGGACAGCGCGCTGCAGTCCCGCCTTCTTTTGAAAGCCTTAAGGCTCTCATTGTTTATCCGCGCCATAGGGAATGCTGATTTTGAGAAATAATGTACAAACAGCCGGCAATCCCCAGCGTGTGCTTGAACATCTTTCCCTGTTTCTGTATGGGAAGAAAATCACAACAAGGCTATGAAAACAGTGAAAAACAGGTCCGGGACGGCAGAAAAAGATTCTGCTGCTCCGGGCCTGTTCTATTTTGTCCTTTCTGTCCTCTATGTCCCGGGGGGACAAGGGAAAACCGTCCATATCCGGGGTTACTCCCAGCCATGGACGGTTCTGTGTATATAAAAAATAATAATTTATCGTTTGTATTCTTATAACGATTGTTATTTTACCAAGCCCAGTCTTTTCCGACCATGGCCGCTGCAAATCCGGGCGCACATCGCGCCGATGGCCGGAAATGTTCGGGAAAAGCCCCGTTTTTCGCAAAAATCCTCCCTCGGGCGGCAACAAATAAAAAATTACCGTTGCTGATATGGTATCAACAACGGTAACAGATCTGGTTGCGGAGACAGGACTTGAACCTGCGACCTCCGGGTTATGAGCCCGACGAGCTACCAACTGCTCTACTCCGCGATATGAAATGAGGGGCAATACCCCAAGTGCTTGTATAGGATACCACATTTGATTCCGTTTGTCAAGCACTTTTTTTGCGGCGCGGCAAGCCGCCGCAGGGGAGCGGCCCCTGCGGCAGGCCCTGCGGCGATCAGAGGTAGGCCTTCATGGCCTCGGTGGCCTTCTCGGGGTCCTCGGAGACGACGACGGTGAAGGACATGTTGTTCGCGGCGCCGAACTTATCGCACCACAGGACGAAGTCCTCGACCTCGGCGACGCCGGCCTCCTCGACGAGCTTGTAGAAGCTGTCGATGAAGATGTGGCTGATGTCGAAATTGCCCGCATGCAGGCCGCTGATGAAGCCCTTCAGGAACGTCAGCGTACCCATGGAATACTCCTGATAGTCGATCAGGCGAACGCGGATATCAATATCGTAACGGAGCTTGGTGCCCTTTTCGATGCAGACCATGCTGCCGGTTTCGTTCTTTACGGCCTCGTTGATGTCGGTGACGAGCTGCTTGGTCTTGCCGGAACCCTTCAGCCCCATGATCAGTTTGACCATCGGATGATCCTCCTTTGTTCTTCCGGCCGCGCCGGTTATGAGAAGGCCCCGGCACCTTCCGGTACACCTTCCCTGATATCTATTTTACCAAGTTTTTACCCGGATTGCAACACCAATTTGCACATTCGTCCCGCCGCGTCCGTCCGTATACAGGACGGCGCATCTAAAAAGACATTTACGGCCGCCTCACGCGCGGCCGCCGCCCGGCCGGAATGCCGCCAGCAGCCGCGCGGAACGCAAAAACTTTTGCGATGATTGTGCACTATTATGTACAGAAATCGTAGGAAAATCGAGGTAATCATGTGCTTTCTGCACAAAAAAATTATGGAAAGCGAGATATTTTGCTTTTGGCCTGCAAAAGTGGAGAAAGCGTCCCGGCGCCCTTGCATTGCTCCCGGAAACTTGTTAAAATATTCATACCATGGGGACAAAAAGCTCCCTATTTGGAAATTAGAAGGAGGATCTCTAATCATGAAACACATTTGCACGAAGTTCGTGGCGATGCTGCTGGTCATTGCCATGATCGCAGGTGTGCTGCCGTTTGCGTTTGCGGCAAACGTCGGCCCGTTCACGGATGTGAAGGACACCGACTGGTTTGCTTCGAACGTTCAGTACGTTTATGACAACGGACTGATGAACGGCACCACGACAACGACATTCGAACCGGAGTCGAATCTGACCCGCGCGCAAACTGCCATGGTTCTGTGGCGCATCGCCGGTCAGCCCGCTCCCACCGCCAAGGCTCCCTTCACCGATCTGGTGGATGCATGGTATCGTGATGCCATCGCATGGGCCGCAGAGCAGAAGGTCGTCAACGGCCGCGGCGACGGCACGTTCGACCCCGCAGGCTTCATCACCCGCGAAGAGCTCGTCACCATGACTTGGCGCTACGCTGGCGAGGCTGCCTCCGAGCAGGACCTGAGCAATTGGCCGGATGCCGATAAGGTCTATGACTACGCCGCCGGCGCCATGAAGTGGGCTGTCGAGACCGGCGTCATCAACGGCAAGGACGGCAAGCTCGCCCCGAAGGACAACGCCACCCGCGCCCAGTTCGCCGCCATCATCGAGCGCTACATGAAGCTCAATGACACGAAGGCCGACGACATCGTGATCCTCTACACCAACGATGTTCACGCGAACATCACCGGCGGCTCCAGCAAAGCCCCCACGCTGACGTATGAGCAGGTCGCCTGGTACCGCAACAACCTCCAGACCCCGTACAGCCTGCTGGTCGATGCGGGCGACGCCATCCAGGGCGAGGCCATCTCCACCCTGACGCACGGCGAAGCCATCGTTGAGGTCATGAATGCCGCCGGCTATGACTATGCCACGTTCGGCAACCATGAGTTTGACTACGGCATGGATCAGCTGCTCGACACCATCGTCCCGGCCGCAAAGTATCAGTACCTGACCTGCAACTTTGCCAGACTGGACGGCACCGCCATCGCCGGTGTGAAGCCCTATGCCATCGAGACCTTCGGCAGCAAGAAGGTCGCCGTCATCGGCATCAGCACCCCGGAGAGCTTCGTGAAGTCCACGCCGACCTACTTCCAGGACAAGGACGGCAACTACATCTATACCTTCGCCGAGGGCAACAACGGTCAGGACCTGTACGACTCCGTGCAGAAGACCATTGACGCCGCGAAGAAGGACGGCGCCGACTACGTCGTGGCCGTCGCACACCTCGGTATCGACGAGTCCTCCGAGCCGTGGCGCTCCACGGACGTCATCGCCAACACCACCGGCCTGGACGCCGTGCTCGACGGCCATTCCCACAGCACCATCCCGCAGGAGATCGTCAAGAGCAAGGACGGCAAGGACGTCATTCTCTCCTCCACGGGCACGAAGCTGAACAACCTCGGCAAGCTGACCATCAGCGCCGACGGCAAGCTCCACAGCGAGCTCATCAGCGACCGTGAGATCGAAAAGGACGCCAAGACGAAGGAAGTCGTCGACAAGATCGTCGCAGAGTTCCAGGCCCTGCTGAACAAGGTCGTCGCCCACACGGACGTTGACCTCACCACCCAGAACCCCGAGGGCACGGCCCGCGCCATCCGCAACCGCGAGACGAACCTCGGCGACCTGTGCGCCGATGCTTACCGCGTCACGCTGGGCGCTGACATCGCCATCGTCAACGGCGGCGGCATCCGCGCCGACATCCCCGCAGGCGACATCACCTACAATCAGATCATCAAGGTCCATCCCTATGGCAACATGGCCTGCGTCGTGGAAGCCACCGGTCAGGAGATCCTCGATGCGCTGGAAATGGCCTCCCGCAACACGATGGCCGAGTATGTTTCCGAGTCCGTCGATGAGAACGGCAACAAGGTCTATAACGCCGTCGGCGAGATGGGCGGCTTCCTGCAGGTCTCCGGCATGAAGTACACCATCAACACCGCCGTGGAATCCACCGTCAAGACGGACGACAAGGGCTCCTTCGTCTCCGTGGAAGGCGCGCGCCGCGTGCAGGACGTTCAGGTCCTGAACCAGACCACCAACACCTACGAGCCGATCGACCCCGCCAAGACCTACACCCTCGCCTCCCATAACTACATGCTCAAGTCCGGCGGCGACGGCATCAACATGTTCCAGGACAACAAGCTCCTGCAGGACGAGGTCAAGATCGACAACCAGGTCCTCATCGACTACATCGTCGATTCCCTCGGCGGCAATGTCGGCGAGCAGTACAAGAACCTCGCAGGCGAGGGCCGTATCACCGTCGTCAATGAAACGAAGCCCGCGCTGAAGGACAATGAGTATGCCCTCAGCACCGAGCTGCCCGACGGCGCAAAGGTCGTCTTCGTCAACCGCTCCGTCAGCAAGGCCATGTCCGCGGCGAATTCCGAGGGCAGCGCCTACAACCGCGCGGGCGTCGATGTCACGCCGGTCGACGGCATCCTGACCACCGATAACGACGAGATCGTCTGGACGGTCGAAAAGACCGAGGGCGGCTTCTTCCTGAAGCGCACCGACGGCAAAAAGCTCTCCATCGGCAATAAGCCCGATGGCGGCACCTACAACAGCATGGGCTTCGACCAGGAGGATAACCCCGTCTGGAAGATCGCCCCGGCAGCCACGGACGGCTGCATCTACCTCCAGAGCGCAACGGCCACCGGCTCCTCCGGCGACCCGAAGAGCGTGGAGTGGTACGCACAGTATTCCAACTTCAGCATGTACTATGTCAGCAGCAGCAACGAAGCGCTGTTTGCCATGGACATGTACGTCAACACCGGCGCGGGGAAACCCGCGCCGGCCGCTACGACCGAGAAGTTGGTCCCTTCCACGCTGCGTGAGGGCGCTGAGATCCCCGCCTACATCACCACTCCGAAGGGCTACAAGGCCGACGGCAGCTTCCCCTTTGTCGTCATGATCCACGGCCACGGCGGCAACCACAACGAGTCTGACGGCTTTGACAAGATCTCCAACGGTCTTGCCGAGCAGGGCTTCGTCGTTGCCACGCTGGACCTCCCCGGCTGCGGCAAGAGCAAGGAGAGCTTCCAGCTCAACACCATGACCAACATGAAGGCCGACGTTCTGGACGTCATCGACTACGTCTGCAAGAACTACGCCGTCGACAAGACCCGCATCGGTGCGTTCGGCTACTCCATGGGCGGCCGCATCACGCTCGAGCTGCTTGCCGAGGGCAAGTACAGCTTCTCCACCATCGAGCTCGTCGCTCCGGCGGAGGACCTCACCGACCTGAAGAACCTGTTTGGCGGCGCCGAGAACTGGGACACCATGAAGGCCGAGGCCAACGAAAAGGGCTACGTTGAATTCACCACCAAGTATGGCCAGCACCAGCAGCTGAGCAAGGAATGGTTCGCCGACCTCGAGAAGTACTCCGACGGTCTGGTCGAAAAGGCCGCCGAGAACTATACCGGCGACTCCCTCGTCATCTGGGCCACGAACGACGAGGCAGTTTCTCCCTCCGTCTCCTCCGCCGTTGCAACGACGCTTGGCTCCGCCACGCTGAACACCTATGCAGACGGCCACTCCTACAGCTTCTACGGCACGACCGAATACACCATTTCCACCGTCAACAACGGCTCCGTCAACTATTTTGTGAACGAGCTGAAGACGAACGAGACCCGCATCCACGGCTATGTCCAGTCCATCGCCAAGTATGGCAACCTCGAGCTGACGATCCCCGGCTCCGAGCTTGACAAGGCCGGATTCGAATATGGCGATCTTCTGAAGATCACCGTGGACGGTAAGGAATTCACCGTCCCCTATGGCACGAACTACTCCGATGTCGATCAGGGCAGCACGATCCTCCGCAACTCTGACGGCCATCTGACTCTCGCCATCAACATGGGCGACTTCGCCGGCAAGAACGGCATCGCCACGAAGAAGACCAACGAAGACAAGACCTATGAGTGGTACTACGCCGCAGAGACGAACATCCCCGCCGTCGTGACCATCGAAATGGGCGAAAAGGGCGGCTACTATGACGAGTGGCTCATCCACCAGCTCGTCCGCACGAACAACCGCGAGGACTATAAGAACCTGTCCGACGCCGAGTTCGCCAACTTCCGCAACGTCGCCACCACCGGCATGGGCGAGAACGCCCTGTACCGCTCCTCCAGCCCCATCAACGACGAGATCGGCCGCAACACCTACGCCGATAAGGCCGCCGAGGCCGCGGGCGTCAGGACCTTCATGAACCTCGCCAACGACGAGGCCACCGCGAAGGGCTACGAAGGCTTTGATTCCACCTACTATTCCAAGCAGAACGTCGTCTACCTGAATCTCGGCGTCGACTTCACCGCCGCCGACTTCAAGACCGGCCTTGCCACCGGCCTGCGCTACTTCACCACCCACGAAGGCCCGTACCTCGTGCACTGCACCGAGGGCAAGGACCGCGCGGGCTTCGTCTCCGCCCTGCTCGAGTGCTACATGGGCGCAGCGTATGACGAGGTCGTCGCCGACTACATGGTCACCTACTACAACTACTACGGCGTGACGAAGGAAGCCGAGCCTGCCAAGTACGATGCCATCCTCCGCTCCAACATCGTCAAGACCCTGCAGACCGCCTTCGGCGTCGAGGATCTGAAGACCGCCGACCTCAAGCAGGAGGCCACCGACTTCTTCAAGGAGCTGGGCCTCACCGATGCCGAGCTGACCACCCTCACCGCCAACCTGAGCAAGAAATACACGGGCGGCAGTACGGAGCCGGAGACGAAGTCCTATGTGAAGGTCACTGCGGCCCCCGAGGACTGGAGCGGCA
>OKSB01002923.1_pt1 | contig 14347 bp, 15 predicted proteins | sample 1601171 | NCBI WGS metagenome assembly OKSB01 (sample SAMEA3541496, study PRJEB24748) | human gut metagenome | biome: human gut; feature: human-associated habitat; material: faeces | place: China | collected 2012 | reverse complement strand
ATTTTTCAATTCTGTGGTAATGATCCCGCTGGAGCGTTTCTTTGTAGAGCAGATGTCCAAGCTCTGCAAGCACTCCATGGATGACCGGCACTATATGTGGAAAGTAGAATATTGAGAAGATGCGCGAAATATCTACGAGGAGGGGGCTTGTCCTGAGGACAGGCCCCCTCCTCGTAGATTCCGCTTCTTATCTTACAGTTCTCCCCTGTATCCTCAAGATGTAGGTGGCAGCTCTCTGTGCCACATATTGCTTCGCTGTATCCGTACATGTCGGCACAGGCACAGGATCCCTGCCGCAGCTAGGAGTCCCAGTACAATCGGAAGCAACGGATATTGTATCCTATAATACACTGCACTGCTTCCCGGATCCGGCCATTGAACCGGGTCATATGGCAGGCCATATTCTGCGGTCAACTGCTTGATATTCAGCAGGTGAACGACCGGGATCCCCCTTCCCAGGTATCGTTCCACCAGACCGCTTTGATCTGTCACCGGCATAGCGCTTCTTGGGTCCAGAACTCCCTGCCCCAAAGCGATCCCGCGTTCTCCCACACCCATGGAGGTCACATTTCCTCCCACAGATACAAAGCATTGGATGGGGCCCTGGCGCTCATAGATCTCCTGTCTCTGTTCCAAATTATTCAGAAACTTCGGTTCTTGAAAGATCACAAGTCCCGCCTGCTCCAGCCGCTCCAAGATTTCCATCTTCTGCTCGGGCAACATCCCATCTCCTGTATCATTGTCGCCTCCCAGCGTAACTGCGGCACTGTCTGTTGTAAGCACGCCGTCCTGCACAAGCCGGTGCAGCATCTCTGGAAAGGTAAGCTCTGGATCAGTGGCACCATAAGTAGACGCTCCTACTGACGAGATGGGGATGACTTCCACTTTCATAGACTGGCATGCTGCCATCACTGCCAGATTCATTGCAGGGAAAGAACCCGAAAACCCTGCGGCCACCCGGTCCCCCGGCCGAACCCCTGCCTCATAGAGCAATCTGACGCACAGCGCCCCCATATCCGGCCATGCAGTCGTTCTCTTAGCTTCTATGGCACCAAGGGTCGTGGTAATCCCTGTATAGTAGGGACCGATCATACCGGTCTGATGATAATCTTCCTGGCTCATAGGGATATGGAGCTCCTCTTTATATCCCCTTACTGCGGAAAAGCATCTGGTCAGCAGCTCAGCTGCCTGCCGCTGTTCCATCACATATGAGGTCTCAGCGCGCTGGACTCCGTGGGACGCCCACCAGACTGCTCCGAAAAGGATCAGAGCACACAGCATCAGCAGGCGCACAATCTTTTTTTCTCTCTGTTTCCCGTTCATACCCGGAACACCTGCATTCCCATTCCCATCATGATCAATGCCAGAATACCTACTACCACTGCCAGAGACATCAGAGATTTTACCGCTCCCTGCCGTTCCAACTCGTTTGCTATGATGCCCGGCACCAGCACGCCAATGATTCCTGGATCATAAGGCAGTATCTCAGAGGAGGCAATGATCAAATCAATGGTAAACGCCAATAAAATCATCACAGCAAAACGCCGTCGGCCATATAAAATCATGAAATTTCCCAACAGTTTGCCGCCTCCCCATGCCAAGAGTGCGATCACCAGCGTATAGACAATTCTGACCGGCGTCTGCAGGCAGAGGACAATATATCCCGGTACGATCAGCCCAGCTGGAGAAAAACCTGTCAGTTCCGTAAACAAAAGACTGACGGCCACCCCGATCAAAACAATTTCATGGTACAATTCTCTTCCCCTCCCCCACCACACGTTCTATGAGTGACCTTCCTGGTCCTGCCAAATTTCCAGCTGCAAAGATCACAGTATCCGATCCTGTTCTATCCAGGGGCACCTCCTTTTCACTGCGTAAACTGTACACCGGCCTGCCGGGCAGTCTTTTCTTTATCTCCCGGCATACCGCGCCTCGGGCCCCTCCAGTGATCCACACTTCTTCCGGCTGAAGCTCATGCGCAACCATCGCCATATGGATAGCACGGTACCCCCGGTCTGCACGGTTATTAATGAGGAGAATCAGCTTATGTCCATCCAGTTTCAGTCTCTCTGCCATCCTTCGATAATTCATGCATGTGGATTTAGGATCGTTGACTGACATGGCGTTGATAAATAGAGCCCCTTGGGGAAGCCGGAACGCCGAAAGGGCATATGGGTCCGGCCGATAGCTTAAAATCCCCGCCAATGCAGCTTCACGGTCCACTCCCAGCTCTCCGCACACAGCCAGGGCAAGCGCCACATTCTCCGGAAAGTCGAAATTTGGAAGATCATCTGCCGGGCGGGACACTTCCACCCTGGCCCCTACTTTTTCTGCATTCCGCACCATCTGGCCCCAAAATTGAGTATCCGCTGTATAAAGGATCCCATTCTCCGGAATGGTGCGGGATAGGGAATCACATATCTCTTCCAAGGTCAGCCCCATCTCCTCTGTATGGTCCAGCCGTACATTCGTGATCACCCCAATATCAGAGCGTACGATTTTCCTCTGTGAGATTTCCTGGAGAAATGGATCCACAGCCATACACTCTATTACAAGGACCTGGGCATGCTCCCTGACCGCCATACGCATCACCCGGGCCTGCTCCCGTATATTTGCCTTCCCGCGGCGGCGCAGTGGCCGTTCTACTCCGTCCGTTCCAATCAGCCGAGGGACTGTCCCAGTTGTCTTGCAGAAGACTGACCAGCCCCCAGACTTTAATCCCGCAGCGATCATTCGGGTCACCGTAGATTTTCCCCGGATTCCATTTACATACACTACATGCTGCAGCAAGGCTCTGTCCCGTTTGACCTGATACGCTTCTAACCCTAATAGGATCATAATCAACAGGAAAAGCACCAAAATTAGAGCTTCCATATTTCCCTCCCCCTCATATTTATTATATATATTCTTATAAGCAATTATATCAAATACCATTTTCTTTGAGAAGACTGTTCGGTAAAACTTTTTTCTTCTTCCATAGACTCTTGGCCACCGCAGCTCTGTTTTAATATATTACTCCCAAGAGCCTTCCACAAAAATAAAGCCGCACCCTTAGTGGAATTAGTAGAAACTTCGTAAAGAAGTTCCTCCCAAAGCCATTTGTAGAGCCAGCCGGAAGTAATTGAGTTGCAGGGAAATTCAATCTATTCGGAGGAAAATATCATGGAAAAGTCCATATTTGAGAAGATGGGCGAGACCTACCGCCAGGAGGGAGATTACCTTCTTCCCAATCTTACCACACTGGAGAGCGTGCCTGTTGGCATCTGGGGCCGGCGGCGTAGGCGGTACCTGCGGGAACACCGGCAGTCACTCTACACCGCCCTGCTTCTCAACGGGACGCTGGACGCCCACCTTGCAGACATTGACCGACAGGCTGAGGAAATGTTTTCTCAGTTAGTAAAACAGCTTGCGGACACTGAGGGTGTGACGGAGCAACTCAAAGCGGAATATCAGATGGAATGGGTAGGGCGCATGAACAATATCCGTAATCGAGCAGCAGAAACAGTTAATGCCGAATTGATTTTTAGGTAAGAAGGATAGGCTATATGGAAGAGGGACGCGGGGCAATACCCCGTCCCCTCTACTGCTATGAGATTTCCACAATCACTCTCACTATTTCATCAATAGTTTCCGAGCTATATCTTTTGATTTCTTTTACCCAAGGATAAATCGCCGAATCTTGAAACATTCCATATTTAGTATCATTTCTTTGTATGATAGGGTAGACTGCTGTTGAATGAAATTCTTTTACAAGCGTTGCTAATTCACGAGTAATGCTCCTGTAAAGATATCTGCAATGATAAAACTAGAATTTGAATACCACAATATTATGAGCAATTATTGCTTGCTATTAGGTATTTAATGCGATTCGCTGAAGGTCTTGAAAATAAAGGATTTTTTGCGGTGTGTTCTCCTTGTCCCCTTATTCGATTATCACACAAGTTTACTCTTGCCCTGACTGCCTATAGGGGCAAAACAAGGGCAGGACAATCCAACAATGGGGTATAGAAAGTGTGGCAATCGGAAAACTGTGATGTATGTGTGAATATATGACAGCGGAGGATTTCAATATGGATAAGTATATTTTTAACGAGAAGATAACGGCTTGTGGTATGAACTGACCGGCGATTATTATCTCCCATGCGTGACTGCACCTACTGAAGAAAAACAGGCTGTCGGCGTATGGGGGCAGCGGCACAAACGGTATCTCAAAGAGTACCGTCCCGCATTATATAATGCTTTGCTGCTGAGCGGGAAACTGAATGCCTATCTCGCCGGCATTGACCAGCAAGCGCAAGAGCTGATGGACACTATCATCCAACAGATGGCCGAGGCGCAGGAGATCACTGAAACAATGAAAGCCACCGACCAAATGGCATGGATCGGTAAGATGAACAATATTCGAGTCAGTGCGATGGAAGCTGTAGATAAGGAGCTCATATACGTATAAAGCAAAGTGGCAGTAGGGCAATGCTTTGAAGTTAAGACTTGAGCGATTTGCACCCCCGCCTTGTTTTAGCCAAAGCTGGATCAGGAAAGAAGAAAAAATCGGATTGACTGCCATATGGGCGAGAGTTTCAGCAAAATGGGCGAAAAGGGACACTGCGGTAAGGCGGTGTCCCTTTTTAATACGTTTTTCTGAGTGTCCCCCTGGAAAACAAAAGGGGTATGAGGAGAGGGTGATAAAAGTGGGCATTGCGGCAACAAGGCGCAAGAGGCGCGGGTCGCCGGTGGCAGCCTCAAAGTGTGAACTGCTTTGAGGCGCCGACCGAGCCGCCAGGCGTGGCAGCCTTTTGGAGTGAGCGCAGCAACCCAAAACAGCAGATTATGCCATCTGGCAATCCGTCGCTCTGCCTCCCAGAGCACACATACATGGCTGTTAGACCATATACGTGTGCATTTCGTTCCTGAAAAGATTTTTCAATTACTTAATAGTCAAATTTAGCATTTTCAAAGTATTTGTACACACTTCTATCAATGCTTACTCTGTACCGAAAGCTAACTATGATGCACGATCTAGTTGGGATCAGTTGAAGGAGACACAGCGGGAACAACAGCCTCAGAACGTGGAACAGCAGAAAAAAACGAAGGACAGGGCGTGGGAGAGATAATGGCAACCTACAATTGCTCCCGCTATGTATCTGCGTTTACTGAGCACCAGTTGCCCACTAATACGGCGGGTCAATGGGTCAGGATAGGTAAATCACGTTAGTATAACAAGCGTTTAGCGCCTCATTTGTAAAATGTGGAGGTCCCCCTGCTAGGTAGAGAATGGTTGTCAGCATAAGTTCTGTCAGCGAAAAGGTGGCTGCGAATGTACTGTTCATCAGGCCATCCAGACTTGGGCATCAAAATTTACGGAAGAAATACCGAAAAAAACGATGCTTCATAAGCTGCATAAAAAGACTGGGAGCATATAACCGCTCCCGGTGATCTTTACCGATCCTTGAGGGGCACCTGGTTGCCGCCGCTCTCTTTGTGGTATGGCGCCTATTTTCGTGCAGCTTCACGGGCGCAGAGCCCACAATGACACCGGAGACGCCGCAACAGGGAAACAGCTCGGGCATAATGTCAGCGCCAATATCCAGCATGCCGTCCTGCTTTTTGACGTAACGCCCATCAAAAAATGTGCGCCGTAATAGACGACGGGGGCAATATGGAGACAGGAGCAAGGAAAAGATCCTGCCAGTGTGGTCGTAATGGCTGTGGCTGAGGGCCACGGCATCCAAACCGTCAAGGCTCTTTCCCATGGCCCGGACGTTGGGCAGAAAGGCGGGGATGCCCCGGTATCGTACAGCATCCGGAAACCGTCCGTTTCAATCAGCAGACTGAGCCCGTGCTCAGCAGAGAAACGATCTGTTGGGGATTCGTTTTCAATCATGGTGGTGATCTGAAAGCTCATGGGCGCTTACCAGCGGTTGATGCCGCGCATGGTCAGTATCTGGCTGTTCATGCCGCCGGACATCTCAGAGGCCAAAAATAGAATGCTGTTCGCCACGCTTTCTGGTGAGAAGACATCCCCGCCATTTTTCAAGAGGTATTCCCGCCGCTCAGACAGCTGGAACAACTCCGTGTCAATGGGACCAGGGCAAATCACATTGACTCGTATGCCATAGCGGCGGACTTCGTCACCCAAAGCCTGGGACAGGCAGATAACGCCGGCCTTGGACGCAGAGTATGCACAACTTCCGGGCAAGCCGCGCAGCCCGGCTCCAGAACCGACGTTTACGATATTTCCGGAATTTCGACGGATCATTATGGGCAAAAACGCTTTGATCACCACCGCGACGGAGTTAAGATTCGTGTCAATGATTTGCTTCCAGGTCTCGATGCTCATGTCGTTCAACGGCTGTTCGATGGAGATCCCCGCATTGTTGACCAGAATATCTGTCCTGCCGTGGGACTGGTCGATCTGCGCGGCCATTTTATCAACTGCCGCCGGGTCTGTTACATCCGCACAGAACACTTCCGCAGCGCCGCCTTTTGCTTCAATCATTTTCTGGACGGCCTGCAGAGCCTCCGTGTTTCGTCCCACTAGCATAACTTTGGCCCCCTCTTCCGCGAAGCGAAGGGCGACCGCCTTTCCTAAGCCGCGGTTAGCACCGGTGACAACTGCGATTTTATCCTTCAACAACATATAGCCTCCTCCTGTCATTCCTGTGTTGATGGGGGAGTGGTATCCCTGTGGTAATTTTTTTTGGAGAGATTCAGATTCTTGATGCCCAATGTGACGTGTTTGCGCATGCATGCTTCTCCATAATCGGGATCGCGGAGATCGAAAGCCTGAAGGATCTGCGTGTGGGGTTTTAACGCATCCTGAGGTGCATTGGGCAGAGAAAGACTTCGATAACGGAAATTCATCATGGGTTGCTGCATCAGCTTGAAAATATTGATCAGCAGTTCGTTGCCGGACAGCTTGATAATGGTTTCGTGAAAATTGCCTTCTTCCAGCAAAATGTGGTCAAAGTCATTGGCCTCTACAGCTGCTTTAAAACATTTGTGGATGCCCTCGAGCTTCTTGTAATCCTCGTCCGTGCAGCGGCTGATGGCCAGCTTGGTGGCCAGAGGCTCGAATACCGTGCGCACTTCCAGATAATCTTTCATTTGCACTTCGTGGGTCTCAAACCAGTTGATCACGTCTTTGTCGTGACTGACGTCTTTGGTGCGCATGACGAAGGCACCTCGGCCGGGTTGCTGAGAGACATATCCTGTGGCAGCGAGGATCCGCAGGGCCTCTCTGAGGCTGCCCCGGCCAATGGCCAGTTGTGCACACAGCTCCTTCTCGGTAGGCAGTTTTTGTCCCACCTCCAGATCATTTGAGCTGATATATGTTTTCAGCTGTTCAACTGCCTGCTGGACGACCGAAACTTTGTCAATTGCTTGCATATCATGTATCGCCCCTTATGTTGGTTGACTGGAATAGAATTATATTACAATAAGAACAATCAATTGTCAAACAATCTTATCAAAATAAATAGCCGTAATTTTCCAGTATCTTGCAATTTTAAATTTAATTTCTAATATAAAAAATATTTTGCACAAAAATTGAAGATAAAATTTAGAATTTTTGACACTATGAAAAAGATTGAATTTATAGTATCTTAATCCTGTGATTAGTTTGTCGGACAATAAAATCAAAATCATATGATCATTCTACAAAAAGATTGGGAGGAGATCAAAAAATGAAAAGACTGACTGCACTTACTCTGGCGCTCTCTCTGTGTTTCACTCTAGTCGGCTGCGGCGGGAACCCTTCCTCCAACGCCCCTGCTTCCGTTGACAAAAGCACTGCTTCCTCCGGGACTGCTTCCACAGAGGAAACCTACGTTCTGAAGCTGGGTATGCAGCAAGGCAACGTTGACCGTTCCGAAAGCGCCGAGGTTACTTGGGTCGAGCGCTTCAAGGAGGAGGTCGAGGCCAACAGTAACGGTCGGATTACCGTGGAGATCTTCCCCTCCGCTCAGTTGGGCTCCCAGGAGGATAACGTGGCCAGTCTGGCCAACAACTCTCTGGAAATGACCTGTGTAAACAGTACTATCCTGAATACGATCAGCCCGAGCACCATGATGCTGGCCTGCCCCGCCCTGTTTGCCAACGAGGAGGAGTGTGACGCCGTTCTCGCCAGCGAGTGGGGCCAGAATTTCTGGGACAACGTGGCCAAGGAGTCCGGCGTTCGTGTTCTGTCCGCATTCTGTAATGGTATGCGCAGTTTCACTACCTCTAACAAGGAACTGACCACCGTTGACAGCGCCAAGGGCGTTACCTTCCGTGTTATGCCCAGCGCCGTATATGAGAAAATGGTCGAGGCCATCGGCGCCAACCCCGTTCCCATGCCTGGCAGTGAAATGTACACTGCTATGCAGAACGGTACCGTTGACGGCCAGGAGAACCCCCCTGTCAACATCCTGAACGACAGAACTTATGAAGTCCAGAAATACATGGTCTTGGATAAGCATGTGGCCTCCGTCGTGACCTTCTGCATCAGCGAGGCGGCTTGGCAGAACCTGCCTGAGGACCTGCAGAAGGTCGTTTCCGATGCCGCCGCCACCGTCACCCCTGAGGCCGCTGCCGTCTGCACGAAGCTGAACGACAATGGTGTTGCCAAGCTGCAGGAGCTGGGTATGAGTGTTTATGAGCCTACCGAAGAGGAACTTGCGGACTGGCACGACGCTATGCGCGATCCCTGCGTCGAGTACGTTAAGAGCCAGCTGGGCGACGAGATCGTGGACGAGCTGCTGAACGCCATTGACGCAGTTCGCGGCTGATCGCCCGTTCCATAAGAAATTTCACTTCGTAAAGTAATGTCTGAAAAGGCCCGTCTATCATTGCGCCGGTTGATAGGCGGGCCTTTTCAAGCTTTATGGACTTCAAAACTATAGGAGATTATTGCGAATGAATATCATCAAAACACTTTATCGCTCCTGCAGCAGGGTGTCTGACATGATCGATAAGGTCCTGAAAGTCATCCTGGTCCTTTTGGTGTTGGGCAGCGCGCTGGATCTGTTTTTGCAGGTCCTGTACCGCTTCGTTCTGGTGCATTTTGTCAGCTTCTCTATGACCTGGACAAATGAGCTGGCTCAGAATTTCCTGGTGTGGATGACTTATCTGGCCGTGGGGATCTGCTATAAAGAAAATTCCATGGCATCCGTCAATTTCCTGTATGACCGTCTGAAGCCCCGCAGCAAGATGGTCCTGTATCTGCTCACCAGAGTGGTCGTTTTCATCTTCCTGTTTGTGGGCCTGAGGTTCGGCTGGGAATCCATTCAGTCCGTCAGCAATTACCATACCGCCAGCCTGCATCTGCCTGGATACATGGTGTATGGCGCACCGTTTCTGGGCTGTATTCTGATGACCTACGAGGCTATTGTTGATGTCCTGGGTGTCATCTGTGGCGAGCTGCTCCCCTTCGTGGGCAGACAGGTCGAAGAGGCGGATGGCGAACTGACCGCTGAAGAGCAGCTTGCTTATGAAAAATTCATCCATGAGCATGAGGCCGCTGCGCAGTCCACGGGGAAGGGGGAGTAACGTATGCTCGCTGCAGTATTATTTGGTTTGTTTCTGGTCGTGCTCCTTTTAGGTGTTCCGATCGGCTTTTCCATGGGTTTTCTGACCATTGCCGCGTTTGAGGTCGGGAACGGTCCTCTGATCACGCTTGCACAGAAGATGTATGCGGGCATCAATAACTTTACCTATCTGGCCATCCCCCTGTTCATCTTTGCGGCAGAGATTATGAGCCGCTGCGGCCTGACCATGAGCATCGTTAAGCTGTGTGATGCCCTGGTTGGGCACATCCGCGGTGGTCTGGCACATGTCAACATTTTGGGCAGTATGCTGTTTGCCGGTATTTCCGGTTCTGCTACCGCCGATGCCTCCGGTCTGGGTAAGATCGAGATCGAAATGATGGAGAAGGCCGGCTACCGGAAAGAATACGCTGCCGCGATCACTGCGGCAAGCGCCATCATCGGTCCCATCATCCCGCCCAGCGGAATTATGATTATTTACGCCGTGTGTGCCGCCAACGTATCCATTTCTGATATGTTCCTGGGCGGCATCGGGCCCGGAGTCCTCTTGGGCATTTGCGAAATGGCCCTGTGCTACTACTTTGCCGTGAAGCATAAGCATCCTCGCCGGGAGAAGCGCACCCCCGTCAGGGACGTCCTGGTCGTTTTCTGGGATTCTCTGCCCGCCCTGGGTATGCCCCTCATTATCATGGGCGGTATCACCACGGGCATCTTCACCGCGACTGAGTCCAGCGCCATCGCCGTATTCTATGCCTTGATTGTCGCCTTTTGCAAGAAGCAGATTACATGGAAAAGTCTGGTTGAGTGCTGTCTGAACACGGCCAAGACTACGGCCAACACCATGTTCATCATCGCAGTTGCCACCGCAATGAGCTATGCCATCACCATCTTGCGGATCCCTCAGGAGATCGTCTCTGTGGTCATGGAAAATGTTCACAGTCCCTACGTCTTCCTGCTGATCACCAATATCATCCTGATCATTCTGGGCTGTGTTCTGGACCAGAGCCCCGCTCTGCTGATGATGGTCCCCATCCTGTTGCCCATCGCCACGCAGTTCGGCATCGACCCCGTCCACTTCGGCGTTCTGTGCTGCTTCAACCTGACCATCGGCCTGATCTCTCCTCCTGTCGGCATGACTCTGTTCGTGACCGCCAATGTGGCAAAGGTCAAACTGACGGCCTTGTTTAAGGAAGTGATTCCATTTGTTGTCCTAGGTTACGCTACTTTGTTCCTGATTACCTATGTCCCCCAGATCGTAACCTTTATCCCCAATCTCTTAAAATAAACAAATTGTATTCTAGGAGCATATTGATATGAATAACGTAAAGATCACTGACATTAAGGTCACCCTGTGCGATACCCGTGTGAAGGGCAACTTTGCCGACTCCACCCGCCAGGTGGAGACCATCGGCTTCGCCGTTGTGGAGGTCGAGACCAATGTTGGAATTACCGGCATCGGCGTCACTTACCATGAGGTGGGCGGCGAGGCCATCCGTGAATTTATCCGCCACGCCATCAAACCCAAGTTTATCGGACGCAACCCCTTTGAGACGGAGGCCCTGTATGAGGAGACCTTCCACTATATGCGCGGCGTGGGCCGTAAGGGCCTGGCCTTCTGCGCATACAGTGCTGTGGATATTGCTCTGTGGGATATTAAGGGCAAGGTCTTGAATATGCCTCTGTTTCGTCTGCTGGGCGGCAACGATCCCGTGGTGCCTATCTATGCTTCGGGCGGCTGGACCAGCTATTCCATTGAGGAGCTGGTGGACGAGGCCAAGATGATGGTGGCCCGCGGCTACAAGAAAATCAAGCTGAAGGTCGGCGTGGACGGCGGTCGAAATCCTATGGAGGATGTCCGCCGTGTGGCCGCCGTGCGCGAGGCAATCGGTCCCGACATCGGCTTCATGCTGGACGCCAACAACGTCTGGAGAGCCGGTACCGCCATCCAATTTGCCAACAACATCCGCGATTATAACATCGAATTCTTCGAGGAGCCCGTCTTTGCCGATGACATCCCTGGATTGGCGGAGTTCAAGCGCGGCACTGACATACCTCTGGCTACCGGTGAGCACGAATATACCCGCTACGGCATTCGCGATCTGTTGCTGAACAATGCCGCAGACGTCATCCAGTGCGACACCACCCGTATCGGCGGATATACAGAGACGTTGCGTGCCATCTCCATGTCTCAGGCCTGGAACAAGGCCTATGCCCCCCACGGTATGGAGCACATCCATATGCATCTGGTGGCCGCTGCCACTAACGGCACGATGCTGGAGCGGCTGTTCATGTTCGAGGATCTAGTCAATAACGTCTATCTGGACGCACCGCAGCCGGTCAACGGCTATCTGACAATTCCTGACAAGCCCGGCCTGGGTCTGGAGCTGAATCAGGACTATCTTGCGGAGTGCCGCAGGAGAAACGGAGTATAAAAATACGGGACGTATCTGTCTGACCAGTTAGGCGCTGTTTGAAAAATGGAACTACATCCAGCGGAGAGGATTTTTTTGCTAAAACAGTGAATAGCCTGCCAGATAGAATCACAAAAAGGGCATCCACTGAAAAGAATGGATGCCCTTTTTAGGGAGAACAATCATGCGTATTCTTATTACCGATACCATGTACTGCACAGAAGCGGGAAGACAAGCGGCGGAAAAGATTGCCGATTGCTTGGGAGATGTGGTTCTCAATCCCCTGAGTCGAAAGCTCACAAGCGGGGAGATCAGAGAACTCTGGGATGACACTGATGTAATCATCGCCGGAACGGAGAACTACGACGCTCGGCTTTTGGCTCACGCACCGAAAAGCCTAAAGCTGATCGCCCGAAACGGCGTAAGCTATGAAAATATAGATTTGAACGCAGCACGGAACAGAAAAATCGCGGTTACCACCGTGAGGGGGGCCAACTCAAAAGCTGTGGCCGACGGAACCATGGCGCTAATGCTGGCTGTCGCTCGCCATCTGCCCACTGCGGACCGTTCGGTTCGTTCCGGAGGCTGGAACGGTTGGGTCGCCGACGATGTCAACCACAAGACACTGGGGATTTTGGGCTTCGGCGCCATTGGGAAAGAGGTGGCAAAACGGGCACGGGGATTTGACATGACGGTTTTGGCCTATTCTCCGCCGGAAGATTTTGATCGTGTGTTTGCCGAGCAATACGCTGTCCGGGATACCTGCATGGAGGATATCCTGCGGGAGAGCGATTTTGTAACATTACACATGCCGGTGTTGCCTGAGACGCGGGGCATCATCAATCGGAAAACACTGAATATGATGAAGCCGTCTGCCTATCTGATTAATACCTCCCGAGGAGCCCTAGTCCAGGAGGAGGACCTCTGTGAGGCACTGAAAAGCGGTACTATCCGGGGCGCAGCTTTGGATGTGTTTGAGATGGAACCCACCGGGAATAGGGCACTGTTTGAACTGGAAAATACAGTCCTCTCTCCCCATTGTGCCGGACTTTCTGCCGGAGCTATCGAGGAGATGGGACGGATAAATACGGAAAATATTTTGGCTGTCTCAAAGGGAGAAACGTGTGGTGGCATCATACTGGGACCATTTCGGACCGGTTGGAAGTGATGTTTCTGTTCTCCTGGTTGCTGGTGTCTCCCGCCTGCATGGGTTTGGGTTACAGCTATGCGGAACTGGAACAGGGTGCACTAGAGTACATCAAAAAAGGCATGAGTGCAGTCTTGTTGAGTCTATTGGTCGGAGGGACCATCAGTACCTGGACCGTGGCAAGAACTGATCTCTCCATCATCTACTATGGCCTGCGGTATATCAAGCCGGACACGTTCTTGATGGCGGCCTTCTTTCTGAACTTGCTCCTTTCTCCGTGTTGCGGAACCGCTTAGGGTACGCTGGGGACCGTTGGTATTGCCATGTTCGCGGTGGGCGAAAACTTTGGAATCACACCGGCGCTGACAGTAGGCGCAGGTTTCAGCGGTGCTTCTCTGGGAGAAACCTGTACCCCTATGGCCGCCACAGCCAATGTGAGCGCTGCCGTCTGCGGGGTTTCGACCATGAATCACTGTAAAAAGGCGGCAGAGCTTGCCCTTCCGCCTGCCGCCTTTGCGTCCGGACTCTACTTTCTGTTGGGACAGAAATTTGCGGATCGCAGCCTATCGGAAACATCCATTGCTGATTTGTGCAATGAGCTAACCGGTCGTTTTCACATTTATACGGCATCTTTTCTTCCCATGCTGGTTCTGCTGCTCTTGATAGTCTGCAAGGTTCCCGCGCGTTTTCCATGCTGATCTCAGTGCTTACCGCCTGCACGGTAATTGTACTGGTGCAGGGCGTGGAGCTTCAGAGTATCGCCTCGGTGTTCTGGAACAGTGCCTCTATAGCAGGAGACGGTGAATTTCTCCAGGCGCTTCTCAGCCATGGCGAAGTCAGGAGCATGGCCAATACGGTCTGTACCACGATTTTTATCTTCGGAATAATCGGCGCGTTCAACACGGCAGGGATAATCGAGGCGCTGATTGCCCCAGTCACTAAGCGGGCAAGTTCTCCAGCCCGCCTGACCGCCGCGGCACAGATGGTCGCTGTGGTGGGCAATATGCTGGGGACGAACACCTTTTCCATTCTAATGGCGGGTTCATTTATGGCCAATGCCAGGGCTGGATCGGTACAATCTGTCCCGTGACATTACCACCACATCCACGGTATTGTGCCCGCTCATTCCCTGGAATGTCTCCGGGCTTTATATTGCCGATCTGTTGGGAGTCAGCAGTTTACAGGCGGCACCATTGGCGTTCTGTGCGTTTTTGACGCCTGCCCTCTCCTATGTTTTTATCCATGGAATCCAGACAACAAAAAAGAAA
>OKSB01002918.1_pt1 | contig 14369 bp, 14 predicted proteins | sample 1601171 | NCBI WGS metagenome assembly OKSB01 (sample SAMEA3541496, study PRJEB24748) | human gut metagenome | biome: human gut; feature: human-associated habitat; material: faeces | place: China | collected 2012 | reverse complement strand
ATGTAAAAGCTCTCCGTTGAACATTTCCTGATAGCTGTTTTCATTCACGTTGCCCAACCTAAAATAATAGTTCTTGAAACGTGCCATCATTCGGGCCTCGTCAGACACATATACACTTCCGTCATAATCATAGATAACTCCTGCAATGCCAACGCCTGCAGGAGATTGCAAATCGACAAAACCTGTGGCAAAAGGCGTGAGCATCCTTCTTAAGAGCAGAGCTGAATTTATGTTTATGTTTGCCGCTATTCAATTCTATGATATAGTCAAGTCCTTCTTTGTAGTTCTCTATGAAATCTTCTATGGGGTAAGCTATCTTTTCCTTGTATTGCTTTGCAAATCCGTATGGATTCAGAGACCGCAAGAATATACTGTTGAAACCTAAACGGATATATTCGTCAATAATATCCTTAAAACGTCCCAAACTATATTTTGAGGTTGTCATAAGCGCAGACGCACAATCATTGTTTCCCCATATTTTGCGTATCATCGCAAGGTTCTTTTCAAATATAGCATGATGGTCTAACGCTTTATCCTGCAATGGACGGTTAGTGTCGTGCAAATCTTTTGGACCATCCAGCGAGGTTGAAATCATACAGTTGTGTTTCTTCAAGTACCTCACCATCTTTTCATTCAACAAAGTCAGATTGGTACAAATAACAAAATCCAATTCTTTCTTCTTGAAAAGATTTTGCCATTCGGCTTCTTCTATGATGTATTTCACCATATCAAAGTCAGTTGAAGGGTCTCCGCCTTGAAACTCTATCTTGATACATGGTGAAGGTGACTGGAAGATTGTTTTGACCACATTCTTAGCAGTCTGTTTTGTCATATCGGCAGAATGGTCATCCCTGTTTTTTCGCGCAACCTGACAATAGATGCAACTGGAATTGCAGCGTAATGTTGGAACTACCATATGCAAAGAGGTAAAATCACGAAGTATGCTTTTCTTCGTACGAAATTTTGTGGCAAGCATTGAGACTACATCTTCCACCTTGTCTGTCGTAGCGATTTGTTTCGATTCAATGTCATAAAACAATTCACTATGTATGTCCAACTCTCCATTCACAAAGCGATGAAAATCTTCGTTTTGCAGAAAGATATATTCTCCTACTTCATTTGTAAGGAGATACTCATCTTCATTAAACCGCTCAAAACGAAATGGTAATAATTGATAGTTCATAGTCATTTTGAGTTTACAGGTCTAAATGCTTCTTCTACAATCATATCTCGAATATGACCAAATTGCTCATTGACATTATGTCGAAGTTGTTGGTCTATCAACTCATTGCAAAACTGTTTGGGTATATCCACGGTTAGAATGTTACCATCTTTGGATTCAAAGATGACTATCACGATATTGGGGTTATTCCCATCTATTTGCTGATGAATATAAAACAAATGTGAAAACTTATAGATAGCCGCTGTAATCACGTCTTTAGAGTACAAGGCTAAATCCACTGATACTTGAAATTTGCTATTTTCAAGCTCTATGACTGGAAATTGTATTGTTGCCATAACTGACCCTCCGTCTTCCAGCCCCTCGAAGACCTCTTATTATTAAACACCGAAGCGTGGAACTGCAGTGCTACCACATTCTGATTTGGAGGTCGTAGGAAAAACCTTTAGCACGGATATGGTAATAGCAGCCCACGCTATAGCGTGAGAACCACTATGCCTTCCTTGTGCTAAATTTGAAAGTTTCCTACGTTTCCAAATCACAAGATAAGCATAACGCTTCTTCTTCTTTTCGTATGTCTTGGAAAGAGATGTCTCAATCCGGCTACAAAATTAGATAAATTCGGCGATAATCTTCTTAATTATAATGGTTTTCTTTTTGTCTGTGGCAAAATTTATATATAAACCAAATATTGATATGCTTTTATTCTGAACGAATGTAACTCACACAGAGAGTGTGTTCTTTTTAATTCTTATAAATTACTCTTTACGTGGCTATTTTGTTACTCTTGTATTGTTGTACTGCTTTTATTATTTGTATTTCAGATATCTAGCAATAATATAAAGAAAGTCCACCATTACTTCTTTACGCTTGCTCCCGATGACAAGTACATCCGCTATTCGATGGAGAAGGCGATGTATTTGGTCGATGAAACTGGTTTGGCGCAGTACAATACGCTGAAGGAAAAGGGCTTTTACAACAATATCATGGGTACGAGTGCCGTGTTCAGCATCTTTTGCGACAGCATCAAGTTCAACAAGGAGAAGATGGAGTTCACCTACTACGGTAGGCAAAGGATAGAGCGAAGGAGCAATATTCTGATGCGTGAATTGGTGACGGCGGGACAGGTGAAGCGCGTGCCGAGGACGGAGAACAATCCTCATGGACTGCTCATCACGAACTGGAGAACCTTGCTCAACAAGGATATTGAGCAGAAGTCGAAGTCAAACTTCTAATATCCTAGCGGTATGAGTGTAAAAGGAATCAGACGGATGCTTGTGGGCGAGGATATGCCCGACAAGAACGACCCCAAGTACAAGAAGCGGTATGAGAAGGAGGTGGCGGCAGGGCGCAAGTTTGCCAAGACCGCGAGGATAGACCGTGCGGCGGCTAAGGTGCAAGGCTTTGCCAATGCCCACAAGACGCTGTTTCTCGTCATCGTCTTCGGCTTTGTCGCCACGTGCTTCGGCATCAACATCTACAGGATGGTGCGGTATTACGGTCATCGGACGGAGGCTGCAAGTGCCATCGAGCGGCAGGAAGGGCGCATGAAGCAGATGATGAATGCAGCCCATTGCATCACTCCTCCCGTGACGCATCGAACCAACGAGGAGAATCGAGACAAGTCAGTAACATCAAAATCAGACAGCGATGAGAATAACAGATAAGATAAACTTCCGTCAGCCGAAGTACATGCTGCCAGCCATCGTGTACATCCCGTTGATTGCCACAGGCTATTTTGTCTTTGACATGTTCAATACGGAGGTGGCGGAAACGCAGGACAAGAACCTGCAGACCACCGAGTTTCTGAACCCCAACCTGCCCGGAGCGCAGATTAAGAATGGTGACGGCATCGGTGGCAAGTATGAGAACATGGCGAAGTCGTATGGTCGCATAGCAGACTATTCGGCTGTTGATAACATTGAGCGTGACAACGAAGAAGAGAAAGAAGCGTATGAATCCAAGTACACAGAAGAAGACCTTGCGGAACTCGTCCGTCAGGCAGAAGAGAAGGACGATGCAGCCGAAGTGGCCGATGCCAAGGCGCGAGAAGCGGAAGCACTCGAAGCACTCAACAAGGCACTCGCCGAAGCGAGGCTGAGAGGACAGGCGGCAGTTGCCCCCGTGGCCCAGGATACCACACAGGCTGGGCCTCCCAAGGAGCAGATTGAGGTGAAAGGTCAGATTGCCGAGGACAGCAAGGCGGTGAAGGCACTGGACGAGGAGGACAAGGCACAGGAGGTGGTGAAGAAGGTGAAGGTGACTTCGGACTATTTCAACACCCTGACGCAGAACGAGCATGAGCCAAAGCTCATCAAGGCCATCATTGACGAGGACGTGAAGGCTACGGACGGGTCGAGGGTGCGGCTGAGACTGTTGGACGATATTGAGATTGGTGAGACCGTGGTGAAGAAAGGGTCGTACCTCTATGCCACCATGAGCGGTTTCGGTTCGCAGCGAGTGAAGGGTAGCATCAACTCCATCCTTGTGGATGACGAGCTGATAAAGGTTTCGCTTTCGCTTTATGACACGGACGGACTGGAGGGACTGTATGTCCCCGGCAGCCAGTTCCGTGAGACCACGAAAGATGTGGCGAGCGGTGCTATGCAGAGCAACATGAACATCGACCAGAGTGGAGCGAACAACAGTTTCTCGCAATGGGGAATGCAAGCCGTGACCAATGCCTACCAGAAGACAAGCAATGCCATCAGCAAGGCTATCAAGAAGAACAAAGTGAAGCTGAAGTATGGGACGTTTGTTTACCTTGTAAATGGGAAAGAGAAAAGGAAATAGACACTGCCCGACAACGGAATTGTCGGGAACGGTGGCTCATAGAGTATAAACATCAAAAAATCAACTAATATGAATTGTTTTCAGAAAATGAATGTCTGTGCATTGCTTTCGCTGAGCGTGCTTTCAGCCAAGGCGCAGACCACCTACATGGAGATGGAGCAGCTGACGGTCAACGACCAAGTGACCACCGTCATCACCGCCTCCGAACCCATCCGCTTTGTCGATATATCCACAGACAAGGTGGTGGGCGACCAACCCATCAACAACACCATCCGCCTGAAGCCGAAGGACAACGTGTATGCCGACGGTGAGGTGTTGGCGATAGTGACAATCGTGACGGAACGCTACCGCACGCAGTATGCACTGCTCTATACCACGAGGATGCAGGAGGCAGTAACCGATAAGGAAATAGAATGCTCGGAGCGCAATGCCTACAACAATCCCGCTGTAAGCCTGTCCACTGCCGACATGACCAAGTATGCACGTCAGATATGGTCATCGTCTGCCAAATACCGCAACGTGGCGACGAAGATGCACCGCATGGTAATGCGCCTGAACAACATCTACAGCGTGGGCGAATATTTCTTCATCGACTTCTCCGTGGAGAACAAGACCAACATCCGCTTCGACATCGACGAGATGCGCATCAAACTATCGGACAAGAAGCAGAGCAAGGCTACCAATGCGCAGATAGTGGAACTGACCCCATCTCTTGTGTTGGACGATGCGAAGACCTTCAAGTATGGCTATCGCAACGTGATTGTGGTGAAGAAGATGACCTTCCCCAACGACAAGGTGCTGACCATCGAGCTGTCGGAAAAACAGATAAGTGGACGCACCATCTCGCTCAGCATCGACTATGAGGATGTGCTGTCTGCCGATTCGTTTAACCATATACTGTTGGAGGAGGAATAATGAGAATTAGGAATGAGGAATTAGGAGTGAGGAATTGGCTTGTGCATACCTTACTCGTTGTCATCTGTTTTATGGCAAGCATGACTCCGGCAATGGCGCAGCAGAATAGCGACCGCATATCCTTGGGGTTCGGATGCCTGTATGAGCGAGGACTGGACGTGACGCTGTCCTACGAGTATGAGACGAAGTACCACAATGCGTGGGAGTATTTTGCAAACGGATATATCAAGTGGAACGAGTGCGCATCGTGCGGTCATGTCTGTCCTGAGAGTTTTTGGAACAACTACCGCAGTTATGGTTTCGGCTTTGCCTATAAGCCCTGTGTGGCAAGAGGACGCAACCACCATGGCAACATGCGCATAGGAGCATCGGCAGGTAGCGATACTGACAGGTTCTTGGGTGGCATCCACCTCGGCTATGAGCAAAACTATACACTCAGACACGGCTGGAAGCTCTTCTGGCAGGTGAAGACCGATGTGATGATCAAGGGTGAAGACCTGTTCAGAACGGGTATTGTCCTGGGTGTGAAACTTCCTGTAAAATGACTATGCGTATGAAGAAACTGTTTTCAATCTTGGCAGTTGCGGCAACGGTGTTGCTGACTGCCTGTGACGAGCATCAGGACTTTCCCGACACAGCCATGAAGGTCACCCATATCTTGACCACTGACGGCAAGGTGATGCCCTACGAAACCTACGAGCAATCGTGCAAGCAAGCCATTGCAGTGGTGTTCAACGTCAATCAGAGGGAAGAAATGGAGGGAAACGGATATGCCGTCTATCTGTGGGACATCGCTCCCGAAGCCTTTGCTGACAGTATCGGTGTGGAACAGGACACATCCTGTGACCTCACCGCCTACGACGGCAACAAGAACACTTTTGCCCTTTATGGCACGACCGATGTGAAGTCGCCTTTGGCTGAGCGTGTCTTCGACATGTGGCGTTACGGGCAAAGTGCCTATATCCCCAGTGTGGCACAGATGCGTCTGCTCTATCATGCCAAGGACATCATCAACCCATACATCCTGAAATGCGGCGGCACACCTATCCCCGATGAGGATGATGACTGTTGGTATTGGACTTCAACGGAGGTAGAAGGACAAGCGACCGCCAAGGCATGGCTTTACTCACTGGGAAGCGGTGCCATACAGGAGACTCCCAAGTGGCAGCCGCATAAGGCGAGACCCATCATCACGATTATGGATTAGCCCATATACAGACATCGAGTATCACCCGTATCATCATCAAAGTACAACAATTAAAAAAGAAAAAGCATGAAAAAGAATTTGTTTCTAATGTTGGGACTTGGAGCCATGCTCCTCACGTCCTGTGACCAAGACATCGTCAATGAGATTTACCTGCCCGGTGGCGGAGGTTCTGTGGTCGTGACCGACAGCACATCAACCAAGCAGCTTCAGGTATTCACCAATCTGGAGATGCTGCAACCTGCCGTTTCCACACGAGCCGTTGACAACCAGTGGGAACTCAATGATATGATTGGCATCTCTTCCACAGGGATGATCAACAATATGAAGTTCACCCGAAGCGGCGGCACGAATCAGTTTGTGTCAGCCAACAAGGTGTTTTTCACGGACACAGACACTCACACCTTCAATGCCTACTATCCCTATACGGCAAATCCTACCAACGACCTCATAGAGTTCCAAGTGCCGGAGGCAGCTGTACAGAGTGAGCAGAAGGTCAATGATTTTCTGTTTGCCAGTGGAGCGGCATCATACGCCAATCCGAGCCTTACATTGAACTTCACCCATCAGATGGTGCGTGTCATCATCAAGGTCTATACCTCACCAGAATACGGTTTCACCACCAATGATTTTGCAGGAAGCCTACTCACGTTCGTCGGTTATTTTGACAGCGGTACTTTCAACATCAAGACCGGAAAGGTAGAATGCAGTGACGAGTCGGTGACGACCTATTATTTCGGCGACCCACAAAGTGACCACATGGAATATACGCTTTATGTTCCTGCACAGGTTATGCCAGACATGACATTGCAACTCAGCAATGGGGAGAACTTCGTATTCCTCACAAACGACACGTGGAAAGCGGGTCATTCCTACAGCTATTCATTGAAGCCTGTACGCAACACCTTGGAGGTCATATCTGCAACTATTTCTCCGTGGACAGTAGAGTCTGAGAAGACCATCAACGGCTACGAATAAAACTCATAAGAGGATTGGAGGGTGTCCACCGTGGCATCCTTCATCTTTTCTCATTATCACCCAACATCATCGTAAAGTAAATGGAAGAAAGCAAAGAGTTACAGGGTTTTTACAAGATATTCAGGGCGGTGATTTATGTCTCCATCCTGATGGAGTTCTTCGCCTACGCACTGGAGCCGGAGCAGTTGGACTTCTTGGGCGGCGTAGTGACGGATATCCACACTCGCATCAAGCGGTGGATGATTTACCATGACGGCAACCTCGTGTATAGCAAGGTGGCTACGTTCCTGCTGATATGTATCACCTGTGTGGGAACGCGCAACAAGAAGCATCTGGAGTTTGACGCTCGCAGGCAGGTGCTCTATCCGCTGCTGTCGGGAGTGCTGCTGATTGTGCAGTCCGTATGGCTGTTCGGTCATTCGATAATGCCCTGTTTCTATACCCTCCGTTTGAACACTTGGCTCTATATGCTCACTTCCATCGTCGGTGTCGTATTGGTGCATATCGCCCTCGACAATATCTCTAAGTTCCTGAAGGAAGGGCTGCTGAAAGACCGCTTCAACTTCGAGAATGAGAGCTTTGAGCAATGCAGGGAGTTGCAGGAGAACAAGTACAGCGTGAACATCCCTATGCGCTATTATTACAAGGGCAAGTTCCGCAAGGGATGGGTGAACATCGTCAATCCGTTCCGTGGCACATGGGTTGTGGGTACTCCTGGTTCTGGTAAGACCTTCTCCATCATCGAGCCGTTTATCAGGCAGCACAGCGAGAAGGGCTTTGCCATGGTGGTGTACGACTATAAGTTTCCCACTCTCGCCACCAAACTCTACTATCATTACTTGAAGAACAAGAATGCCAAGGACAGCAAGATGCCCCATGGCATGAAGTTCAACATCATCAACTTTGTGGATGTGGAGTATTCGCGCCGTGTGAACCCCATCCAGTTGAAGTACATCAACAACCTTGCCGCAGCGAGCGAGACCGCCGAGACCCTGCTTGAATCCCTGCAAAAAGGCAAGAAGGAAGGCGGCGGTGGCAGCGACCAGTTCTTCCAGACCTCTGCCGTCAACTTCCTTGCCGCCTGCATCTATTTCTTCTGCAACTACGGCAAGGAGCCCTACGACAAGGACGGAAAGATGCTGATTGCCGAGCGGCGTGAAGACCCAAAGACGAAAAGGCTGATACCCACAGGACGGGTGTTCGACCATTCGGGCGCGGAGGTGCAGCCCGCTTATTGGTTGGGCAAGTACAGCGACATGCCACATATCCTATCGTTCCTCAATGAGAGTTATCAGACCATCTTCGAGGTACTTCAGACCGACAACGAGGTAGCCCCCTTGCTTGGCCCGTTCCAGACTGCCTTTGCCAACAAAGCCATGGAGCAGTTGGAAGGTATGATTGGCACGCTACGTGTCTATACCTCCCGTCTCGCCACCAAGGAATCTTACTGGATATTCCACAAGGACGGCGATGACTTCGACCTGAAGGTCAGTGACCCGAAGAATCCAAGTTATCTGCTCATTGCCAACGACCCCGAGATGGAGAGCATCATCGGTGCACTGAATGCCTTGATTCTCAACCGCCTTGTAACGAGGGTGAATACAGGACAGGGCAAGAACGTTCCTGTCAGCATCATCGTCGATGAGTTGCCGACCTTGTATTTCCACAAGATAGACCGACTGATAGGCACAGCCCGAAGCAACAAGGTGAGCGTGGCACTTGGCTTTCAGGAACTTCCGCAGTTGGAAGCCGATTATGGCAAGGTGGGTATGCAGAAAATCATCACCACCGTGGGCAATGTGGTGAGCGGTTCGGCAAGAGCCAAGGAAACCCTCGAATGGCTGTCGAGTGACATCTTCGGTAAAGTAGTGCAACTCAAAAAGGGCGTGACCATCGACCGTGACAAGACCTCCATCAACCTCAATGAGAATATGGACAGCCTGGTGCCTGCAAGCAAAATCTCCGATATGCCCACAGGTTGGATATGTGGACAGACCGCCCGTGACTTCGTAGTCACCAAGACCGGGATGAACGGAAGCATGAACATCCAGGAGAGCGAGGAGTTCAAGACATCCAAGTTCTACTGCAAGACCGACTTCGATATGACGGAAATAAAGAAGGAGGAATCGGAGTATGTCCCTCTCCCTAAGTTCTATAAGTTCAAGTCGAAAGAAGAGCGAGAGCGCATCCTCTACAAGAACTTCGTTCAGGTTGGGGAGGACGTGAAAGCCATGATTAAAGAGATTCAGCAGTTCCGCACTATGATGTAGTGATATTGATTAGAGTGCGGTGAGACATCGCACCTCCTATATAAAATAATGTAATGAGAAGATACATCATCGTACTATTGAGCATGTTGGCCATCTGTAGCGTGCCCTGTCAAAGCCAAACCATTGACAGGGCACTGTTTGAACGGATGGTAGCCATTACCAAACACTTCGAGGGTTGGCACGACCCAAAGACCACACCGGGCTATGTGGGCTATGGTCACCAGCTACAGAAGGGAGAGCGTTTCCCGAAAACACTGACACGTCAGCGTGCAGATTTGCTGTTACGGACAGACCTCCTCCGGCACCTGCGCCTATATGCCCGTTATGGCAGGGATGCTTATCTGCTTGCCACCCTCTCGTACCAGATTGGACCAGCCAAGTTGTTAGGCAATGGACGATACCCGAAAGCGTCCCTGCTCACCCGATTGGAACGTGGCGACAGGGACATCCTGCCACTCTATCTGAGCTATTGCAAATGGAGGGGAAAAGCAGTGGCATCCATTAGGAAACGGAGGTGGGTGGAATATCAGCTGTTGTATGCCGAGCGGTGAGGCACCATCCCTCCTATACCTGTTTGTCTGTCACTTATATTATATATAAAGGTAATAATTGCAATTTCAATGTTAAAGTCAGAGCATTATGGCATCCATCAAATTAAAGTTCAGAACATCATCTGTTCAAGAGAAAGAGGGTCGCCTGTATTATCAGGTGATACACAATCGTGTGGCACGTCAGATCCATACAGAGTACAGAATCTATTCCTCAGAGTGGGATGCGGACCATTCAAACATCATTTTGCCAACTTCCGTCACTCCACAACGTCAAGCCTATCTTCTTTCCTTGAAAGATACATTGGATGCTGACAGGAAGAAACTGCTGTTGGTCATTGCACGGTTGGACAAGGAAGGGCAGTCATATACAGCAGACACCGTCGTTGACAACTTCCATGAGGGAAAAGAATTACATGGCATTATCGGCTATACGCTGGAGTTGAACGAAAAACTGAGACGCATCGGCAAGAAGCGGATGGTAGCAAGGTACAAAACCACCCTCAACAGCCTCCAGCGTTACCTGAAAGGAGGCGATGTGCCATTGGAGGAAGTCGATGGGACAACGATACAAGGCTATGAACAGTGGCTGAAAGACAGCGGACTGTGCCGCAACACCACCTCTTTCTACATCCGCAACCTGCGCACCATCTACAATCATGCCGTAGATGACGGACTGGTCATCTCTTCCTCACCGTTCAAGCATGTATATACCGGCATCGACAAGACCGTCAAGCGGGCACTCCCCTTGGAAATCATCAAGCAACTGAAAGAGCTGGACTTGAGTCTGAACCCCCGTTTGGAGCTTGCAAGGGATATGTTCCTGTTCAGTTTCTATACCCGTGGGATGTCGTTCATCGATATGGCACAACTTACACCAAGCAATCTGCATGGCAGTACGCTCATTTACCGCCGTCAGAAGACCTCACAACAGTTGCACATCAAATGGGAACCTGCCATGCAGGAGATAGTGGCGAAGTACAAAACAGATGATTCTCCCTACCTGCTCCCTATAGCAAAAGGAGAGGGAGCCATATTCTGGAGACAGTACAAGAATGCCTATAGCCGTATCACCAAGCAGTTGAAGAAAATCGGAGAAATGATAGGCCTGTCCGTACCCCTGACCACCTACGTAGCCCGCCACTCCTGGGCAAGCATAGCCAAGAGCAAGAACGTGCCCGTATCTACTATCAGCGAGGCATTGGGGCATGACTCCGAGAAAACCACACAGATATACCTCTCCTCATTGGACACCTCTGTCGTTGACAACGCCAACAATCTCATCATCAATTCTCTTTAGGAGGTGCAGCGTCTCACTGCACCTTTATTTCAATATTTATAACTATTGTATTGCGGTGTGATACCGCAACTATAATAAAAAAGTCGGGGATTGTTGAGCAAAAAGGTGTTTCTCTCTTTAAGAGAAATATCGTTTTGCTAAACAGTTGATATTGAGGTATCATTTTATCGTAAAAGACATATTTGCTCAACAATTGCTTGACGGAAATCAACAAATTTTAGCATTTTTGTAAAAAAGTCGCTATATAATTTGGTGAATTGGAGTTATTTGGAAAAGCCACGTGACTTTGACCCTTTTGGCCAAACAGGATTGCCCCCTTTGGCTACAATATGATTGCCCCTTTTGGCCAAAATAGTATTGACCACTTAGCTCACCTATTGTTATAGATTTTTTTTTGTGTAGATTTGAGTACCCGAGTCCTGGTGTAACGGGGGTGATAATAAAATCTATACAAATGGATAAACGAATCAAAAACATTTTAAGATGTTATGCGGCTGGCATAGGAATCAAGGAAACGGCATCTACGTTTCATATTTCCCGTAATACAGTCCGCAAATATGTCCGCTTATTCCTTTCAAGCGGCAAGAGTATTGAACAGCTTCTTTCCCTGCCCAATGGACAGTTTTGGATGAACTGTTCGGCTGCACGGATACCCGGCATCGGGAGCCTTCATCCAAAAGGATTGAATTGGAGGCCTTGCTTCCCGGATATGTATCTCGTCTGTCACGCAAAGGTATGAGTGTCCGAAAACTGTTCAAGGAGTACCATACCGAATATCCGGACGGCTATCAGTTGTCTTCCTTCAAACGGATTGTCAGCGAATACAGGTTTCACATTAAGGTTGTCGGTCATGTAGAGCACTATGCCGCAGAGCAGATGTATATTGACTTTGCCGGTGACAGACTTGAAGTTGTTGATGAAATGACGGGCGAGACGAAGAAAGCCGAGGTATTTGTTGCCATCCTTCCGTTCAGCCATTATACCTACTGCGAAGCCGTATGGTCGCAACGCAAGGAAGACCTGATAAAGGCATGCGAGAATGCCATTCAATATTTTGAAGGTGTTCCTGCGGCTATCGTCCCCGACAACCTGAAGGCTGCCGTCACACGAAGCGACCGCAACGAGCCTGTCATCAATGATGATTTCTCCGCTTTTGCCGAATATTACGGTTGTGCGGTCTATCCCGCCCGTGTGCGTCACCCCAAGGACAAGGCTTTGGTAGAAAATGCCGTGAAGCTCCTCTACCGTTCCATTTACCTTGAAATAGAGGGAATGACATTCTCCAGCCTGGAGGAACTCAATACCGCCATCCATATTTCCTTGCTTGATTTCAATGAAAAGGTGATGGCCGGACGGGAGATGTCACGCAAGGAAATATTCCTTCATGGAGAGAAGGATTATCTTCGTCCGCTTCCCGTGAAACGCTACGTAATGAAAGAAAGGAAACTGATGACCGTGGGAAAGAACTCTTACGTTTCCTTGTTCAAGCACCATTACAGTGTTCCGAAAGAGTATGTAGGCAGGCGCATGACGATTCTCTATGATGCCGACACGGTGGAAATCTATTGTGGAATGAACCTTGTCGCCACCCACGACCGCTGTGACATTCCTTACACTTATTCTTGGAAAAAGGAGCACAACCTGCCTGGTCATTATGGTCCCTATGACAAGGACTTGGAGGAACTCTTTCAACGTGCCTCGGAAATAGACAACATCGTATTGAACTATCTTCAGGAAGTGGAGCGTGTCATGCAATATCCACCCAAAGCGTTCAGGTCATGCCGTGGCATCATGACACTGGAGAAGAAATACGGCCGTGACCGTCTAGTTGCGGCTTGCGCATGTGCGGATCAGAAATTGCAATACGGATACCAAGCCTTGCGCGAGGTGCTTGAACTGGGAGAAGATGTGGATTTCCTTCCTGATGAGGACGGAAAAGTACAGTCCAACGTGACTTCCCAGATTCCATTGACCCACAAAAATATACGTGGACGTGAATATTACAAAAAAGACAAACAATAAAACTATTATTTATGGAAGTAAACAATAAAACAGCTCCCGTTACGGGACAACAAGACCAGAATACCATATCACTGGATTTAATGAACCGTATGAAATTGCATGGTATGGCAGAGGCTTTCAGGGAAAGTCTTGCCGGCACCACTCCGCAATCCATGACTGCGGACACGTTCCTTTCCATGCTCCTTGCACGCGAATGGGACTATCGTGCGCAGGCTGCCATTGCACGGCTTACCAAGAATGCGGCATTCCGTTACAAGGCCTATATTGAACAGGTCGACTATGCCACGAACCGGGGGCTGGATCGCAACCAGATGGAACGTCTCGCCACCCTTGATTTTGTGCATAAGGCACAGAACCTTTTCATTACTGGTTCTTCCGGAACGGGAAAAAGCTATTTGGCCTGTGCCCTTGGACACGAAGCATGCAAAAGGGGATTCCGTACCTTCTATGCCAATGCTCCGAAACTGCTCGGTGCGCTGAAAGTCGCCAAAGTAAAAGGTACACTTGAAGCGGAACTCAAGAAGATTGAGCGTTGCCAGCTACTCATTCTTGACGACTTGTTTATTGTACCACTTGACGCCAAAGAGCGTCCCATACTGCTTGAAATTATTGAGGATAGGCATGAACGGAAATCTGTCATCATCACATCGCAGTATCCATCTTCCAACTGGTATGACATGGTAGGTGATCCAACAATAGCCGATGCAATCCTTGACCGCATCATACATACGGCCCATACTATAGAATTATATGGTGAAAGTATGCGAAAATTAAAATCTAAGAAAAACGAGAATTTTTAAAAGGGTAAAAAGGGTAAAATAATATTGCCCCCCAACACCAGGACTTTAAAGGGTCAATCATATAGTACAAAAAGGTGGGCAAATCTTGCGTGGCCAAAAGGGTCAAAGTTGAGTGGCTTTTCCATAAGCCATCAATTTTCGTTTTTTTGTTGGGGTTCTCTTAGTAAGAGAACCCCAAGTTTACTTAAATGCCTGATAGAGTGTCCTATAGTTATAACCTTTCATATTATTTTTGCAAACAATTGTCATTTATAAGCATACTTTGGAATACTTTTTTAATACGGAATTTTCTGTATTAAGGAATTATAGCTATCTTTGCAGCAAAATGGGGTTCTCTTACTAAGAGAACTCCATTTTTT
>OKSB01002907.1_pt1 | contig 14418 bp, 13 predicted proteins | sample 1601171 | NCBI WGS metagenome assembly OKSB01 (sample SAMEA3541496, study PRJEB24748) | human gut metagenome | biome: human gut; feature: human-associated habitat; material: faeces | place: China | collected 2012 | reverse complement strand
TAAAACTACAAAAAACGGATTTTTTCCACTGGAATCTTGCCGTGATGCGTACAACTTAACACCGGAGAGTACAACTTACGATTGCACTTTGATTTTTGCCTATGTTATAATTAAATCAACAGGTCTTTCCCACCTTGATGGCGGCGTCAATCGCGCGGGCGGCTTCCTTGCCGGCACCCATGGCCAGAATGACCGTGGCGGCACCGGTGACAGCGTCGCCGCCGGCGTAGACCATCGGGCGGCTCGTCAGGCCGTCGGGGCCGTTGGTGATCAGGCAGCCGTGCTTGTCGGCGTCCAGACCCGGCGTGGTGGAGCGGATCAGCGGGTTAGGGCTGGTGCCCAATGCCATGATCATCGTATCAACGTTCAGAACGAACTCGCTGCCCTCCTTGACGATGGGGCGGCGGCGTCCGGACGCGTCCGGCTCACCCAGTTCCATCTCAACGCAGGTCATACCCTTGACCCAGCCGTTCTCGTCGCCCAGCACTTCCGTCGGGTTCGTCAGCGTCTTAAAGACGATGCCCTCCTCCTCGGCGTGCTCGACCTCCTCCTTACGGGCAGGCAGCTCGGCCATGCCGCGGCGGTAGACGATGTAGACATTCTCGGCACCCAGACGCTTCGCGCAGCGGGCAGCGTCCATGGCGACGTTGCCGCCGCCGACAACGGCAACGGACTTGCTCTTCATGATGGGCGTGCGGGAATCCTCCTTGTACGCCTTCATCAAATTGACGCGGGTCAGGTACTCGTTGGCGGAGTAGACGCCGTTCAGGCTCTCGCCGGGGATGCCCATAAAGCGGGGCAGACCCGCACCGGACGCGACATAGACAGCCTCAAAGCCGTAGTCGTTCATCAGCTCGTCGATGGTCAGGACTTTACCGATGACCATGTTCGTCTCGATGTCAACGCCCAGCTCCTTCAGGCCCTCGACCTCGTGCTGGACGATGTCCTTGGGCAGACGGAACTCGGGGATGCCGTACATCAACACGCCGCCCGCAACGTGCAGGGCTTCGTAGACGGTGACCTTGTAGCCGAGCTTGGCCAGATCGCCCGCGACGGTCAGGCCGGACGGGCCTGCGCCGATGACAGCGACCTTGTGGCCATTGGGCGCGGGGGCGGTGGGCTGAGTCGGTTCTCCCCCCTGTTTTTGACATCCGGCAGGCAGAGCGAATACAATCAGTAATAAAACAGCCAATAGCATCCGTTTTGTCATCGTTTTTTCCTCCGTGACGTAATGTGGCGTTCCTGCCCATTGGTACGCCTGTGATAATTTGAATTGCGTTCTGGTGTGTGGGCCACTGGTGATCGGTCAGTGCGCATCCAGGACGCTTATGCGAATGACAGGAAGTTAAAATTTATTTCGCGTTCACAAAATTAAATAGATTTTTGCGTGCGCGAGTGGTAAAATTACTGTGTATTCCTGTCTTCAGCGACTGCGATGTTACCCAGTAACCTCCAATCGCTAATATGAGTTTACGAAATCGGCATTTTGAAACTCGTACGTTTGCCTACATCTGCCTACATGAATGCCTACATCCGGGAAGGAGGAGAGCGCCGTGAGGTTCTTTGAGTTCGCAAAGCTCATGCATGACAACTATGAAGAAAAAGCAAAAGCCGGCGAATTCGTCGTCATATTGATCGACGCCATCCTTGACGATGCAGCGCTGGAAAAGGCAGATCCGAATCCTCTTTACGGACTCGGGAAATCCACACTGGAGGCTTACTACAGTGGCAGACGCCCTATTTCGCAAAAGAGGGCTGCCCAGATTGTTCCGCGACTTTCCGAGGAGACATTTGCAGGTTTCGTAGAGACCTACTCGATGGATGCTCTGGATCATATAAGGGATAAGTTGGCGGAGTACGGATTCGATGTGCCTTCATATGATGTAGGCAGAGCATTGGCGAATATTCTCGCGCAGATGATAAAGCGACGCTCAGAGGGCCTTTCTGATGAAGTCGTCAAGCTCGATTACAAACGCTACGAATCAGGTCAGCTGCTAAAAAATATCGCCCCTGCGTCGATTGAACGCAGAGGCGACAAGCTGCACATTGCAGGCGAAGTTATAACGATAGACCGGGATCTCGTACCGGACAACATAGCGGAGCAGGAGCTTGACTACATACGGGCTCTCTATGAGGTTTTCGCGGAGAAGCTGCACAGAGAGACATTTACAAGTGAGGATTTGCCGCTTCTACCGAAAAGCATGAAGGCAAACTACCGGGAGCAGCGGAAGGCGTATTACAGCGCCGTCAGCATCGAACGCTCCGTGCGGGATGTATTTGACGACGGCGAAGATGAATTCCAGAGGCTGAAGGACGATGCTTGGGAAGGTATCAACACTACCTACTGGAAGGAATACCCGGATGGCTATGCAAGGCTGAATGCTGTACTGGAGAAGATTACGAGCACTTCTCTTGACGGCTCTGTGCTTAGCCAAATGCGAAACCTGATCGGGAATCTTGAAAAGAAGGGCATTTGCCACATTCTGGTGAATGACGGCGTAATCGAGTCGTGGGTGACAGTTGATGACTGATAAGCTGTTCAACACGCCGTTTGAGATGTCGCTTCACATTCTGCTTCTTCTGGATTCCGTCGGCGGCGGATTTACTATCGAGCGGATAACAGACTATGATTTCATAGCAGTGTATGCACCGGACTTCGGGTTCAAGGCTGAATCCCTGAACGGCGACAACGGTTTCGCATTCAGTGAACTGACTGCCAAGCGCAAGCTCATGAAGGAAGCCATCAAGGACCTGGTACTCGACGGCCTTGTTTCTGCTTCTGACAGCATGGATGGAATCATATATTCACTTTCCAGTACCGGCCTTGACATGAGCAGACAATTCCAGTCTGAATATGCGATCACGTACCGGAAGGTGATAAAGCAGGTTCACAGACGCTACAGGAACAAGTCAGAAGTTGAGCTGTCCGGGATCATCAATAAACAGTCTACGAAGATATTAAGGAGGTAATGCCGTGGCGGATTCTATATCAAAAAAGTCATAGCGAATAGCGCCGAAAAAGGCGATGCCAGCGTTACCTTCGGCACGGGCCTGAACATCATCCAGGGACGCTCGGACAGCGGAAAAACCTGCGTCGCAAACTGCATCGACTTTATTTACGGCGGCTCTATGAGCAAGCCATTCAAGGATTCGGCAAAGTATGATGGCGTGACTATGATCGTGGCGTCGAATGACAAGCCCGGAGAGATAACGCTACGCCGGACCGTAGGGAAAAACCAGGTCGATGTTACAAGCACGATTTCAGGAATCGATAGCGGAACGTATGACATTAACTATAAAAAGAATGCCAAGAATCCACCATTGAATGATGTGTGGCTTAGGCTGATCGGTATAGAGCCGGAAGTCATGATCGTGACAAATGCCCGGTTCGAGACAAAGCGTCTCACATGGAAGAACCTGCTGCGCGTCTTTTATCTGGACGAAGGCCGTGTGGACGACATCGATTCCATTGTGGAGCCGAGCCATCGGTACATGGAAAACACGCTTTTCTTGTCAGCACTCCTGTACCTGATCACTGGCCGGACATTTACGGAGACAGATGCGCAGGAGAAAAAGGAAATAAAAAAGGCTCGCCGCAAGGCAGTCAAGGACTACGTGAATCAGAAGATTCAGAACGCGGCGGACCGTAAGAAGAAACTTGAAGAGGATTTGCACATTTTCGAAGGCGTAGACGTAGAAGCACAGATTGCCGAGGCAACGGCTGCGCTGGAAGAGACGCGGAAAAAGATAGATCAGGCGCTGGAGGACAGCAAGAAAATCCTCGCGGCCATTCTTGATGATGAACAGCAGATTGCAGAATGCAATGTACTTCTGAATTGATACCAGAAACTTGCAAGTCAGTATAAAGGCGATATTCAGAGGCTCTCCCTTATAGCCGAGGGTGAGGAAGCATACAAGAATGTGCAACAGCCGCTGATCTGCCCTTACTGCGACAATCCAGTCAATCCGCGGAAGCGGAAGTCATACCTGCAGTCAGCTCGTATCACCATGGAGCGGACAATGACGGAACTGGCGGGCCTTCAGGAGACTGAAAAGGACGTCGATGACCAGAAGAAGGAAGTACAGGAGGATCTCCGGAAGCTCAAGGAACAACGTAATGCGCTGGAATCCAGAATCAAGAAAGAGCTGCGGCCACAAGAGTCCCAGCAGATAAACATCCTGAATTCCTATAAGTCCTACTTGCGGATTGAAACGGAAATGAGCCTCATCGATTCCTACGCGGAAGATTTCGGAAACGACCTCGATGATCTTGAAAATGAGCAAAAGAACGATACGACGACCGAATATCATCCGAAAGAATACTTCAGCGATGATTTCGTTCCCACCATGTCGGAATACGCTCAGACGATCCTCAAAGAATGCCATTATTCAGATCTGTTGGAGGCAACATTCAACTTCACGAAGTTCGACATTATGGTCAACGGCGAGGATAAAGGAACGAGCCACGGGAAAGGCTACCGGTCGTATCTGAATACAGTGATGATCCTAATGATCAGGAAATACCTGGCCAACTATGCGAAGTTCGATCCGCACACGTTCATCATAGATACACCGCTCCACGGTTTCGACGACGGCGTAGATGAAGGCATGCCGGAAAGCATGCGGGCCGGACTCTACCGGTATTTCATGAACTATCAGGACGAGGGACAGCTCATCATCATTGAAAATCTCGACCACATTCCGAACCTGGACTATGAAGGCAGCGGTGCGACTGTAACCACGTTCGAGAAAGTCGATGAGCCGAGTAAACGGTATGGGTTCTTAAATGATGTGAAGTAGTAAGCATTCATAGCTATATAGAAGGGTGAAAGTACGGAGGCAACGATATGCGCTTTAGCTATAACAGATTGTTCAAGCTATTGATCGACAGAAATATTAAAAAGAAACAGCTACGTGAAATGAGCGGAGTCAGTGCCACTTCAATCGCAAAACTTGCCAAAGGCGGCAACGTGAACACCGACGTCCTTCTCCGAATATGCGTAGCCCTCAACTGCGAAGTCTCTGACATTTTGGAGATAGTTGAGGATGAAGAGCCGGCAGCGAAAGCAATAAAGAAAACGGGAAACGAGGAGTAATAACAAATGGCGGAAAAGACGAATGCCAATATTGGCTTTGAGAAACAGATATGGGATGCGGCATGCGTCCTGTGGGGACATATCCCGGCGGCAGAATACAGGAAGGTCATCATAGGCCTTATCTTCCTGCGCTACATTTCGGCGGCGTTCGAGGCGCAGTACAAAAAGCTGGTCGAGGATGGCGACGGGTTTGAGGATGATCCGGACGCCTACCTGATGGACAACATCTTCTTCGTTCCGAAGGAGGCTCGCTGGGAGACGATCGCCGCTGCAGCGCACACGCCGGAGATCGGAACAGTCATCGATAAGGCGATGCGCGCTATCGAGGACGACAACAAGAGCCTGAAGGGCGTGCTTCCGAAGAACTACGCTTCGCCGGATCTGGACAAGAAGGTTCTTGGCGATGTCGTGGACATCTTCACGAACAACATCGACATGTCGGATACGCAGGCGAGCGAGGATCTGCTTGGGCGCACGTATGAGTACTGCATCGCACAGTTTGCGGAGAAGGAAGGCGTCGGCGGCGGTGAATTCTATACGCCGTATAGTATCGTTAAAACGCTGGTCGCGATCCTGAAGCCGGAGCCGAATTCCCGCGTCTACGATTGTTGCTGTGGAAGCGGTGGAATGTTTGTGCAGAGTGAGCGATTCGCGGAGGGCCACAGCTATAATCGCGGCGTTATCTCCGTGTACGGTCAGGAGGCGAATCCGGACACCTGGAAGATGGCGAAGATGAACATGGCCATTCGTGGAATCGACGCGGACCTCGGGCCATACAATGCGGATACGTTTACGAACGACCTGCATCCGACCTTGAAGGCGGATTACATTCTCGCGAATCCTCCATTTAACTATCATCCGTGGGGACAGGAGGAACTGAAGGAAGACAAACGCTGGAAGTACGGACTTCCGCCTGCGGGGAACGCCAACTATGCGTGGATTCAGCACATGATTTTCCATCTTGCGTCGAACGGAAAGATCGGTCTGGTGCTGGCGAACGGCGCTCTTTCCACGCAGTCGAGCGGCGAGGGCGAGATTCGCAAGAACATCATCAATGATGATCTGATCGAGGGTATCGTCGCCATGCCGACGCAGCTCTTCTATAGCGTCACAATCCCGGTCACCCTCTGGTTCATCACTAAGAACAAAAAGCAGAAAGGCAAGACGGTCTTCATCGACGCCCGCAAGATGGGCCACATGGTCGATCGCAAGCACCGCGACTTCACCGACGAGGACATCCAGAAGCTGGCGGACACCTTCTCGGCTTTCCAGAACGGAACGCTCGAGGACGTGAAGGGCTTCTGTGCTGTTGCGACCACGCAGGACATTGCGAAGCAGGACTATATTCTGACCCCGGGACGGTATGTCGGTATCGAGGAGCAGGAGGACGACGGCGAGCCGTTCGAGGAGAAAATGGACCGCCTGACTTCTGAGCTTTCCGAGATGTTCAAGAGGTCGCATGAGCTCGAGGATGAGATCAGAAAGAAGCTGGGGGCGATTGGATATGAAATATAAGACATATGCTCTTGGTGAGCTCGTTCAGATCAAATATGGAAAGAATCAGAAAAAAGTACTTTCCGAGGAAGGCGCGATTCCGATTTATGGAACCGGCGGATTAATGGGGTATGCAACAGAGGCTCTGTATGATAAGCCTTCTGTTTTGATAGGAAGAAAAGGCACAATAGGTAAGGTCCGCTATGTTGATTATCCATTTTGGACCGTGGACACACTGTTTTACACGATAGTGAATACAGAATTGGTTTTACCGAAATACCTGTTCTACTTGATGTCGCAGATGGATTTGAATGCCTACAACGAAGGGACGACCATTCCAAGTTTGAGAACGGAGACACTGAACAGGCTGGAATTCGATATTCCATCAATAGAAGAACAGAAGGAGGTGCTGTCGTACTTAGAACCGATAGATGACAAGATTCAATTGAATACTGAGATAAACAAGAATTTAGAGCAGCAAGTTTCTGTCCTTTATCAGTCGTGGTTTGAAGATTTCGAAATTACAAATGGTGTCTGTCCTGAAGATTGGAGCTATCAAGAACTTTCATCAATTGCAGATATTGCAAGCGGAAAACGTCCACCTGTAAAGTCAAATGTTTGTAATCAAGAAACGCCTATTTCTATTGTTGGTGCGGCATCAGTTATGGGATTTACTTCTGAAGCAAACCACACAGATAAAATTCTCGTTACCGGTCGAGTTGGGACGCACGGCGTTGTTCAAAGGTTTAATACTCCTTGCTGGACTTCTGATAATACACTTATAATAACAAGTCCTTATTACGAATTTACAAATCAAATTCTGCACAGAATTGATTATTCAACAATGAATCGAGGTTCGACGCAACCACTTATTACACAGGGAGATATGAAAAAGGTAGTTGTGTTAGTTCCTGACGAGAATACACTTGCAAAATTCGAGGAATTTGCAGGTTCATTGATGGTTAAATGGGAAGCAAATAACAAAGAGAATGTCAAACTTGCTTCACTAAGAGATACCCTCTTACCCAAATTGATGTCCGGTGAACTTGATGTCTCTGATATTGAACTTTAAGCCGCTAAATTCTTGTTTATAACTCCCACCAACGGCGGGAGTAACCAACCAACGGAACTGCCGTTGAATGTCGTTCTCTGGAAAAATCATGGAAGGAGAACTAACAATATGAAAGAGTTTATTCAAAAGGAAGTGTTGCAGCGTATGCTGCCACTTCTGGACAATTTTCAAGTAAGTGAACTGAAACATACATTAGAAACTGTTCTTTGCAAGTACTTGGAGGACTATCCAGACAAAAATGAAATTAGTAGCCAGGAACTACTGCAGAAGTTTTTGAAAGCAAAGCGGATCGAGGGATGTTCTGAAAGAACACTGAGTTACTATCAAAAAACGATAGATCGAATGCTTATGAATACTGGAAAGGAAGTAATGCACATTATGACCGAAGATTTGCGGTTGTACTTGACTAATTATCAACAACAGAATAATCTCAGTCGGGTTACTATTGATAATGTGCGTCGAATTCTTTCAAGTTTTTTCTCATGGCTTGAAGATGAAGAATACCTCATCAAAAGTCCGATTCGCCGAATCCACAAGGTGAAGGTGACGAGCAGTATAAAAGACACCTATTCGGATGAAGATTTGGAGAAGATCCGCGATAGTTGCGAGGAGAAACGCGATCTCGCGTTAATTGACATGCTTGCATCCACAGGAATGCGAGTTGGGGAGCTAGTGCTGTTGAATCAGTCGGATATTGACTTCAATGAGCGGGAGTGTAAGGTCCTCGGTAAGGGCAACAAGGAACGCATCGTCTACTTTGATGCCCGTACGAAGATACACTTACAAGAATATCTCGATAGTCGAAATGATGAGTATGAGGCGTTGTTTGTTACATTGAAATCGCCATATTCGAGATTGACAATCGGCGGTGTAGAATCTAGAGTCCGAGAAATTGGCAAGCGGCTGAGCATTGATAAAGTGCATCCGCATAAGTTCCGCCGGACGCTTGCTACAAAGGCAATCGACAAGGGAATGCCAATTGAGCAGTTACAGCAGTTGCTTGGGCATAAACGAATAGATACGACCCTGCAGTATGCAATGGTCAAGCAGAGCAACGTGAAGCTGGCACATAAGAAATATATTGGATAGGACGTGAAATAATGAAAGGTTGGAGAAAATTTAGATTAGGTATTGCCTGTATCACAAATGCAAATTCATACACGCCAAAAGAGAAGTGGAAATTTGTGAATTATTTAGATACAGGCAATATTACCGATAATAAAATCAATGCAATACAATATATAGATATTGAAAATGAAAAACTTCCAAGCCGAGCAAGAAGAAAAGTTCAAGAAAATAGTATTATTTACTCGACTGTTTGCCCAAAACAAAGGCATTTTGGTATTATCAGAAACCAACCAGATAACTTTCTTGTTTCTACGGGTTTTGTTGTAATAGATGTAAATGAAAGTATTTTTGATGCCGATTTTCTTTATTATTTATTAACACAAAATATAGTTGTAGAAAAACTTCATACTATTGCTGAACAAAGTGTCTCAACATATCCATCAATCAAGCCTTCGGATATTGAGAATCTTGAAATCAGTATTCCTGATATTGTAGTACAGAAACGGATAGCTTCAATATTAGGCTGTTTGGATAAAAAAATTGAACAAAATAACATGATAAACAAGAATTTAGCAGCTTAACCCTTAAGCTTCTGGTATTATTGTTCTATGCACGAGATGGTTTTCGATAGATTCCATACTTGTTTACAAAGGCACATATACCAGTAGTCCCATTATTTCCACGGATGACTGGATTGTTTATAAGTCTACAATCCAGTATCCACCTCATTGAGAGAAGCATTAAAGGGAATCATCAGTTCCTTTTCATTTATAACGGTACTTCCGAAACATCAAGCTGACCCGACATAAGTTGAGGAAGTAGCTCATCACGCAGAGATGCAAGTTTGCGGTTCTCTATACGATTAGAGATAACAAGCTCGTACAAAGGCGCGAGCAGACTGCCTATGCGATTATAGTCAGATTGCGAAGGAATCAACACTTCTGCTTTTGACAGTTCTTCGCGCTTGATGTGTCCCATCGTTGTGGCCATGTCTGCAGCAATAGCAGCGAACTTTTGCAGATGGTACTTTGTCCATGCGTAATAGAACCATTTATCGTAGGTGGAGGACGTGACTTTAAATAAATGCTGATTCAAACCACATGTCCCTCCGCACCACAGATCAACAAGGAGACTCCCTGACCATGAGAATATTACATCCCCGTCATGAATAATATATTCCGGCTTGATAGAAGGTGAGCATAATTCGCTGCTAAAATCGCAGTAACCTTGGCGCAATTCCTTTATTTTTAGAACAGGCAAACCTTGCTCATTATCCTTTGGACGGTACTTCTGCATAGCGAGTCCATTGAGATAATCGGCAATACCAAGCAGGGAGCTTTCTTTCCAGCCATCCGGAATGCGGTTGAGCATGAGGAACTCTTGGGTAAAAATGCTTTGAGCTTGCTTAAGTAAATTCTTGTTTGAAACGGATTATCAATGAAAATCACCTCTGAGAAGAGGATAATATAAGAAATAAAGTAAAGGAGTGAGACTCATGCCAGGATTCTATACCGAAGCGGATTATGAAAACTCTATTATAGAGCTTTTTGAAAACCTGGGTTATCGTCATGTTTATGCACCTGATTTGGAACGTGACTTCTATAGCCCTTTATATGAAGAAGAACTTGAGTCCGCGTTACACAGGCTGAATCCAGAAATGCCGGAAGACGCAATTGCGGACGCATTATACAAGCTGAAAAATTTTGAAAACGCGGAACTTGTACAGAAGAATGCGTTATTCATGGATTATCTGCAGCACGGAATTGAAGTGCGTTATTTTGTGAAAGGTGAAGAACGTTCCGGCCTGGTTTATCTTGCTGATTACAAGAATCCAGAGAAAAACTCCTTTGTAGTAGCAAACCAATGGACTTTTATTGAAAATAGTAATAAACGTCCAGATGTTATCTTGTTCTTAAATGGTTTACCTGTTGTTTTAATAGAACTTAAATCTCCTTCACGTGAAGAAACAGATGCGTCAGAGGGATACTTACAGATTAGAAACTATATGCAGGAAATTCCATCGATGTTTATCTATAACTGTATTTGCGTAATCAGCGACCATTTGACGAGCAAAGCCGGAACGATTACTTCCGGTGAAGACCGTTTTATGGAATGGAAAACGAAAGACGGCGACTACGAAAATACGCAGTACGCTCAGTTTGATACATTTTTTGAGGGGATGTTCATGAAGGAACGTCTGCTCGACATCGTTAAGGATTTCATCTGCTTCTCCAATGAAGGAATCAAGCAGTTCAAGATATTGGCAGGATACCATCAGTATTTTGCTGTTAGAAAGGCAATCGAATCAACAAAGAAAGCAACCACCACTGACGGTAAAGGCGGTGTTTTCTGGCATACACAGGGCAGCGGGAAATCGCTGTCTATGGTGTTCTATGCCCACTATCTGCAAGAGGCATTGGAAAGCCCGACAATCGTTGTGATCACAGACCGAAACGACTTGGATGACCAGCTCTACGGCCAGTTTGCCCGCTGCAAGGATTTCTTACGCCAAACGCCGCAGCACGCCCAAAGCCGAACCCACTTGAAAGAGCTGCTTGCAAACCGTCAGGCTAACGGCATCATCTTCACTACCATGCAGAAGTTTGAGGAAAGCGGTGAGCCTCTTTCTGAGCGTCGGAATATCATCGTCATGGCGGATGAGGCGCACCGCAGTCAATACGGATTAACAGAGAAAGTTGTAGTGCGCCAGAAGGAAGACGGCGAGGTTGAGGCCAAGACCATCATCGGTACTGCCCGCATCATCCGTGATACGCTCCCGAACGCTACATATATTGGCTTTACTGGCACACCTATCTCTTCTAAAGACCGCAGCACCCGTGAGGTGTTCGGTGATTATATCGACATTTACGATATGACTCAGGCAGTTGAGGATGGAGCGACCAGACCGGTTTACTATGAAAGCCGCGTCATCCATCTCAAGCTTGATGAAAAGACGCTGCATCTTATTGACGATGAGTATGACCTGATGGCAGAGAATGCCGATCCTTATGTTATCGAAAAGAGCAAAAAGGAACTTGGCCAGATGGAGGCAATTTTGGGAGCTGACCAGACGATCCGTTCTCTGGTAGACGATATTCTCGACCATTATGAAAACTATCGCGCCAATATTCTGACCGGAAAGGCGATGATTGTTGCCTACTCCCGCCCCATCGCCATGAAGATATACAAGCGGATTTTGGAACTGCGTCCTGCTTGGACGGAAAAGGTCGCAGTTGTCATGACGCAGGGCAACAACGACCCCGAAGAGTGGCGTGAAGTGATCGGCAATAAGGCTCACAAAGAAGATATGGCGAGAAAGTTCAAAGACAACGACTCGCCGCTTAAAATCGCTATCGTTGTGGATATGTGGTTGACCGGCTTTGATGTTCCTTCCCTTGCCACAATGTATGTCTATAAGCCTATGGCCGGTCACAACCTCATGCAGGCTATCGCTCGTGTCAATCGCGTTTTCAAGGACAAGGAAGGTGGCTTGGTTGTTGACTATGTGGGCATCGCTGCTGCGCTGAAACAGGCCATGAATGACTACACAGCGCGGGACAAGAAGAACTACGGTGACACGGATGTCAGCAAGGCTGCATATCCGAAATTCCTTGAGAAACTGTCCGTGTGCCGTGACCTATTCTACGGTTATAACTACGATAAGTTCATGACTGGAACTGACCTTGATAAGGCGAAGGCGATTACCGGAGGTGTAAACTACATCCTCGGCAAGAGCGTTGCAGAGCAAGACCTTCCCGACAAGGAGAAGACGCAAAACATCTACATCAAGGAGGCGTTGCTTCTCAAACAGGCACTTTCGCTGTGCGGTAGCTTGGTAGATGAAAAGACACGCTTTGAAGCGGCATTCTTTGAATCTGTCCGAACGATGATTGTCCGGCTTCTGTCCGGTGGTACGGGTAAGAAGTTTACGCTGCCGGAAGTAAACGAGCGGATCAATGAGCTGCTGAAACACAGTATCAAGAGCGAGGGCGTAATCAACCTTTTCTCGGATGTGAAGGCGGAGTTTTCGCTGTTCGATCCGAAGTTCCTTGAAGAGATTGCCAACATGAAGGAGAAAAACCTTGCTGTTGAACTCTTGAAAAAGCTGATTGCCGAACAAGTCTCGGTTTACCGGCGAACCAATATTGTCAAATCAGAGAAGTTTTCTGAACTTATTCAGGGTGCAATGAACCGATACCTGAATGGGATGCTGACCAATGAGGAAGTCATTCAGGAGCTTTTGAAGCTTGCCAAAGAAATTGCCGATGCAAATGCAGAGGGCGAAAAGCTGGGATTGACCGCCGACGAGCTTGCATTCTACGATGCTCTGACCAAGCCCCAAGCCATCAAAGACTTCTACGAACATGACGAACTGATTGCAATTACAAAAGAGCTGACCGATCTGCTCCGTAAGAACCGGACAATAGACTGTCAGAAGAAAGAAAGCGCCAGAGCCGGTATGCGCCGGTTGGTCAAGCGCCTTCTCAAAAAACACAAATACCCGCCAGAGGGCATGGATGACGCAGTTCAGACCGTGATGAGCCAATGTGAAATGTGGACAGATAATGTAATGACTGTGTGACCATTCATCGTCTACTGTTCGTTATCAACGCTATGCCTCGAAAGGAACATAATATGGATGTCCGCGAAACAGCAGAACTGGATGAAGATGAGCGCTTTATCACGATTGCAGATGGCAGCGATACTGGAATCGTCAATAATCAAGTCCCCGAAGCAGATATAATCAGGTATAAAGACAGCACCTATGAGATTGTTTCTAAGATTGCCTATTTGATTGGTGTGCCAAAGCGGATTTTTGAGAATGAGCACGAGCCGCCTAAAATGGAAGTTTATGAACGGCTTGAACAGGACAAGGCGGCTCGGATAATCCGCCACCTTTGCATTATCCGAACGGCCATAGAGCGGAATTTCAAACACATCAATGAAAAGATGCGGTTTGACTATACTTCAATTTACAATCTCCCTGAATATATTCCGCCAGACAGCATGACACAGCTCAGTGCCGATGGAGTCAATTTTGTCCGAAAGAGCAGCAAAAAACTTTGCCATCATGTTATTGAGATCAACAAGTTGATAGCTGATAGAATTAACAACTGCAAAAAGCTATTTCCTCTTTGGCTAAACTGGCAATATGTAAAAAATCTTTTTGTGATGCCCAATGGTCTAACTGAGGATGGAACAAAGGCCGCTGCGGATATTTACTACTCGCATTTGCTTTTCTATCCGTATCAGGTTTACATCAACTGGACTCCTAAAGAAGAAGGGAACATTCTCTATAATGACAAGAAATTTGTCACTCTCGCCGGTAAATACCTTGCGGATCATCTCATCACGTTCCTTTTTTACCTGTATAATCGCGTCAGATACCGGGTACTGTTCACGAATTTCGGCAGGTGTAGGAAGCTTTTTCACAAAATTAAAACTCATAGTAATTCCTCTTTTCTCATCTAGTAAAGACACTCACAATTATAAATAGGAAGATTTGGAATGTCAAGTGTAAAGATTATCGTTTCAGGTATACTATAAAAGTGTAAATGTTTGAAAGGAGATCTTCTATGTGGCTGATTGTTTTTATGATACTGATGGAGTTGGTGTTATTTCAGGCTATGGTCAGGCTGAAAGAGAAATATTATTAGACAGCAGACGTTATGCGGTCCGTCCAGCCAT
>OKSB01002901.1_pt1 | contig 14443 bp, 8 predicted proteins | sample 1601171 | NCBI WGS metagenome assembly OKSB01 (sample SAMEA3541496, study PRJEB24748) | human gut metagenome | biome: human gut; feature: human-associated habitat; material: faeces | place: China | collected 2012 | reverse complement strand
CCCCTCGTTAGGGGAGGTGGCAGCGCGTCAGCGCTGACGGAGAGGTTTTTCTGATTTTCTTACTTCTTCAGCCAGCTCATCATGCTGCGCAGCTCTGCGCCCACCTTCTCCAGCAGATGCTGGCTCTCTACGCGGCGCGTAGCAAGGAATTTCGCTTTACGGCCGCCGGCCGGAGAAAATTCCTGCATGAACTCACTGGCGAACGTGCCGTTCTGGATCTCCGTCAGAACGTTCTTCATCTCTTTGCGGGTCTCCTCGGTGATGAGGCGCTTTCCGGTCCGGTAATCGCCGTATTCCGCCGTGTTGGAGATGGAATAGCGCATCATGGCAAAACCGCCGCTGTTGATGAGGTCGACGATCAGCTTCATCTCGTGGATACATTCAAAGTACGCCATTTCAGGCTCATAGCCGGCTTCTACCAGCGTGTCGAAGCCCGCCTTCATCAGTTCGGTCACGCCGCCGCACAGCACGCACTGCTCGCCGAACAGGTCGGTCTCGGTCTCTTCACGGAAGGAGGTTTCCAGAATGCCGGCGCGGCCTGCGCCAATGCCGCTGGCGTAAGCCAGCGCGATATCCTTGGCATGGCCGGTGTAATCCTGCTCCACGGCAATCAGGCTGGGCACGCCCTTGCCCTCCACGTACTGGCTGCGGACGGTGTGGCCGGGGCCCTTGGGGGCCACCATGATCACGTCGATGTTCTTAGCGGGTTTTACGAACTGAAAGTGGATGTTAAAGCCGTGAGCGAACATCAGCACGTCGCCCTCTTTCATGTACGGAGCTACCTGTTCGTTATAGATGTCGGCGGCGATCTCATCCGGCACGAGCATCATCACAACGTCGGCAGCCTTGGCCGCCTCAGGCACCTCCATGACCTTCAGGCCGGCCGCCTCCGCCTTCGCCCAGCTTGCGCTGTCCTTACGCAGGCCAACGACAACGTCAACACCGCTCTCGTGCAGGTTCTGTGCGTGCGCGTGGCCCTGGCTGCCGTAACCCATAATGGCAACGGTCTTTCCGTCCAGAAAGCCTAGGTTGCAGTCCGTGTCATAATACTTTTTGATCATTTTACATTTCTCCCTCTATATATTATTTACCGTGAGGCACGGCTGGGTGCCGCGCCGGATGATACAACGCTCACGCGTGCCGGTGCACGCCGCCGCGTTCCAAGGCCGTGATGCCCGTGCGGCACATTTCCAGTATTTTGTATGGGGAAAGCACATCCAGAAAGCCGTCGATCTTTTCCGGTTCGCCCGTCAGCTCCATCACCATACTGCCGATGGAAAGGTCGATGATCTTCGCTTTGTAAATGTTGGCGATCTCCCGTATAGCTGAACGATTTTCCTCGCCCGCCTCAACCTTCACCAGAAGCAGCTCGCGCAGCAGGCTGTGGGCGGTATCCAGCGGAAAAATTTCCCGCGTTTCCTCCAGGCGCGCCGTCTGTTTGATGATCTGTTCCAGCACCTTGGCGTCGTCGTGCACCACAATAGTGATACGCGAGATCGCGGGGTCATCCGTGGCGGACACCGTCAGACTGTCGATGTTGAAGCCGCGGCGTCCAAACAGGGACGCCACGCGCGTCAGCACGCCGGAATGGTTATCCACAAGGATGCTCAATACTTCTCTGGGCATACTGCCGCCTCCTTTAATCCATGATCATATCTTCGATACTGCCGCCCGCCGGGATCATCGGCAGCACCTTTTCATCTTTGTCGATCACACATTCGATCCACACCGGCCCTTTCGATTTCAGCGCTTCGGCAAACGCCGCCGAAAACGCATCCAGCGTCTCGCAATGATAGCCTTTCGCGCCAAACCCTTCTGCCAGCTTTACATAATTTGTTTTGCGGTGCGGGTCTGTACTGGAATACCGCTTGCCGTAAAACGCCGTCTGCCACTGGCGCACCATACCCAGCACCGTATTGTTGAAAATGACCGTGATGACGGGCAGCTCGTAGCTGACGGCTGTACATGCTTCATTGAGGTTCATATGGAAAGAACCGTCGCCCGTAATGTGGATGACCGGACGGCTTTCGCCCACCGCCAGCTTTGCGCCGATGGCCGCGCCGTAGCCAAAGCCCATGGTCCCCAGGCCGCCGCTCGTCAGAAAACTGCGGGGTTTTACATGGCGGATGTACTGCGTGGCCCACATCTGGTGCTGGCCGACGTCCGTCACGTAAAGCGCGTCCGGCCCGGCCAGCTCGCACATTTTGCCGATGAGCTGATGAGGGCGGATGCAGTACTTATCATCCTTGGGACGGTAATCCTGCGCCTGCCATGCCTGGATCTGCGTCATCCACTCCGTGTGCTTCGCATCTTTGACCAACGGCAGAAGAGCCTGCAATATCTGCTTGACGTCGCCGACAAGGCTGTAATCCACTTCGACGTTTTTGTTGACCTCGCTGGGATCGATATCGATCTGCAGGATCGCCGCGTTCTTCGCAAATTTTTCCGTATTCAGCGCCACACGGTCGGAAAAGCGGGTACCGATGGCCAGCACAAGATCAGCCTCGTTCACCGCACGGTTGGTGGTGCGGCAGCCGTGCATTCCCAGCAGGCCCAGGTTCAGCGGGTCTCCGTAGCTCAGTACGCCGGCTGCCATCATCGTATAAGTGGCGGGGATCTCCGCCTTTTTGGCCAGCGCATAAAGCTCCTCGCCCGCCTCTGACGCGGCCACACCGCCGCCGAAATAGATGACGGGACGGCGCGCGTTTCCGATGACCTGCGCCGCACGGGCCAGTTCCTGTCCGTCAAGCTCCGTCTTGTAAACGGGGATCTGCGGTTTCACAGGGGTAAATTCCGCCGTTGCACCCGTCACATCCTTCGGGATGTCCACCAGCACCGGGCCCTTGCGCCCCGTCTGCGCAATGCGGAACGCGTCCCGCAGAATGTCCGCCAGCTCATCCACCTTGCGCACCACGAAATTATGCTTTGTAATGGGCATCGTAATGCCCGCGATATAGACCTCCTGAAAGCTGTCCCGCCCGATGAGGCTGGTGCCGACGTTGCCTGTGATCGCCACCATGGGGATGCTGTCCATATATGCCGTGGCGATGCCCGTGACAAGGTTTGTCGCACCCGGGCCACTCGTTGCCAGAACCACACCTGTTTTTCCTGTGGCGCGGGCGTAGCCGTCGGCCGCGTGTGCGGCCCCCTGTTCGTGAGCCGTCATTATGTGGCGTATCTTGCCGCTGTACTTGTAGAGCGCATCATACAAATTCAATACCGCACCGCCGGGATAGCCAAACAGCGTCTCGACGCCCTGTTCCACCAAAACTTCTGCAAAAATGTCCGCGCCTGTCAATACCATACCTGCGCCCTCCTTCTTCCCTCATTCTCCCTGTGAACTGTTTTCGAATAAACAAAAAGGCCCCTGTCTCGATTTTACATCAGAGACAAAGGCCTATCACAAGCACTCTGCGGTACCACTCCGTTTGCCGCACAAAACGCGGCCGCTCGGCGCGCACTGCTCCATTGCAGCGCGCAGGCTCTTTAACGGTGCCAAACCGGCGTTCGCTTACACAGGCATAGCGCCCTTGGGCGAAGCTGCTCCGGGAAGACTTTCACGCGCGCCCCCTGCCGCCTCGCACCAACCGGCGGTTCTCTGTGCGCGGAGCAAACGCGCTATTCGTTCCCTTCACTGCATTTCAGCGGATATTGTATTTTATTATATCCACGGCTTTTTGATTTGTCAAACGTTTTTTGAAAAAACTTTATTTCTTTATTGCAATAAAGCCCGGTCTCCGCATTTGCCGCCGCTTTCAGTTGCCCCGCAGGCCGCGCCGTGGTAAACTGAATACGTACAGAGCCGCAAACGCGCTCTGTCCAACACAAATGAACGGCGGTGCAACAATGAAACGTCTATCCACCTCTTTCCCCGTCGGAGACACTCCTCTGGACGAATATCCGCGCCCACAGATGGTCCGGGCGCAATGGCAGAATTTAAACGGCCTGTGGCAGTACGCCGTTACGGAAAGTCCGGAGCAGCCGGCCGTATGGCAAGGCGGCATCCGCGTCCCGTTTGCGCCGGAAAGCGCGCTGTCCGGCGTTGAAAAGCCTGTTCTGCCGGGCCAGACGCTCTGGTATTTCCGCACGTTTTCCATCAACGGATACGACGCAGCCAAGCGTACGCTGCTGCATTTCGGCGCAGTGGATTATGCCTGCACAGTATTTGTAAACGGGCGGGAGGCCGGAGGGCATACCGGCGGCTACTGTCCGTTTACGCTGGACATTACTTCTTTTGTGCGCGCGGCGGAAAATGAGCTGACGGTCGCCGTTACGGATGACACCGACAAAGGCGACGCGCCACGTGGCAAACAGGTTCTGCACCCCAAAGGCATCTGGTATACTGCGGTAACAGGCATCTGGCAGACTGTCTGGCTGGAGCAGGTGGACAGTGCTCACTTCACATCCGTTCACTTCATACCGTCGCTGGATTCCGTGGAGGTCTTCGTCCAGGCCAGCGAAAGCGGCAGCGTATGCATGGAAGTGTTGGAGGAGGATTCATGCATCACCGCCCACACGTTTACGGCGGGCGGCAGCCAGACGGTTTCGTTTGAAGCGCCCCGTCTCTGGACGCCCGAACAGCCGTTTCTCTACCGGGTGCGCCTGAGCCTTCTGCGCGCCGGGCGTGAGACTGACCGGGTAGAAAGCTACTTCGGCCTGCGCACCTTCGCTGTGCAGCCGGATGAGAACGGCACACCGTATTTTCTGCTCAATGGCAGGCCTTACTTCCAAAAAGGGCTTCTGGATCAGGGATACTGGCCGGACGGGCTGTACACCGCGCCCAGCGATGAAGCGCTGCGCCGGGACATTGAACAGGCAAAGGCGCTGGGCTTCAATATGCTGCGCAAGCATATCAAGGTGGAACCCGCCCGGTGGTATTACCATTGTGACACGATGGGCATGCTGGTATGGCAGGATATGCCCAGCGGCGCGGCTTACCCCGGGGATCTGCTTGCCGTGGCCCTGCCGAACATCGGCGTACAGGTATCCGATAAAAAGCACAAGAGGTTCAAGCGTGAAAATACCGCCGCGCGCCTTCAGTTCACCAAAGAACTGAAAGAGATGGTGGAAGCACTGACCGATGCCGTGTGCATTTGTACCTGGGTGCCGTTCAACGAGGGCTGGGGCCAGTTCGATGCCGCAGCCGCCACAGCGCTTCTATGGACTCTGGACCCCACCCGCCCCGTTGACCACGCCAGCGGTTGGCACGACCAGGGTGCGGGAGATTACAAAAGCATCCACAAATACATCTTCAAGGTGCGTCCGCCGCACCCGGACGGCCGCGCGTTCGCCCTGACGGAATACGGTGGTTACAGTCAGGTGCTGGACGGTCATGTATGGGATAAAGAGAACAGCTTCGGCTACCGGATGTATCCCGATAAAGCCGCGCTGACAGCCGCCTACCGCAAGCTGCATGAAGAACAGATCCTGCCGCTGCTGAAAAAGGGGCTGTGCGTTTCCATTTACACGCAGCTCACGGACGTGGAGCTGGAAGTAAACGGCCTTTTCACTTATGACCGCGCTGTCTGCAAGCTGGATGAGGCCGTTGTAAAAGAAATCAACCAAAAGCTGGTGTTATAAAATGAAAGAACCGTTTACGCTTTACTCCTCCGGCATTGCTTTGGCCCGCTTTGCCGCGGAACGCGCAGACATTACACATTCCAGTCGGGATATATTTGGGCTCGATTTTTCCGAGCCGCAGCCCATGACAGCACAAAATGACACAGACTATGCCGCCGTTAAGCTGCAGCCGTACCGGCTGCTGACGCTGCGGACCGAGTTTGAAGCGGCAGCAGCCAGTGCTCCTGCGGAATTTTCCGTCGATGGCCTGCGCTATACCCGCGCAGAGCGGAACGGGCTGCTCTATTACATCCAGCGCGGCGTCAAATTTCCCTGTGACGCGCTGTTCCGGGACGGGCGGCTCATCGCATGGCTCTGCCCCTGCCGGGAACAGGCCAATCTTCTGGTGCGCGACGGCTTCGAGGAATATACGCCGCTGGCGTTGTGGAAGGATTATGCCGCCCGTCCGCTTTACGGTGTTTCCATGCTGGGTACGTTCCACATGCCTATGCGCGACGGCGTGGAGCTCGCCGCGGACGTTTATCTGCCCGAGGGAGCGCCGCTGCCCGTTCCCGCATTGCTTGTCCGGACACCCTACGATAAAGATGACGGCGCACAGACCTATTTCCGTTATGTGCGCCGCGGCTATGCCGTGGTGGTGCAGGATGTACGCGGACGCAATGAGAGCGGCGGCGAATGGCTGCCCCATTATTACGAGGTGGAGGACGGAGACGATACGCTCACCTGGGTTGGAACGCAGGAATGGTGCGACGGAAGCGTCGGCATGCTGGGTGGTTCATACCTCGGATATACACAGTGGTGCGCGGCGGCTCTGGGCAACCCGCATCTGAAGGCGATGATCAGTGTCGTAACGGCAGGTACTGCTTTTGCAGATGGTCCGCTGCACGGCGGCTGCTTTTCCAGCGGCGGCTTTGCTTGGAATTTCGCCATGACAAAGCGCCGCTTCGCGCCCGAGCGCATGGACCGGGCTGATTGGGATGAAATTCTGGATATCCGCCCGCTGGAGGACATTGGCCAAAAGGCTCTGGGCGAAGATGTTCCCTTTATCCGTAAAATGCTGGCCCATCCCTGTGAAGACAGTTTCTGGCTGCGCGGCAACTGGGCAAAACGCAGCACAGGGAAAACGGTTCCCGTGCTCATTCAAAGCGGATGGTTCGACGACAACGGTATGGGCACCACAGAGGCGCTGGACCTCACCGCCGGCTACCCGCCGGGCACGCGCAAGGTGGTGCTCGGGCCCTGGCAGCACAGCGGCAACAGCAGGTACGACCTGCACGCCCTATCCTTTCCCGCCGGAGCACTGCGGTTTGATCTGGATCTGCTGTATCAGAAATGGTTCGACCACTTCCTGCGGGGCGAAGAAAACGGCGTGGAACAGAGCGCTCCCGTGGAATACTATACGATGGGGGAAAACCGCTGGAAAACAGCGAGCCGCTGGCCCGTGGAAAACGCGGATGACACACCGTTTTATTTTGGCGAAAACGGAACGCTGTTCCCCATCTGCGGCCGAGAGGGCCGGACAGGATATACCTATGACCCGCAGGACCCCGGCACCCACATCATCGACATGAGCGAGAACGAAATCGCTGTGCCGGAGGATTACACCCAAGAGGAGCAGCGTCCGGATTATATATGTTATACCACACCCACGCTGCCCGCGCCGCTTACGGTAACAGGCGACGCGCGCGTGACGCTTTATGTCTCCAGCGATGCGCCGGATACGGATTTTATGGTACGCCTGTGTGATGTGGACGAAGCAGGCCGCAGCGTTAAGCTGGCGGACGGCATTCTCGCCGCGCGTTTCCGAAACGGGTTTTCCGCGCCAGAATATCTGGAGCCTGGTAAGGTAGAAAAACTGGTCATCCGCACCTCTAAAATATCCCATTGTTTTCTGCCCGGACACCGTCTGCGGGTGAGCGTCACTTCGGGCGCCAAGCATTTTGTGTTTCCCAACAGCAATACAAAAGATGCATACAACAGCACCGAAAGCCGTGTCGCGCACAACACCGTCTGGCACGGCGGCGCAGCACCGTCTCATATCCTGCTGCACGTTGAACGGTGAAGCGGCGCCCTGCACACTGCGGGACGGATGCGCAAAACCGCATGCACCGGTGCGGTTTTTAAAGGGAAGGAGGGTCTCCGCCATGGAAACCGAGCCGCTTCAGATTCGTCTCGCTGTGCGTGAGCTTGTAGAATTCGTGCTGCGCCGCGGCAGCATCGACAGCCGCTTTTCCGGCTTTGACCGCGCCAACGAGGGAAGCCGTATCCACCGCAAGCTGCAAAAAGCGGCGGGAGATTCCTATAAAGCCGAGGTACCCTTCAAGGCAGAGCGCACGGTAGGCGACGTATGTTATACGCTGGAGGGACGTGCCGACGGAGTTATCACAGAGCCGGACGGACATTTTACCATCGACGAAATCAAAACCACAGGCGCACCGGCCGAGCTGCTGACGGCGGATTTTAACCCCTTACACTGGGCGCAGGCTAAATGCTACGGCGCGTTCCTGTGTCAGAGGGAAAGCCTGCCTGGCGTGGACATCCAAATCACATATTATCAGGTCGACACGGATGAGATCATCCGCCACCGCCGCACATTTTCCGCCGAAGCGCTTGAAGATTTTCTCACGGATACACTGCGTTTGTATACGCCTTGGGCGCACATGGAGGCAGCGTGGAGAGCCACACGCAACGCCTCGCTGAAAGCACTGCGCTTCCCCTTTCCCGCCTACCGCCCCGGACAGTACGAGATGGCCGGCGCGGTGTACCGTACCATCGCGGGCGGCGGCAGGTTGTTTTGCGCCGCGCCCACTGGCATCGGAAAAACGGTTTCCACTCTTTTTCCCGCTCTAAAGGCATTGGGTGAGGAAAAGGGCGAGCGCATTTTTTACTTGACGGCAAAAACCATTACAAGGCAGGCCGCCGAGGATGCGCTGGCGCGTCTGCGTGTTCACAGCACATCCTGCGGCACACCGCTGCGTCTTAAAACCATCACGCTGACAGCCAAAGACAAGATCTGCCCGCTGGAGGAACGCGTCTGCACCCCGGAGGCCTGTCCCCGGGCGGACGGCTATTACGACCGCATCAATGCGGCGCTGTACAGTTTTTTGTCCCAAACCGACGAATTCACCCGCGCGGATATCGAGGCATTTGCCCTGCAAAAGCAGCTGTGTCCCTTCGAGCTGGCGCTCGACCTGACCAACTGGTGCGACTGCATCGTCTGTGACTACAACTACCTGTTCGACCCTGTGGTAAGCCTCAAGCGCTTTTTCACCGAGGGCGGAGACTTCATTTTTCTCATCGACGAAGCGCACAATCTGGTGGATCGCGCGAGGGATATGTATTCCGCACAGCTGCTCAAATCCGCGGTTTATGGCGTAAAAAAAGCGCTGGGCAAAGGGCACCGCAAGCTGACGGCCGCTCTGAACAAAGTCAACAGCGAAATGATCGAGCTGCGCCGCCGCTGTGAGGAAGCGGATGAACATCGGCTGGTCATTCCGGAAGGTTTGCCGGAGTTGAACAAGCTGCTCTCCCGTCTGTCCGCCGCCTGTGAGGATTGGCTGGAAGAACACCGTGACGGCGAATTGCACGCCGAAGTGCTCGCGCTCTATTTTGAAGTGCATTTTTATCTGCGCATCGCAGAGCTTTACGACACGAACTACACCACGCTTCTCGCTGCCTTCGGTTCGGAGGTCTGTGTCCGTTTGCTTTGTCTGGACGCCACGCCGTTTCTGGATGCATCCATGGCGCTTGGCCGCGCCAGCATTCTGTTCAGCGCCACGTTATCACCGGCGGAATACTTTATTCAAACGCTGGGCGGCGGCCCGGCCGCCAAAGCGATACGCCTGCAAAGCCCATTTTCTCAGGAAAGGCTGTGCCTCGCCGCTGCCGGGATCAGCACAAAATATACAGACCGTGAGCGCACACGGGAATCCGTGTGCCGTCTCATCGGCGCGGCCGTGAGCGCCCATGCGGGAAACTATATCGTGTTTCTGCCTTCCTATAAATACATGCAGGATGTGAGCGATGAATTTGCGATGATGTATCCTGATGTCCCATTGACCGTGCAGGAAAACGGCATGGACGAAGATGCACGCGAGGCATTTCTCGCACAGTTTTCAGCCGACAGGCCCGGAACGCTTGTGGGCTTCTGCGTGCTTGGCGGCATTTTTGCCGAGGGCATTGATCTTGCAGGCGACCGTCTTATTGGCAGCATCATCGTCGGCGTGGGCTTGCCGCAGATTGGCGTAGAACAAAATGCCCTGCGGGATTACTACGAAGACACAATGGGTATGGGTTTTGAATACGCCTATCAATATCCCGGCATGAACAAGGTCCTTCAGGCTGCCGGCCGTGTTATCCGTACGGAAACAGACCGCGGGCTCGTGCTGCTCATCGACAGCCGGTACCGAACCGGCAGCTACCGCCGGTTGTTCCCCCCGCACTGGTCTCATCTGCGGCGGATAGAGAGCGCGGAACAGCTCTCCGCACTGCTGGCCGACTTCTGGGCCGATCCGCCTTCCAGGCATGCTTTTCCCAAATAGCATACAAACGCAAAACGCGCCCGGCGTCAACCCGCCCGGGCGCGTTTTTAATCGTGGAATCAACCAAGCCTTCTGCACCTATCCGGCGCGTCACCCCTCTGCGGCGTTTGCCCTGCGCCGCAGGATGGTGCCCTCCGGCAGAGCGGCTGTGCACGGAATGCTGAACCGCATCATCGCATGCGGCGTAGCGCAGATTGCTTCTCCGCTTTCATTTTGTATCCACTCCGGCGTAAAGGCAACAACCTTGCCGGATGGCGCAAGCGCTTCCAGCGCCTCTCCAAGCAGGAACTTTCCGCGTTGGGTGCAAAAAGCAGTTCCTTCGCGCCATTCATCTACAACGCCCACAACTTCCCATTCCCGAATGTAGCCGCCGTGCTTTGTATTTTGCGTCGCACCTTCTCGGCCGAAATAAAAACCGGTGGAATAATGCCGGTGCGATGTACGGGTCAATTCCTCCAGCACGTCTTCGGGGCACATGTAAGCATCCGGCGCATCCAGATATGCGTTCACCGCACGGCGGTATGCGCTTGTGGTACTGGCCACGTAATAGAAGGTTTTGGCTCGCCCTTCGATTTTCAGGCTGTCCACGCCCGCCTGTAAAATCAAGTCGATAAACGGCGCGGTACATAAATCGTCCGCGTTGAGAATGTAACTTCCCTCTTCGGTTTCGCCAACCTCAAACGCCCGGCCCGGGCGGTGTTCCTCGGTAAGCTGCCATTTCCAGCGGCAGGGCTGCGTGCATTCTCCCCGGTTCGCATCGCGGCCGGTGAGATAATGTGAAAGCAGGCAGCGCCCGGACACCGACATGCACATGGCGCCGTGGACAAATGCTTCCAGTTCCAGTTCCGGAGGAGTGTTGTCCCGAATGACCGCGATATCATTCAGAGAAAGCTCCCGCGCAAGCACCACACGCTTCGCCCCCAAATCATACGCTGCAGACGCGGCCGCATAATTGGCAATGCCCGCCTGTGTGGAAACGTGAAGCTCCATTTCCGGCGCAATATGCTTCGCCATCGCCAGCACGCCCAGGTCCGCAACGATGAACGCGTCCACGCCGGTTTCCCGTGCGCGCCGCATAAAATCGGGCATGCGGGCGATCTCCTCGTTGGTAGGCACTGTATTCAATGTCAGATAAACCCGGCGCCCTCTGGCATGGGCAAAGCGCACGCCCTCCGCCAACTGCTCCATCGTGAAATTTTTCGGCGCGCTGCGCATGCCGAATTCCGTAGCGCCCACATATACCGCATCTGCGCCGTACAGCACGGCAAATTTCAGCCGTTCCAGGTCGCCGGCCGGGCTCAAAATTTCGGGCCGTTTCATTCAATCACCTCAAAAATGCAGCCGCACACAGGAGGTGCGGCTGCTTCGCTTATTTTATTGCCTTTTCTTCAAGATCACGGACGGATCCCCTGGCTCTCCAGGTCGGCCGTGATTGCTTCATGCTCGGCATTTGTTTTGGCAAAATGGTAATTACCCAGTGTGTCCGTCTGGAAATACAGGTAGTCGCAGTTTTCCTCCGGCCACAGCGCCGCTTCAATGGACAGCAGGCCCGGGTTCGACACCGGTCCCGCAGGCAGGCCTGTATGCGTGTAGGTATCGTACGCCTCGCGCAGCTCCGCCGGAATCGCATCCCAGCTGCCATAGCCATAGGGCCCGGCCATGGAGTCATAAATATAGTTGTTGTCGTCGGCCTTTTCTTTGTCCCACGCAACGTTGCTGCCCAGCGTCATGCCGCTGGCAAGGCGGTTGTGGAACACTGCGGAGACCATTTTGCTGTACTCGTTTCCTGCTTCTTCCTGCACGAGGCTGGCCAGCGTAACAACCTCTGTCAGCGTCATATCCAATTCATCCATGCGTGCATACATTTCAGCAGTGATCTTATTGTCGAATTCGCCGTATATCTTGGCAACCATGTTGTACACGGTGTCTCCCACAAAGAATTCGTAGGTGTCCGGGAACAGATACCCCTCCGCTTTCATGAACTGGTTGGGCTTTTCCTCGCGCTTGGCCCAGAAGCCGAACTGGGAAAAATCTCCATTGTTGGCCACGTCCAGAAATTCCTGTGCGGAACACAAACCCGCCTGCTCCATAATTTGTGCGTATTGGATCACCGTTTTTCCCTCCGGGAATGTGACCCGAACCGTCTCTCTGTCATCTGTAGCGACCTGCAGTGCGGCGATGATCTCATCATAACTCATATCGGAGGACAGTTCAAACGTACCGTATTGCAGTGTATCCGCCGCACCGTCCTTGCCGCGTACATAAAAACGGAACACCTGCGCCGAGCGGATGATCCCCGCATCCTGCAGCTTCTGGCCGATGGCCAGCGGGCCGGACCCCTTTTCAATGGTGACGCTTTGTGTGACAGCCGCACCGCGTGAGCCGCTCACCTCGCCGGACAGCCAGAACCAGCCTGCTGCTGCCGCCAGTGCCGCCAGCATCAAAAACACCAGCATCACGATCAGGCATCCGTGTTTTTTGCGTTTTTTCCGTCTGCGTGCGGGCACTTCATCTTCATCCTCTTCTTCATACTCATAGCCGTCCGCATACTCCGGCTCATATGCGGCATCAGCAGCGGGCGGCTGATGCACCGGCGCAGCCTGCGGCGCGGGCGCTTCCGGCGCCAACGAACGCAGCTTTTGAGCATACAGCCCGCGCAGAGCAGGCGGCAGCGCCGCCACACGTTTGTTCAGCTCTTCGATTTTTGCCGCATTGCGCTGCTTTTGCTCCTCCGTCATGTGCAGCACGCGCGCCGAAAGCTCGGCCAGTTGCCGCACATAAGCCTCTTGTGCGGCCTGCTGGGTTCCTTCTTTGTTTTCTTCCATATTCGTCACCTCTTTGCAATCAGTGCCAAAACGTCCTTATGGATATCTTCCTTAGCGCGCATCCGCCCACCTTCCGTGCAAGCCACGCGCTTCCATCCGAGTGCCTTTGCACAGTATTGCCCGGCCTGGCGGCTGTGCTGCAGGTATTCCATATTTTTTTCGTGGATGTCCTTTTTTTCTTCGTCTCCATGATACCTCTGGGACATCAGCCGCTGGGAAACCTCCGGGTCCACATCCAGGTATACGACGATATCCGGTTCCGGTATGGCAATTTTGCGATATTCGAAATCAAACAACCAGGCGAGATAAGCGTCCCACTCCTCGCGCGGCAGCTTGGAACATTGATGCACCGCGTTGGAGGTCGTATAACGGTCCGCTATCACGGTTCCGCCGTCGTGGTAAAAGCACCCCCAAAGTGTCTTATAGCTTGCATACCGGTCCACAGAATAAAAGCTGGACGCCGCATAGGCGTTCACATCATTCACATCCTGCCCAAAAGCCCCGCCCAGATACATTTTCACCAGAGCGCTGGAATCACTCTCATAATTCGGAAAGGTGATCTTCATCGCCTGTTCTCCACGTCCGCACAATGCCTCGTAGAGCAGCCCCGCCTGCGTGGCTTTCCCACTACCGTCCAGCCCTTCCAGCACGATCAAACGTCCGCTCAAACCATTTCGTCTCCTTTGAGAAAAGCATATTTCTTCCGCATCTCTGCGGCACGTCCGCAGCTCATTGAACCCTCCGGGCATGCGCCGGATACACACGGCGGGCCGCTGCGCGCAAACAGTGCAGGGGCCACCTCATTCACCAGGCGCAGCATTTCGTCCGCCAGCTCCCGAATCTCCCACTGGGCGCGCTGGCAGCAGCGGTGCCGGAAGAAATTGTTCAGGCTTCGTGCGTTCATTGTAACGATCATCTTCGTGCTACAGGCATTGGGCAGCACAAAGCGCGCGTCTTCAATGGCCATTTTTTCCGCCTTGCGCGCGGCCGTTTTTTCATCCGCTCCCTCCTGCATCAGGCGGCGGATGTGCCCGTCTTTCAGCAACTCCGCGATACGGCGGTAGTTTTCCGCCTCCTCCGCCATTGCCGCGTCAAAGGCCTCTCTGGCCTGTTCGTCCCGAGCCACTTCCGGCGGCGTAATATATTCAAACTGGTCCAGCCGTACATACCGCTGACTCTGTACGCTGTACGACGCGATACGGTGGCGCGTGATCTGTGCAAGCAGTGCGCGGCTCACGCCTTCGATTGCAAACGTAAAGGATGCGTGTTCTGTGGGGCTTTCATGCCCCAGGCTGGCGAGCTTTGAAAGAAATTCCCGGCTTTTCTCCGGCGTAAGGCCCTCCAACAGGTCGTCCAGGTGCGCATTGGAATAACACAGCTTTGCCGCAGCCGCGACAACGCGTTCCGGCTCCGGCGTGTGTGCAATCAGCATTACTTTCATGGCTATGACCATTCCTTTCCGCTGCGCTCCAAGGCACCAAAATGGATGAAACACAA
>OKSB01002894.1_pt1 | contig 14454 bp, 13 predicted proteins | sample 1601171 | NCBI WGS metagenome assembly OKSB01 (sample SAMEA3541496, study PRJEB24748) | human gut metagenome | biome: human gut; feature: human-associated habitat; material: faeces | place: China | collected 2012 | reverse complement strand
CATTCCCACCTCTTTCGCCTTCTTGTCCAAAGCGACAAACACACCTTCCACCATCACCACTGCCCCATCGATAATAATACCAAAGTCAATGGCTCCCATAGAAAGCAGATTGGCAGACATCCCCATCACGCGTAAACAAATAAATGCGAATAACAAAGCTAATGGAATAATCACCGCAACAATCACGGTTGTCCGCCAATCTGCCATGAAGATTAACACAATAAACGTAACCAACAATATTCCTTCAATCAGATTATGGGTCACCGTTTTTACCGCCAGGTTCACCAAGTCCTCACGGTCGTAGAACGGTATTATCCGTACATCTTCAGGAAGTACATTCTGATTCAATTCTTCTATCTTATCTTTCAGATTTGCAATGACTTCACCGGGGTTCTCCCCTTTACGCATCACCACAATTCCCTGAACGACATCGTTCTCATCCATTCGTCCCACTTGTCCGAGGCGGGGCAGGCAGGATTCGTGAACATCTGCCAGGTTCTTTACGAGAATCGGCGTCCCGTTGATGTTCTTCACTACGATGTTTCGCAATTCATCCAGGTCGTTTATCAAACCGATTCCCCGGACTACGTATGCCTGAGAACTTTTCGTGATGACATCTCCTCCTACATTGATATTACTCTTGGCTATCGCGTCATAAAGTTCGAGAGAGGTAATTCCGTAATTAATCAACTGATGAGGATTCACGCTCACTTCGAATGTCTTCACCTCGCCACCAAAACTGACGATATCAGCTACACCTGATACCGAACGGAGATTTCGTTCGATCACCCAGTCCTGAATCGTTTTCAAATCGCGTACACTACGTCTGTCACTGCGCAGGGTGTAGCGATAGATTTCTCCGGTAGGTCCGTACAAAGGCTGTACTTCGGGAGTCACGCCTTCGGGAAGATCGGCATCATTCAGCAAATTGTAGACTTGCTGACGGGCTGTAAAGTCATCAACACGATCTTCAAACATTACATTGATGACAGAAAGTCCGAAAAGAGTGGTCGAACGAATATCCGTTTTTTTCTGTACGGGATTCATGGCTATCTCAATGGGAATCGTGATAAATTTCTCCACCTCTTCCGCACTACGGCCCGCCCATTGCGTGATGATCGTCACTTTTGTATTCGTTACATCCGGAAAGGCATCTATCGGCGTATGTTTGAATGAGACGGCTCCGGCTATAACGGCAATCACCGTACAGAAGAATATAAAGAACTTATTCTTCAGCGAGAAGGCTACTATATTATCTATGAATTTATGCATACTATTCTCTGATTTTTAATCCGCATTCAAAGCATTATACACTAACAATACATTATTATTCAGTACCCTGTCTCCTTCGGAAAGACCGGAACGGACATAACATTCCTTGCTCAACTGTTTGTAAACGTCTACTTCCTTTATCTTCAGACGCTGGTCAGGCTCTACTGTGACCACATAATTCTTTCCTCCCTCGAACACCAGCGCATGGGAGTCGATACGAGGCATGGAAGTATCTTCCGCTTTACACTTCACGCTCACGTTTGTAAACATACCCGGCTTCAGCAAGTAATCCTCGTTTTTCAGTTTGATGCGTACGTTCATTGTCTTACTTTCACTGTCCAACAGGTGATAGACCTTGTCGATCGTACCTGAAAATGTCCTTTCCGGATATGCCAAAGTCGAGATACGGACATCAGCTCCCTCGGAAACCTTACTAATATCACTTTCATACACATCCGCCATCACCCATACATCGGACAGACCGGAAATCGTAAACAGCGCATCTCCCTGATCGGGGCGCAGCTGCATATCCCTGCTGATCTGCTTTTCCACAATAAAGCCTGATACGGGAGATTTGAGCTGATAAAAAGCATTTCCGGAGAAGTGATAAATGGAGAATATTTCTTTGATTCGTCTTTCTTCCGCTTCCGCAGTTGCCAGTTCCTGCTTGGCCTGAAGTACATCTTTATCCGATGCCATGCCGGAAGTGTACATATCCTGTGTGGCATCCATGTTCCGCCGGGCCAGCAAGAGTTGTTGTTCAGCTTCTTTCAATTGTTTCTCATAATCCGCCACTTCCCCGCTACGGATCACTGCCAGCACTTCTCCTTTGCGAACAAAGTCTCCTATTTCGGCACGCAGTTCCGTCACGGTTCCTCCGAACATCGGATACACATTTGCCACCTGATCCTGATTGAAAGTGACCCGTCCATTCAATGTCAGTTCATCTACCACTTCACAGACGTGCACGGTATCGACGGATACAATTCTCAGCAGGCTGTCCGTCAGGCATAGTGTAGTCGGTTCTACTTTGGGTTGTTCTCCTTTTCCGGAGCATGCTCCCAAAAGGCTGCCAAACAATATACAAGGAAGAAATTCATAGTCTTTGATAATTTATGGATTGTGATCTTTAATCGTTTCATATTGGTCGGTTTATTAGTAGTTCAATACATTTTGTCCGACAACTGTATTCAGGTTTTCCATAGCGAGAAATACGTTTTTCTTTATCTCGTATAGTTGGATACAGGTTTCTTTATAGCTGTCATAATAGTCGATAAATTCCAGCAGGCTGATATTCTTTCTGGTGAAATTCTCATTGACTCCTGTGATCAATTTCTCGAAGTTACGTTCCAGGTCCATATTAGTGGATTGATAGAGTTGAGTTGCTTTCTCCAGAGACGTATAAGCGGTGAAAAGTTCCATATCGGCACGATTAGCGGCATATTCCTGCTGCACTCCCGCTTGTTGGATACTGAAGCGGGCTGCTTTGATATTTCCCTGATTACGGTTGAAGATAGGTACGGACAGGCTTACTCCTATCGCGAAATAGTCATTGATAAAGTTTCCTACACGGTCATAATTCCCTTTCACAGAGAACTCGGGAAAGGCCATTGACTTCTGTAGTTTCAGATTTGCACGGGAGGCATTCACTGTGCTTCGGGCAATCTTTTGGTCGGGCCGTTCATTGATTGCTTTCAGGTCTGCAAATGATAATTGCGACAGGTCCAGTTGTTGCAGTACTTCTTCGTCTAATGAGAGTTGAACTTGTGTATCTTCCGGAAGGTTCAGTAATAAATTCAGTTCTCCCCTGGTAGTCAGTAAATCATTCTCCCGTTCGTTCTTCTCTTTCCTCAAGGAGAAGAGCATGGATTCCAAACGGGAAATTTCCATTAAAGAGATGTTTCCCTTTTCCTGCTGAATTTTCATTCCGCCCAAAAGTGCTTGCAGGGAATTTACTTCCTTTTCATAGATGGCAATGGACTTAGAAAGAAAGTAGACTTCTACAAACTTTTCATTCAATTCCTGACGGAGCGTCCGCATTACTTCTTCAAACTGGTATTCAGCTATTTCCTTATTGATTTTTTCCAGCCGGACTTGCTTGTTCCGCTGACCGGCAAGATGGATCACCTGTTCTATTTCAACAACAGCTTCCCCTTCTTTTCCAAAATCAAAATACTTCCCGTTCAATCGGTTGTAGACATTCTGTTCCAGCGAAATGACCGGATTTTCAAACAATTTGGCTTGTAATACCTGCGCCTGTGCCATGTCGATATTGTACCGCTCGGCTATCAACGATAAATTGCGCTCTAAAAAACGCTGCTCTGCTTCTTTCAGTGTCAATGTGCCTGCAACCTGTTGCGCACACATCTTTCCTGCCAATAGAAGAAATAGTAAAAATAAAAATGCTCTGTTCATCGCAATCTTTTTGTTACCTTAATTTGTTTTCCGACAAAAGTACAACTCTGCAACGGTAGAGGCTGGATAAAAGCGATTATAAGGCTCTCATTTCAGATTAGAATTTGATTAGAAAATATCTAAGGAAAGGAAAAATTGTAAACACAACAGGAAGAATGGCTATCCCTCTTTCTCTACCATACCCCTATCTTTGCAAAGTAGAAATAAATAATGAATCATTAAAAACAGGAAATATGAAAATTATAGATTTAACCAAAGAAAGTTTTGTTGAGAAAGTTGCTGATTATCAATCTTATCCGGATAATTGGGAATATAAAGGGGATAAACCTTGTTTAGTCGATTTTCATGCTCCATGGTGTGGTTATTGCAAGGCATTATCACCCATATTGGACCAATTAGCAGAAGAATATAAAGGGAGACTGGACATTTATAAAGTAGACGTCGATCAGGAAGAGGAACTGGAAAGTGCATTCAAGATTCGGACAATTCCCAACCTTTTGCTTTGTCCAGTGAATGGCAAACCGATAATGAAACTCGGTACAATGAACAAAGTTCAATTGAAAGAACTTATAGAAACGACTCTATTTTCATGATAAAATAGAATATAGAGCACTCACATAACTACTTTTCTTACTGAAAAAGTCCGAATCCCAATTGCTTTTTGCCATTTAAAGGTTCGGACTTTCTATTTTAAAATAGGACATCAGGTACAATTAATACAAAATCGAGCCATGGAACAGCTAGAGGGTATGATATTTCAATTCCATGCGATGTCCTATAATTAAAATGTCATTAAACAGATAGCACTTATCATTTATGCAGCAACCTATCCGTCCCCGGAACAACTTTTCCCATCGACCAGACACACCGTACATTTAATCCCTTATCAAGTATCACAATATCAGCATCTTTACCTTTAGACAATGCCCCTTTCCGATCGCTCACACCAATCAGACGGGCAGGAGTTTCGGAAGCCATACGCACGGCATCTTCCAAAGGAATACTTGCTTTCTTCACCATCGTACGAACCAACACATCCATAGTCGCCAAACTACCGGCTAATGCAGAATGATCCGCCATCTTACATACTCCGTCCTCAATAATATAACGCGGATCAATCGGCTCGTTCCCTTCATTGGCAGCATAAGCCAACGCATCAGTCACCAGACAGGTATTCTCTACTCCTTTCAGTTTATAAACCAGTTTCAGAATAGTGGCAGGCAAATGAATGCCGTCCGCAATAACTTCTACCGTCATTCCATCTGTCAGATATACACTCTCCACCGTCCCTTCATATTTATATTCACGGCGTTTGTGGAAACCCGGCATTGCATTGTAAAAATGAGCAGCATGTGAGAAGCCCACCGCATACGCCGCTTTAATCTCATCATATTCGGCTTCTGTATGTGTAACTGCCGTCATTATTCCCTTTGAACGGGTATATTTGGCGAAATCATGCGCTCCACGTAATTCCGGGCTGATATCCCAACGCTTGATACAAGTAGTATGTTCCAATAACGGAATATATTCATTCTCATCAGGAGTTTTCAGAAAACCTTCATACTGGCTTCCTGCCATTTTCGGATTCAAATAAGGTCCCTCAATATGCAGACCGAGAATTGGAGAATCCGGTTCCTGCATCAATCCCTCACACACATCGACAGCCTGATAAAGTTTTTCAAACGATGTGGATGACAAAGTAGGAAACATACTGGTGGCGCCATGCTTCAAATGCGCGGTAGTTGCCATGCGGAATGCTTCTTCCGTAGCTTCGGTAAAATCATGTCCGCCGCCTCCGTGCGCGTGCATACTGACAAATCCCGGTACGATTGTCATTCCCCGGGCGTCAATAACCGTTGCACCGATAACTGCCAGGTCACTGTTGGTCACCTCTAATATTTTTCCGTCACAAATCAATACCGAACCGTCTTTCAGCCAGCCTTGCGGGGTAAGTATTCTACCGTTAATTATCTGAGTTAACATAGTCTTCTTTATTTATTAGATTTAAAACAGTTTATTGGTACCTTCCACTAATTGCCCCATTGCCCATACGGCTCTCACATTCAAGTCTCTGTCTAAAGCAATTATATCGGCATCCTTGCCACGCTCCAGCGTTCCTTTACGGTCGAGTACTCCCATAATCCGGGCAGGAGTTTCGGAGGCCATTCTCACGGCATCCTCCAAAGGTATTTCCGCCTTCTGCACCATGGTACGAATCAGTCGATCCATCGTTGCAATACTTCCCGCCAGTGCTGAATGGTCTGCCAGCTTACATACTCCGTCCTCGATAATCACACGCGGATCAAAAGCCACCTGACTATCACTGGCGGCACAAGCCAATGCATCCGTTATCAGACAAGTGCGTTCCACTCCTTTTATCTTGTAAACAAGGCGCAAGATTGTTGGAGGCACATGAATACCGTCTGCCACCACTTCCACTGTCATATCATCAATCAGATAAATACTTTCTACCGTACCTTCATACTTGTACTCTTTCCGTTTATGGAATCCCGGCATTGCATTATAAAAATGAGTGGCATGCGTATATCCCGCCTCATAGGCTGTCTGTATATCCTCAAATTCTGCCTGGGTATGTCCTACCGAAGCCAACACCCCTTTCGCTGTGATATATTTACCAAATTGCATGGCTCCGGGAAGTTCCGGTGCGGCATCCCAACGTTTGATACAATGAGTTTCTTCCAGCAACGGAATATATTCTTCGGGATCGGGATCTTTGATATTTTCGGGAATCTGTCCGCCTGCCATAGCCATATTGAAATAATGTCCTTCCAGATGAAGCCCGAGCACAGGGCTATTAGGCTCCGCCATCATTTTCTCTGTAGTTTCCGCGGCTGCACGGATCATTGGAATGGTAGAAGAAGAAAGAGTGGGGAAAATACTGGTCGTACCATGCTGCATGTGAGCTTTGACAGCTACCCGGAAAGCTTCTTCCGTGCCTTCCATGAAGTCTCTTCCACCGCCGCCATGAACGTGGATTTCCACTCCTCCGGGAACGATATACATTCCTTTGGCGTCGATAAGTTTAGCTCCAATAATTGCAAGGTCACAATTGGTTACTTCCAGAATTTTATTGTCACGAATAAGAACTGACCCATCCTTCAACCAGCCTTGCGGGGTGAGGATGCGTGCATTAATAATCTGTGTTAACATATCACAAATAGTTAAATTAATTAAAGGTCTGTGTGAATCAATGACGCTCTTTTTTGGGGGGAGTACATTGATTTTTTCGTTTGCAAAATTACGCTTTTCCGTTCAATCTATCGATACAATCGTCCGGTAAACTTCCAATATTATACAAAAAAAGGTTGCCAATCTTATCGACTGACAACCTCATCTTATATGGAGCGGAAAACGAGACTCGAACTCGCGACCCTAACCTTGGCAAGGTTATGCTCTACCAACTGAGCTATTTCCGCAATTTCCGCTTTCGGTTTTAACTATTTCCCAGCTGTTTCCCGATTGCGGATGCAAAGGTAGTGCTTTTTTCTAAACTTCCAAAAATTTTCTATACTTTTTATAGTACTTTTATTACATTATTTCATCAAACTCCTCATAGTCAATATAAACCAAAAGTTTTTTTTACTTACTATCAAGACATACGGTCACGATAATCCTCATATCGGAAGTCTTTATATACTTCCAATGTATTATCTGTATGCCAAATAGCAATAGAAGGGTGATGGATTCCATTAAACATGTTTGTTTTTACCATAGTGTAATGAATCATATCTTCCAAAACAATGCGTTCTCCTATCTGTAACGGATGGTCAAAACACCAGCTACCCATATAGTCGCCACTTAAGCAACTGTTTCCACCCAAACGGTAAACATTCTCTTCCGTTAAAGCTGTTTTTATCGCATCGACTGGTAAAGTTTTGGCACCACGCACTGCCGGCTGATAAGGCATTTCAAGACAATCGGGCATGTGACAAGTAAAGCTAACGTCCAAAATCGCGGTTTTTATCCCCCGGTTTTCCACTATATCGACAACAGAAGCTACCAAAGGTCCGGTCTGCCAAGTAAAAGCCGAACCCGGTTCTAAAATAATCTCCAAATGAGGATAACGGGCTTTCAAGTTTTTTAATAAAGAAATAAGATGCTCCGTATCATAATCTTTACGTGTCATCAAGTGTCCCCCTCCCAAATTCAACCATTTTATTTGTGGGAACCAAGAAGCAAACTTCTCTTCTATGTGCTGCAAAGTATGCTCTAATTCATAAGAACTGGATTCACAATGACAATGACAATGGAAGCCCTCGATGCCCTCCGGTAAAGTTTCAGGAAGCAAATCGGCCGTCACCCCAAAACGTGTACCGGGAGCACAAGGATTATAAAGTTCCACCTCTACTTCCGAATATTCAGGATTGATGCGGATACCACAGGTTATCTTTTCTCCAAAGGCCTCAACCATAGGATAAAAACGCCGGAACTGACTGAAAGAATTAAAGGTTATATGACTGCTGCATCGCATGATAACCGGAAAATCAGTATCCGTATACGCCGGAGAATAAGTATGGGCCTTACTGCCAAATTCTTCATACGCCAAACGGGCTTCATATACGGAACTGGCTGTAGTATAACGAATGTATTCCCTGAAAATGGGGAATGATTTCCACATGGCAAAAGACTTGAAAGCCAAGATGATCTCAACTCCGGCTCGGTCTGCCACACTCTTTATCAAACTCAGATTCTTTCTGAGCAATGCTTCATCCATTACATAGCATGGAGAAGGTACTTTATGGATATCTATCATTTTTGTATCAGAATTCTATTAAAATATTTATTCTATTCCACAACTTTGAATCGGGCAAATTTCAGTAATAATTGTTTTTCTCCGGCATTCCGGAAACGGACAGTCGCTTTGCTGTTCTCACCAATTCCTTCCACCTTTATCACATCGCCTATTCCAAAACGCTCATGCTCTATCACCTGCCCTGCCTGTACATTCACCGACAAGTTTCTCGCTGCGGACGGCTTTGAGACCGTTTCCGGACCAACCTTGGTCAAATTACGTGGTATACTGGGACGAATAATCTCAACTTTCGGTCTTTCTCCAACTAAAAATGTTTTCTGACCACCAGAGATGTTCGATGAAGAACGCCCGTAAGAAGACTGAGAAGCAGGTTCGTCAAACAAGGAACGAGCCGCACGTTCATTTTGCTCACGACAGAAACGGCTGGCTCTCTCGTCTATTCTCCGGGCCATCTGTTCCTCCTGAGGTAACTTCAGGAAATGTACATCAATATCTTTCAAGAAACGGCTAGGGCTACTGAACTCCATCTTTCCATATTTAAACCGACTCTTGGCAAAAGACAAATAGCAATGCTCTTCGGCACGTGTAATCGCCACATAAAACAAGCGGCGCTCCTCTTCCAGCTCCTTATACGAATTGAGTGACAAAGCACTGGGAAACAAGTTCTCTTCCATCCCAACTACAAAGACGTTTTTAAACTCCAAGCCTTTAGCAGAGTGAATGGTCATCAAGGTTATCTTCTCAGCATCCTCCTCTTTCTCGTTATCCTGGTCTGTCAACAGAGAAACCTCCGACAGAAAATCCGTCAACAGGATGTTTTCATTCCCTTCTTCTTCACGGGTTGCACAAAAATCGTGCATACCGTTTATCAGTTCTTCAATATTCTCCTGACGGCTCAGATTTTCAGGATCATTGCTCTGATAAATCTCATTCATAATGCCGGACTGACGAACAATCATTGCCCCCAATTCATATGCATTCTTTTTCGGGATCTCCACTATAAAACTTTTTACCAGTTCACGAAACCCCTGTAATTTAGTATGCATACCCTTGTTAATATTCAAGCCGTATGCCAACGGCTCTTCCAAAACCATCCAAAGACTGACATGATGCTGTGCAGCCGCATCAATGACCTTGTTCAACGTAGTATCCCCGATTCCTCGCGCCGGATAATTCAACACCCGCTTAAAAGCCTCCTCATCATTCGGATTTACCGCCAGACGGAAGTAAGATATAACATCTTTAATCTCCTTGCGTTGATAAAAAGAAAGCCCTCCGTAAATCTTATAAGGTAAAGCACGCTTCCGCAAAGCCTCCTCAAAAATACGGCTCTGAGCATTTGTACGGTATAAAATAGCAAAATCATTATAAGAATAATGTTCCCGCGAACGCAGTTTCACAATCTGGTTGGCAACAATCTCCCCTTCCTCCACATCACTGTAGGCATTGAAAACTCCGATAGGCTCCCCTTTCGCTTTTTCCGAAAATACCTCCTTCCTTATCTGCTCGCTATTTTTCTCTATCAAACTGTTTGCCGCGCATACAATGGTCTGGGTAGAACGATAGTTCTGCTCCAATTTAAAAAGCTTGGCTCCCTTATACAGCTGAGTAAATTTCAATATATTGTCAATATTAGCCCCTCGGAAGGAATAAATACTTTGTGCATCATCCCCCACTACGCATACACGCTGATGTTCTTGGGTAAGCTGAAGCACAATGCTGTGTTGCGCAAAATTAGTATCCTGATACTCATCCACCAGCACATAACGGAACTGCTCCGCATACTTACGGCAGATTTCGGGATGATCGCGGAATAACATATAAGTATAAACCAACAAATCATCAAAATCCATCGCATCGCTTTGGCGACAACGTTCCCAATATCGTCGGTAAATATCACGGGTAGCGGGTACTTTGGCATTCAGATCATACTGATAAAGCTCTGCGTTCGAAACATATGCATCGGGAAAAACCAAATGGTTTTTCGCATTGCTGATACGCGCCTGTATCACCCCCGGTTTATAGGTTTTATCATCCAATTGCATAACGCAATTTTATGGAGAAACATTTTATGGTCTGAGTTCAGTTTTAGCTGTATGTTGCTATACGACTGTTTTTAATAGTATATATAATGTATTTTCTTCCGAGTTTATGTCAAGAAATAGAAATTGGTTAATGTATGCAATAACAATATTTCGTGACATTTGTATTCTTATAGGTATATATACATTTGTTGAAGTATTTAAAATGACAGGGGCTTTCAGTATGGGACTTTCCGCATTATGCATGAATTTTGTTACCATAATTGCTTGTACATACTTTTTCAAACGTATTAACAAAGAGTAAAGTGTATCTGAAAATATGTTCTCTTTTAATCCTACAACTTCAACTCAACCGTTGGCAATATTTATAACTTTATTCACAATACTTAGGATCATAAAGTTTGTACCAACGACGTCGGCTCCAATATACTATTCTATTTGGGGTATCTGTGCATTTTACATTATAATAAGTGGATATCATAGGGTTAATTATTCAACTCTGCTATTTATATTCTTTTGCTTCTTATCTATTATAGGGAATAGCATTGACGCAAAATATAATATAGGATTAAGATTTACAGGTTTTTTGCTTATAGTCGGAAGTGTCGGTCCTCTGTTTACCAGTGAATGGCTTTATTCGTTAAGACGGAATTGTTTTCATTATGTATCTGTGGGATTGGTGTTTGTTACAGTTGTATCCTTTCTGATATATTGTATTTATCCTTCTGCCATGATAACAACACGTGGGCACTTATATGGTGGAATGACTTTGCACTCAATGCAAATGGGGCCTATAGCAGGGTTATCTACTATATATTTAACATATAAATTCCTTATAACCAAACAGGATAAAGGACTCCGAGATAAGATGTTTTATATTGTCGGTATTTGTATATCTTTATTATCCTGTATATTGGCAGGATCACGATCTGCAATATTGTCTATGATTATTTCAGGAATTGTTTGTCTCTACCTTTATTATCGCAATGACATGGCGATGTTTTTCAAGATAATCATCTGTGTTATAGTTATTTTAGCAATAACAAGTCCTTTATGGTGGAGTTACACGGAAGCTGTACAAGCTAAAATTGCAATTTCAGAAAGTCGGGGTGGATTAATTACAGCTCGCTCTTTTTCTTGGAAAGCAAGAATGGAAGAATTTTTGCAAAATCCATTTATAGGATGTGGTTTCGCTACTGTCGTAGGAACTTTGAGCGAAAGAGGTAATGAGGGAATGGTTGAGCCAGGTAACGGTTGGTTGTTTATTTTATCTAGTACGGGTATTGTCTCTTTTATACTATTCGTTACAATGTACATACGATATGTGGTGATGTTAGTTAAAGATGCATTTAACGAATCCATCTTGTTGGTATCTTCTCTTGTTTTCATAGGATTACACCTCAATGCAGAGGGATACACTTTATCAAGTGGAATATTTCTTTTTTATTACCTGTGGTTATCTATTGGTTATACATATTCATATTTATTTAAATAATACACTTAATACTTTGTCTATGTTTATACAACTTATTCTATTTTTATTCCCATGGAAAATTAGAAAATTCTTTTTAAGGATACTATTGAATTTTGATTTAGATGAAAATGTTAAGATAGGATATTCTATAGTTTTGGCAAAGAAGGTCATTCTTAAAAAGAACGCAAAAATTGGACATTTCAATTTGGTAAAAAGTATCGACATCCTTTATTTAGATGAAAATTCAAAAATAGGATCAAGAAATTGGATTACAGGTTTTTCTGTAACTCATGTAAAAGTACGTAAGTATTCACATTTTTCTCATATTGACAATAGACAATGTATACTTTCAATAGGTAAAAATACGTCCATAACCAGTCGACATTATTTTGATTGTAATGGTGGAATATACATAGGGGATTACTGTACCATTGCAGGATTCGAAACGGCTTTTATGACGCATAGTATAGATTTGAAAAACAATAGGCAAGATACTTCTCCCATTAGAATTGGAAATTATGCTTTTGTCGGTGCCCGATGTACTATTTTAAAAGGTGCTATACTGCCAGATTATTCAGTATTAGGAGCATGTTCGCTGTTAAATAAGCAGTATAATACGCCTGGATTATATGCAGGAAATCCTGCGAAATATATAAAATCATTGGAAAATTATAAATATTTCGAACGAGAGTACGGCTTTGTAAAATAACTTTATTATGCACAATATTTTGCTAACAACACTTCATTCCGGCTCGCTCAATGTGAATGCCGGTGGTCCGGCGTTGAGCATGAGCCTGACACTAAAAGGACTTGAAAAGGCTGGAGTAAAGACTGTGGCCTTGTGCGAGCAGATACCTTCAGATGGCAAGCTGATTGCTCCCGACCTGAACGTCCGGTTTACCCACTCCGGCAAGTATGGGACGTTCGCATACGTGGATAATATTCATGAATGTTTGAAAAAGGCAGTGGACGTTGACATCTACCATATCCACGGAACATGGATGCATCATGGCCTTGCCATTTCCCGATATGCACGAAAAGTGGAGAAACCATATGTGGTTTCTCCTCGTGGAATGCTTTATCCACAGGCATTGGCACATCATGCTTTGCTTAAAAATGTGATGATGAAACTTTACCAAAAAAAGGTGTTCGCCGAAGCGGCTTGCGTACAGGCCACCTGCAAGGAGGAAATGGAGTATTATCGTGCTTTAGGCTTCAAAAATCCGGTGGCAGTGCTTCCCAATCCAATAGATATTAATGGTGTGATAGACCGTGAGATTCCGAAAAAGCCAATATTCAATGTTGGCTATCTTGGACGGCTACACCCACGCAAACGGGTGGAACGGTTAATTTACGCTTTCAATGAACTAAAGAGAGTAAAAGAGTGTCGTTTGGTGATAATAGGTGGTGGCGATAAAGCATATCAGACATTCTTGGAAGCAGAAGTGAAGCGGCTTAAAATAGAGAATGTAGTAGAATTTACCGGATTTCTGACAGGAAAAGAGAAAGATGATGCGATAACAGGACTGTCACTTCTCGTAGTGCCTAGTGACTTTGAGAACTTCGGGAATATCGTGACGGAAGCGTTGGTGAGAGGTGTACCGGTTATAGCTTCGAGAGGGATGCCATGGCAGGAATTGGAAGAACATCATTGCGGATGGTGGATAGATAACGGACAAGAAAGTATTAACCAAACGCTGTTGGAGGCCGCTGCCCTTCCGAATGAGAAGAGAATGCGTATGGGCGTGAACGGCAAACGACTAATGTACGAAAACTACTCCGTAGAAGTACTTGGTAAGAAGATGAAGCGACTATATGAGTGGATATTGCATGGAGGAGAGAAACCTGAATTTGTGTATGAGTGAAACAAAGGTTGATTTGTCGAAATATCACAATGCACTAAGCAGGAAGCACCAGTTGGTACGTTTACTGTGGAGTGTGATGTGGGGCTTGTTTGCCCGTCCATTGCCACGAAGCATGGGAAGTGGATGGAAGCGTTTTTTGTTGCGGTTGTTTGGGGCAAAAATCCATTCTACAGCCATAGTGTATTCCTCAGCTAGGGTATATTACCCTTCTAACTTGGAGATGGATGAATACAGCTGTTTAGCCTCGGAGGTAGACTGTTACAATGTTGCTCCTATAAAAATCGGGGCGAACACTACCGTCTCACAGGGGGCTTACTTGTGTACAGCTAGCCATGACATAAGCAAGCCGTTGAATCCGTTGATTACCGCCCCTATTGTGATAGAAGACCAAGCATGGATTGGAGCGAGAGCCTTTGTGGGTATGGGAGTTACCATAGGGCAAGGGGCGGTTGTCGGGGCAACAGCCTCGGTTTATAAGAATGTTGAACATTGGACTGTCGTTGGCGGCAATCCTGCAAAAGAGATAAAGAAAAGAATGTTAATACAAGTTAAAAAAAAGGGGGGGTAATATTCAATATTGCCGTTCCTTCCATAAAGAAGGAGACGGCTTAA